>Ga0075029_100000882_pt1 | contig 17222 bp, 14 predicted proteins | sample LitLauG_LLR_2013_FD_71391 | JGI IMG/M metagenome (GOLD analysis project Ga0075029, IMG submission 71391) | Freshwater sediment microbial communities from North America - Little Laurel Run_MetaG_LLR_2013 | ecosystem: Environmental > Aquatic > Freshwater > Creek > Sediment | place: USA...
CTGGTCGATGGGGTCGATGCGCGCCAATACGATCCCGCCGACTTGCGGACGGGGATCGGATTCGTATTGCAGGACACCGACCTGTTTTTCGGCAAGCTTCGCGACAACATCACGCTTGGCCGGCCATCTTGCACCGATGAAGAAGTGTTGGCCGCCGCCCGCCTTGCCGGGGTCGAGAGCTTCATCGCCGGTCATCCGCTTGGCTACGATATGCCCGTCGCCGAGGGTGGCCGTAGCCTGTCCGGCGGCCAGAAGCAGGCGATAGGCCTCGCACGCGTTCTCATACGCCGCCCCAAGGTGGTTTTCTTCGACGAGCCGACCGCACACTTCGATGTTCGCAGTGAAACCGAATTTCTCGAACGGCTAAAAGGCCTCGCGCGCGAGCAGATGACCATCATTATATCGACCCACCGCTTTTCACTGCTCGGCTACGTCGATCGGATCCTGTTGTTCGACAAGGGCAGGCTTGTCGCGGACGGACCGCGCGACAAGGTTCTGGCCTTATTGCGCGGCCCGAAACAAGTCTCCGAAATCGCCGAACCGGTATAGCCTCGATGCGCAACACCGATTTTGCATTTGCCAATGACGTGCGCGCGGCGGTCGAACTGCGAACGCCGCGAACCTCGCGAATGCTGTTGACGTCGTCGATCGCGATGTTGGCGGTTGGCCTGGTCTGGGCGAATTTCGCCGTGCTCGACGAGGTCAAGCGCGGTAACGGCAAAGTCGTGCCGTCGCGCCAGGTTCAGGTCGTGCAATCGCTCGAAGGCGGTATCGTCGACGCCATACTTGTCCACGAAGGCAGCACCGTCCAGCAGGGTGCGCCGTTGATCCGGATCGACGACACTAATTTCTCCTCTCAACTGGGCGAAATCAGGGAACGCCGCCGCGCGATGGCGGCGCGGGTTGCGCGCCTTGAGGCCGAGTCCAAAAGCCTGGGCAAATTGGTGTTTCCGGTCGACCTCGCGCAGGAGGCCCCGCGTGCGACCGCGATCGAAATGAGCGTGTTCGAGACCCACTCCCGCAAACTTGCGCAAGACGTCGACGTGCTGGCCCAGCAGGAGACGCGGCTGGAGGAGACGCTGCAATTGCTTAACCGCGAGGTCGCGCTGACGCGCAAGCTTTATGAACAGAAAGTCGTGCCGGAGATCGAGATGATCCGGCTCGAACGCCAGGCGAGCGAGCTGCGAGGCCAACTCGCCGAGGTGCAATCGCGCAAGATCACCGTCAGGACGACCTTTCTCTCCCAGGTCGACGACGACCTTGCCAAGTCGAGAGGCGATCTTGCGGTGCTGGATGAGAACATAAAGTCGGCGCAAGACAAGGTCAGGCGGACCGAACTCCGCGCGCCGGTGTACGGTATCGTCAACAAGGTCAACGTGGGCACCGTGGGCGCCGTCGTACAGCCCGCCGCCAGTGTCATGGAGATAGTGCCGCTCGACGTTACGCTTCTGGTCGAAAGCCGAATCCGGCCTCAGGATATAGCCTTCATCCGCCCCGACCAGGACGCGGTTGTTAAGATCTCGGCCTATGATTCCAACGTCTACGGATCGCTGAAAGGTAAAGTCGAGCGCATCAGCGCCGACACGATCGCGGAGGATAAGCCGACCGGTCCCGAAAGGAACGAGACCTTCTACCGGGTAATGGTGCGCACTGAAAAAAACCATCTCGGTACCGCGGAAAATCCGCTGCCTATCATTCCGGGCATGGTGGCGACGGTGGAAGTCCTCACGGGGGAAAAGACCGTGCTCGACTACCTTATCAAGCCGGCCCGTTTGCTGCGCGAGGAGGCACTTCGGGAGAAGTGACATCCGCGCGACCGTCTCGGTAAATGCATCGTAAATCCGGAGCGAAAAGGCGTTTTTGGAAAAGCCTGACCTCATTCATTCAAATTTGAATCAAGTTTGTTTCAAGTTCGATCGCGCCTGATTGGTTGCGAGTTACCCACAAACCGACAAGTACCGCCTCCCTGCTCCGTTTTAACCGGGCCGAAGTGGGCATGAATCTATCTCCCGTCTCGACAAAAATCAGGGATCGCGATCGACACAACAACGTCGCTCGACGTTCCGGCTACGGGGGATGCCAGAGATGTCGGCCTTTATTCGAGCGCGCCAGGCGCGCATTGTGGCAGGTTTGTTTTCGCTTTCGGTTGTGTCTGCGACCCTCGCAGACGACGCCATGGCAGGAGTTCTTGCCGCGAAACCGCCCGGCGTCGGAGCGTCAACCGTTTCGGCAATTCCGCCGGCTATCGAGCCTCCTGTACGCTACTTCAGCATCAACCGTGTGCTGGCCGAACATGATCGCAAGGTCGCATTTCCGGGCGCGGCCAGGCTGACCTCCTTTCGGGAAACCGCCATCGCTGAGCAGGCGCTGCCATCTGCGTGGGCGGAAAGCGACGAGCCGTTCGGACTTTTTACCTTTCGTGCGCCCGAAGGCCTGTTGTGGGCAAAGTGGCGCGGCGTCGAATCGGCAATCGACGAAGAGGCGGGCACGCTCGCACAATGCCGCTACGACGTCGAGCGCTGCTCTTCTTCAGCCGCCTTGCGTTTTCTCGCCATGATAGACGAGGCTCAAAAAGCGGCAGGGCGCGAGAAACTCGATGCCGTCAACCGCATGATAAATTCGGCGATCGTCTACACCAGCGATCTCGCGCAACATGGCGTTGCCGACCTCTGGTCGTCGCCACTCGAGACTCTGGCCAGCGGTCGCGGCGATTGCGAGGATTACGCGATCGCCAAATATGTGTTGCTTCGCGAGTCCGGCGTCGCCGTTCAGGACCTGCGCCTGTTGCTGGTGCACGATAGATCGATAGGCCAGGACCATGCCGTGCTTGCCGTCCGCGAGGCGGACCGTTGGCTGATTCTCGACAATCGTTGGGCGGCTCTGATGGACAGTTCCGAGGCAAGGCACCTCACGCCGCTGTTTGCAATAGACCACAAGGGCGTGAAACTGTTCGCCGCGCCCTATGCAGCCCGACTTCCGGAGAGCGAACGCGACGGTGTGTCACCGGCGTCGGAAGGCCGGCGAACGGGACCGGGAAACTTGCCGTCGCCGATGTGACGGGAGTTGACTTATCCTGGACGCCACAGCCAGGCGGGACGGAGGCCAGGCCTAGTCGCGAGCCCATTCGCCGACCACGCGGTGAACCTCGAAAAGATGCTCCCGCAGCTGCTCAAGGGCAAATCCCAGCGCGAAGAACCGTTCGGCCGCTTCGCTTTTCATGTCGCGCGTCAGTCCCTCGCGCCGCACCGCTCCGAACTCCTCGATATAATGCCGGAACGCGACTTCGACGGCGTCCAGAGGTGGCGGTGGCTTCTGGGCACGCAAGGCGGCGCCGCTGGAGCGGAGGAAATCGCGTGCTGCAGCCTCGACATTGCTGAGCGGCGCATTCAGCCGCGCGGCGATCTCCTCGGGTAGCTCGCACCCGACCGCACGGCCCAGCATCACGATGTCATGGCGTAACCGCAACAGCGTTCGCAAAAGTGGTCCGGTGTTGGGACCGGAGGTAAGGCGCGCGTTGCGCTCATGCTCTGCCTCGGCTCCGGTCGCGTTCAACCGCGTCAACGCTGCGGCAATCCCGTCGTGAATGCGACGACGATCAGCCTGGTCGAGTTCGCGGGTGTGGTCCTCCAGAAATCTCGACAGTGCATCCGCCATCAGGTCGAGCATATCGGCTCCGGCCTGGATCGTGATCGCATGCGCGCGCGAGGGAAAAAGCAGAAAGGATACGACGAAGCCGACCACGCCGCCGACTGTTACCTCCAGCACGCGGTCGAGAGCGGAAGCCGCGGGGCTGACATGCTGCATGCTGGGGACCAGGAGTACGATGATCGCGGTCACCGGCAACACGTTGAAATTGGCGCGGAACGAGGCAATGAAGGCGAGCGGCGCAACGGCAAGCGCGAGAACGGCGAGCAACGCCCATTCGCTTTCGTGCGGGATCAGGATCGCGAGCGCGCCGCCGTAGGCCACGCCTCCAAAGGTGCCGATCAGGTAATCGCTTGCCACCTTCAACGAGCGGCCGAGACTCATCTGGGTCACGATCAGTGACGTCAGAACCGCCCAGAGCGGCAAATGCAGGCGCATGGCTTGTGCCAGCGCCAATGCCAACAGCGCCGCGACCGTGACCCGCAGGGCCAGGATCAGCTGCAGCCGGTACCGGCGGACGCGTTCGCGGACTTGCATCAGCAGTCCGGTGATGCGGTTTTCGTCATGGGACATGCGGCTGACATCGTGGACAGAGGTGAGTGCCCGATTTAAGGCAGCTTCCGCGCGAAGACAATGTCAGCGCGCTCCCCGCTCAGCCACCTTCCGGTCTCGGCAGGTAACGCGAACCCTCCTTGCCCAGGAAGTCGAGCATGGCAGAAGCAGGGGGCAGCAATATCTTGTCGGCGCGGCGGATCGCATGCCATTGCCGCATGACCGGCAAGCCCTTTACCTTCAGCGTGACGAGACGGCGTTCGTCCAGTTCGTGGAAAACCGTATGCTGGGAAATGAAGGCGATTCCAAGCCCGGCCATGACGGCCTGCTTGATGGTCTCGTTACTGTCCATCTCCATACCGACCTTTGCTGCGAGGCCGTTTTTTTGAAAAAATTGCTCCATCAGCATTCGGGTGCCGGAGCCGCGTTCGCGCGTGATGAAGGTTTCGCCGGCAAGGTCGTTTACGGGAACTGACTTCCGTCTTGCCAGACGATGATCGGCAGCCGCTACGATGACATGCGGGTGCCTGCCAAGCGGTCTCATCTCAACGTCAACGTCGGGAGGCGGTTGCCCCATCACCGCGATGTCCAATTGATAGCCGCGCAGCGCGTTGCGGATGTCTTCCCGGTTGCCGATCTTGAGCGTCACCTCGATCTTGGGAAATCGTTGGGAAAACGCCGCGATCGCGAATGGTACGAAATATTTCGCGGTGCTGACCGCGCCGATCGATACGCGGCCGCCGGTTCGCCCCGATATCATGTCAAGCGACTGTTCGCAGTCCAGCAAAGCCAGTTCGATCCGCTCGACGAGCGCCAGCACGTGATCACCGGCATCGGTCAACGACATTCCGTCGCCGGTCCTCTGGATCAACGGCAAGCCGGCAAGTGCCTGCAGGTTGCGCAGCTGCAGCGTCACCGCCGGCTGGGTGAGGTTGAGACGGTTGGCTGCCAATGTGATCGAGCCGGCCGAATGAACCGCCGCCAGTGCACGAAGCTGGCGAATTGTGAGATCCCGCGCAAAACGGCGCGCCATCAGCGCCCCCATAAAAAATAGTTTGGTTTAACCCAAGATATTAAAATTTCACTAATTTGGCAAATCGCGCGTTGATGCAGCCAAGTCGCCTCCAAGGTGGAGGCGCACGATCGAAAGCCCCGTCCAAGAGGGTACGGTCAAAGGGAGCTGCCGGTGCACGATCGCCTTACGCTGCATGCTCGATTGGACGACCCGGAACGTGATCTCCGGCACGCTGCAATTGCGGCCGTCATCAAATCCCTTGCGCTTGCCGCCAAAAACCTCTCGCAGATGATCGCGTGCGGTCCCCTCGTCGGGATCGAAGGTCTGCACGGTGGGCTAAATCCGGACGGCGACGCGCAGAAGGATATCGATATTGCCGCAGATCGGCTGATGCGCGATGTTCTGCGGACCTCGCCGGTGGCCGCCGTTCTTTCCGAGGAAGCGCGTTTGCCCGAAATTTTCGATGAGGCTGCGCCGCTTTGCGTCGCCATTGATCCGCTGGATGGCTCGGCAAATCTTGAAAACAACATTTCCGTCGGCACGATCTTTTCGATACGTCCGAAGGCGAGAGATGCCGTATCGACCTTCTTTGAGCCGGGCACGGCACAGTGCGCGGCCGGGTTTTTCATCTATGGCCCTCAAACTTCGCTCGTGCTTGCGTTCGAGCGGCGGGTAGATTTTTTCATCCTTGACCCGGGATCGAGCGACTTCGTTCTGGTCACGGGCAACTTGCGTATTGCGCCGGATACGGCGGAGTTTGCGATCAATGCCTCCAATCGCCGCCACTGGAGCAGTGCCGTGCGCTCCTATGTCGATGATTGCATCGCCGGGGTGAACGGCGAGGACGGGCGTGATTTCAACATGCGCTGGATCGGCTCCCTCGTCGCCGAAGCCTACCGGATCCTCGTTCGCGGTGGCGTGTTTCTGTATCCGGCCGATGCTCGGCCCGCTTATCGCGAGGGTCGTCTGCGTCTGCTCTACGAGGCGCACCCGATCGCGCTGGTCATGGAGTGGGCGGGCGGTGCCGCCAGCAACGGCCGTGCGCGCATTCTGGAATTATCGGCACGAACTCTACACCAGCGCGTACCGCTGATCATGGGATCGCCAAGAGCCGTGCGCGACATCGAGATGCTTCACGCGGGTGTCGAGCCCATGTTCGAAAGCGGCGACGCACCGCTGTTTGCGCGTCGCGGACTGTTTCGGTGAGAGGTCGATATGTCGCGCCGCTATCCGATCATATCGATCACGGGCTCCTCGGGAGCAGGCACCACGTCGGTGAAGAAGACATTCGAAAACATCTTCCGGCGCGAGAACGTCAAGGCCGCCTATATCGAGGGCGACGCCTTCCATCGCTATGACCGCGCCGAGATGCGCCAAAAGATGGTGGAGATGGCCGGAAACAGCCATTTCAGTCACTTCAGCCCTGAAACCAATTTGTTCGAGGAGCTTGAAAAGCTTTTCCGCGACTACAGCGAGTCGGGAACGGGAACTACGCGACACTACGTGCATGACGATGAGGAATCCCAACTCTATGGCGCGCCGCCCGGCACCTTTACGGCATGGGAAGCACTGCCGGAAAATTCCGATCTGCTGTTTTATGAAGGCCTGCATGGCGCCGTCGTCACGGACAAGGTGAACGTGGCCCAGCACGCCGACCTGAAGATCGGCGTGGTTCCCGTCATAAACCTGGAATGGATTCAGAAGCTGCATCGGGACCGCCAGGCTCGCGGCTATTCGACCGAGGCCGTGACTGACACGATCCTGCGCCGCATGCCTGATTATGTGAACTACATTTGTCCGCAGTTCACCGAAACCGACATCAATTTTCAGCGTGTGCCAACGGTGGATACTTCGAATCCGTTTATCGCAAGATGGATTCCGACGCCGGACGAATCGATGGTCGTGATCAGGCTCAGGAATCCACGAGGCATCGACTTTCCGTATCTGCTGTCGATGATCCCTCACAGCTTCATGTCTCGCGCCAACTCGATCGTGATCCATGGCGCCAAGCTCGATCTGGCAATGCAGCTCATTCTCACTCCGCTGATTCTGCAATTGATGGAACGAAAGAGGCGAGCGATATGAACGTACTTGCGTCCGTAATTGACTGTGCCGAAGTCGGCCATGCCGAAATGGCCAGTGCCGTTCGATTTCTTGCCATTGATGCGGTCGAACAGGCGAAGTCAGGTCATCCGGGCATGCCGATGGGCATGGCTGACGTCGCAACCGTGCTGTTCTCGCGTTTCCTGAAATTCGATCCCAGGGATCCAGCATGGCCCGACCGCGATCGCTTCGTGCTTTCTGCAGGCCACGGCTCGATGCTGCTTTATGCGCTGCTTTACCTTGCCGGCTATGAAGCAATGACGCTCGATCAGCTAAAGGCCTTCCGGCAGTGGGGCTCGAACACCCCGGGCCATCCCGAATATGGTCACACGCCGGGCGTGGAGACGACGACGGGCCCGCTTGGACAGGGCATTGCGACAGCCGTCGGCATGGCGTTGGCCGAGCGATTGATGAATGCGCGGTTTGGCGGTGACCTCGTCGATCACTTCACCTATGTGATTGCCGGCGACGGATGCCTGATGGAGGGCATCAGCCATGAAGCCATTTCGCTCGCCGGCCATTTGCGGCTGAGCCGGCTCATCGTGCTGTTCGACGACAATCGGATCTCGATTGATGGGCCGACATCCCTTTCTTGCTCGGACGATCAGCTTGCCAGGTTTCGTGCAAGCGGTTGGAGCGCGTGTCGTGTCGATGGCCACGATCCCCAAGCCGTCGCCGCGGCTATCGCGGACGCACGGAACAATGACCGTCCCTCGCTGATCGCGTGTCGCACGATCATCGGCTTTGGCGCACCTACTCGCCAGGGCAGCGAGAAGATTCATGGCGCCCCGCTTGGCCCCGACGAGGTCGGGAAGACCCGTGCGGCGCTCGACTGGCCGCATCCACCCTTCGAGGTCCCCCAACGCGTGCTTGAAGAGTGGCGGCAGATCGGGGCCCGCGGTCAGGTTACGCGCCATGCGTGGATCGAGCGTTCCCGGCGCGTTTGCGCAAGCGGAAGGTCGCCATTTCATGACGCTCTGAACAGGAAGTTGCCTGGCGCGTATGCCAGCGCGATGACGAACCTCAAGGCCCGGTTCGCCGACGAGCGTCCGAGGCTTGCAACCAGGCAGGCCTCGCAGCAGGTAATCGATGCCGTCGCACAAGCCCTGCCAAATCTGCTAGGAGGCTCTGCCGACCTGACCCACTCAAATCTTACGCTGGCGAAAACCCAGTCGCCGGTGCGACCGGATCATTTTGAAGGCAACTACGTCCATTATGGCGTCCGCGAGCACGCCATGGCCGCGGCGATGAACGGCATCGCGCTTCATGACGGGTTCATACCCTATGGCGGAACATTCCTCAGTTTCGCCGACTACAGCCGTCCGGCGATTCGGCTTGCGGCGCTGATGGGTGTCCGCGTGATCCATGTCATGACTCATGACTCGATCGGCCTTGGCGAAGACGGGCCGACCCATCAGCCGGTCGAGCACCTGGCTTCGCTGCGGGCGATACCGAACCTTCTGGTATTTCGTCCTGCAGAAGCAGTCGAAACCGCGGAAGCCTGGGATTGTGCCCTGAGGGCCGAGACCTCGCCGTCGATCCTTTGTCTGTCGCGGCAGGCCCTGCCTGCCTTTCGCGACAGCTCTGGCGAGATCAATCGGGTTGGGCTGGGTGCCTACGTGGTCGTCGAACCCGACGGACCTCGTGACGTCACCCTGATTGCGACCGGCTCGGAAGTTTGCGTGGCGCTCGAGGCGGCCGAATTGCTCGCAGACGAGGGGTTGCGGGCAGCGGTGGTCTCGGCACCGTGCTTCGAATTGTTCGGCAGGCAGTCGCCCGAATACAGAAAGCGGGTGCTCGGCAAGGTGCCACGCGTCGGCGTGGAGGCCGCCGTCGACGGCGATTGGGCTCGTTGGCTCGGTGAAGACGGTGAATTTGTGGGCATGAGCGGTTTTGGTGCGTCAGCACCGGCGAGCGTGCTCTATCGCGAGTTCGGCATAACGCCGGTCGCGGTCGCAGCCGCGGCGAGACGCGCAATCCGGCGAACATTGGAGGGGAAATAGAAATGGCTCGGATAACGCTGAGGCAATTGCTGGATCACGCAGCCGAACGCGGGTACGGCGTGCCTGCCTTCAACATCAACAACATGGAGCAGGGGCTTGCGATCATGGAAGCGGCCGCTTCAGTCGACGCGCCGGTCATCATACAGGCTTCGCGCGGTGCCCGCTCTTATGCCAACGACATCATGCTGGCGAGGATGATCGATGCGCTGGAGGAGATCTATCCGCAGATTCCGGTTTGTCTGCATCAGGACCACGGCAACGAGGAATCGACGTGTGCGACCGCGATCAGGTGCGGCTTTACGTCGGTGATGATGGACGGCTCGCTAAAGGCCGATGCCAAGACCGCCGCCGACTATGGCTACAACGTCGACATTACGCGGCGGGTGGTCGAGATAGCCCACTGGATCGGCGCATCGGTGGAAGGTGAACTCGGTGTGCTCGGCTCGCTGGAGCATGGCGGGAGCGAGCAAGAGGACGGTCACGGGCTCGAAGGCCGGGCAAGCCGCGAGCAGCTGCTCACCGATCCCGATCAGGCGGTGGATTTCGTTCGCGCTACCAAGGTCGACGCCCTTGCGATCGCGATGGGAACGTCGCACGGCGCCTACAAATTCTCGCGCAAGCCCGACGGCGAAATTCTTGCGATGCATGTCGTCGAGGAAATCCACGCCCGGCTGCCCAACACCCATCTGGTGATGCATGGCTCATCGTCGGTGCCGCAGCCACTTCAGGACATGTTCAATGAGTTCGGCGGTGAAATGCCGCAGACCTTCGGCGTCCCGGTCGAAGAAATCGTTCGCGGCATCAGGCACGGCGTTCGCAAGGTCAATATCGATACCGACTGTCGCCTGGCGATGACGGCAATGTTTCGAAAGGTTGCGATGCAGGTGAGGGGCGAATTCGATCCGCGTAAATTCCTGAAGCCCGCGATGGATGCGATGCGCGACCTCTGTCGTGATCGCTTCGAGCAATTCGGCACGGCGGGCAACGCATCGAGGATAAGGGTGATTCCGCTTTCGGAAATGGCGCGCCGCTATCGCTCGGGAGCACTTGATCCGCAAATCGGGAAAATTACTGCCGCCGCATGAGCCGACAGGGCACACGAATTCAACGGAGGAAGATATGAACGATCAATCTATTACGGTCCGCGGCAAAGAGCGTTACCGGTCAGGCGTGATGGAATACAAGCGGATGGGTTATTGGGAGCCGGGTTATGAGCCCAAGGATACCGACGTCATCGCGCTGTTTCGCGTCACACCGCAGGACGGCGTCGATCCGACCGAGGCCTGCGCAGCGGTAGCGGGAGAATCCTCAACCGCGACATGGACCGTGGTGTGGACCGACCGTTTGACGGCGGCCGAGAAATATCGCGCCAAGTGCTACCGCGTCGATCCCGTGCCGAATTCGCCCGGTAGCTACTTCGCCTACATCGCTTATGACCTTGACCTGTTCGAGCCAGGATCGATCGCAAATCTCACGGCCTCCATCATCGGCAATGTTTTCGGCTTCAAACCGCTGAAGGCGCTGCGGCTGGAGGACATGCGGCTGCCGGTCGCCTACGTGAAAACCTTCCAGGGTCCGGCCACCGGTATCGTGGTCGAGCGCGAACGGCTCGACAAATTCGGCCGCCCGTTGCTGGGCGCAACCGTCAAGCCGAAACTCGGCCTCTCGGGGCGCAACTACGGGCGCGTGGTCTATGAAGCGTTGAAGGGCGGTCTGGATTTCACCAAGGACGACGAGAACATCAACTCGCAGCCCTTCATGCATTGGCGCGAACGGTATCTCTATTGCATGGAAGCCGTAAACAGGGCGCAAGCCGCAACCGGCGAGATCAAGGGGAGCTACCTCAACGTCACCGCCGCGACCATGGAGGATATGTACGAGAGAGCTGAATTCGCCCGCGAGCTCGGTTCCGTCATCATCATGATCGACCTCGTGATCGGCTACACCGCCATTCAGTCGATGGCGAAATGGGCGCGGCGCAACGACATGGTCCTGCATCTGCACCGCGCCGGCCATTCCACCTACACCCGGCAACGCAACCACGGCGTCTCGTTCCGCGTGATCGCCAAGTGGATGAGGCTTGCCGGCGTCGATCACATTCACGCCGGAACCGTCGTCGGCAAGCTCGAGGGCGACCCGAATACGACCCGCGGCTATTACGATATTTGCCGCGAGGACTTCAACCCGACGACGCTCGAGCATGGCGTGTTCTTCGACCAGCACTGGGCAAGCCTCAACAAGATGATGCCGGTGGCCTCCGGCGGCATCCACGCCGGTCAGATGCACCAGCTGCTCGACCTTCTCGGCGAGGACGTCGTATTGCAGTTCGGCGGCGGCACGATCGGGCACCCGCGCGGCATCCAGGCAGGCGCCACCGCCAATCGTGTTGCGCTCGAGGCCATGATCCTGGCCCGCAACGAGGGCCGCGATTATGTCCATGAGGGCCCCGAGATCCTTGCCAGGGCCGCGCAGAGTTGCACGCCGCTGCGCGAGGCACTCGAAGTCTGGAAAGACGTCACCTTCAACTATGAATCCACGGACTCGCCGGATTTCGTTCCGACCGCGAGCGTCGCGGCTTAAAGGAGTACGACCATGCGGATAACCCAGGGCTGCTTTTCCTTTCTCCCGGACCTTACCGACGCGCAGATATCGGCGCAGATTCAATATTGCCTCGAAAAGGGATGGGCGGTGAACATCGAATTCACCGACGATCCGCACCCTCGCAACACCTATTGGGAAATGTGGGGGCTGCCCATGTTCGATCTCCGCGACGCGGCCGGCATCATGATGGAGCTTGCTGAATGCCGTCGCGTATATGGCGATCGGTACATCCGCGTCTGCGGATTCGATTCGAGCCACGGCTGGGAATCGGTGCGGATATCCTTCATCGTCAACCGCCCGAAGGAGGAGCCGGGCTTCCGGCTCGACCGCCAGGAGGTTGCCGGCCGCAATGTTCGTTATTCAACCCATGCCTATGCCGCCACGCGGCCCGAAGACGAACGGTATGGCGGACCATGATCAGGCCGGCGACCAAAACCGAAGAATCCGGGATGACGGCTTTCGATGCCATCGATCTCCGCAAGGAGTTCGAGGCCGTCGACATCGCAGCCGTGCTGGCTCAACTCGATCGCGAATTGATCGGCCTGATACCGGTAAAGACCCGGATTCGCGAGATCGCGTCGCTGCTTCTGGTCGAACGCATCCGGCAGAAGATGGCGCTCGCGACCTCGTTTCCGACCCTGCACATGTCGTTTACCGGCAATCCCGGCACCGGCAAGACCACGGTGGCGCTCAGGATGGCCGGAATCCTGCATCGCCTCGGTTTTGTCCGGCGCGGTCATGTCGTCAGCGTGACGCGCGATGACCTGGTCGGGCAATATATCGGTCACACCGCGCCGAAAACCAAGGAAATTCTGAAGAAGGCAATGGGCGGCGTGTTGTTCATCGATGAGGCTTATTACCTGTATCGGCCGGAGAATGAGCGCGACTACGGACAGGAGGCGATCGAAATCCTGCTTCAGGTCATGGAGTCGCAACGTGAGGATCTCGTGGTCATCCTGGCTGGCTATGGCGAGCGGATGGAAAAATTCTTTCAGAGCAATCCGGGATTTCGGTCGCGTATCGCGCACCACGTCGACTTCCCCGATTACTCCGATGATGAGCTGCTCGCGATCGCCGAGTTGATGCTGGTGGCGCAGAACTACCACTTTTCGTCCGACGCTCGAGATGCATTTGTCCGCTATATCGCAGCCCGCAAGACGCAGCCGCTGTTTTCCAATGCGCGCTCGATCCGAAACGCTCTCGATCGGGTCCGCCTTCGCCAGGCAAATCGCATTGTCTCCAACCTTGACCGCATATTGACGAGCGACGACGTCATGTCGATCGAAGCCGAAGACGTGCTTGCCAGCCGGGTGTTTGTGGCGGCAGCCGGCGCGGGGGATGGTACTGGATGAATTGCCAACCGCCAGCGACGACGGTCGATCTTGTCCGCGTGAGCGAGATGATCGACGGCGCCCGTGCGCTGATCTTCGACGTTGACGGTACGCTTGCGGAGACCGAAGCCTTGTTGTCCGCGGCAACCGGAAAGGATTGGGCCGGCCGCTTCGAGCTTGTTGCCGGCGATCAGGTTGCTCCGGAAAAAACCTGCGCCTGATGTCCCTGCGCGCCATGCATTCGCCTCCACTCGTAACCGAATCACCGGTCATGTAAAAAAATCAAAGAAAATTGACTCATCCGGGGGTTGCATTAGGTTTGGCGCTTGCCGTAACTGGCGAAGCACTTATCATTGTGTGCGGGTGTATCCTCGGACCCCACACGAAGTCTGGGGCCTGCTCGGTTGTCGGAGAACGCGCACAGTCTCAGCTCTGGCTGTCTTGGCCGGCGCCGCTGCCGGTTGCTCCGATCGCCGACGTCGTGCCTTCGCGCAACTGGTTTTGCCGCAGGCTCCCGAACCAAAATCCGTAACCTTGAGGCGCAAACGGCACGCGCAATTCCCGGATTGGCATAGTGTCGCTGGCTGAAGCAACCACATTTGATCCCGACGCGATTCGAGACGAGTTGTGCCGCATGGCCGAAATGGCGGACCGGCAACGGTTGCCGGCGGGCACGTCGGTAGGGCGTCCGCCCTGGACCGATACCATCTCACCCGCAGATCTGATCGAAGGGGTCTGCCTTGCGCTGCAATCCGTATCCGCAAGTTGCCATTCCTCGGGCCGATTCCTGATCGGCGATCGGCGGAGCGCCAGGATCATCGACACGGTTTCAGAGGTGCTGTCGGGGTTTCGGACCCGACTCGAGAAACCGGACGACAGTGTCGCTCATCCGTCTCGGACTTTGGAACAGGACGTCTCGGGCGGCCTCAAGCAGGCCGTCGAGGCGTCGGTCGCCGTGAGCGAAGCCATCGTGACGTCGGTGCGCATGTTGCACGACGTGCAATCGCTGCATACGGAAAGCACGACGGCAGCTGGTGCAACCAAGCAACTGGTGTGCTCCCTGAATGCTCACGCTGCGAGCGGGAAAGATGTCGCCGAGGCAACGACGAAGGCGGAGCAAGCCGTTCAGCAGAGCATGGGTGCGCTGTCGGAAATGGCCCGATCGATGCAGAGTATCGTCGCCGCCGTGCACCGCACGGCGGGACAGACGGAAGCGATGAAGGTGGCGTCCTCGCGCATCGGCGATTTCCTCAAGACCATCGAGGGGCTCGCCAAGCAGACGAATCTGTTGGCACTCAATGCGACGATCGAGGCTGCACGAGCCGGTGAGGCCGGGAGAGGCTTTGCCGTCGTTGCTGGCGAGGTGAAAGCGTTGGCCGGGCTTACAACCGTTGCCGCCGGCGATATCCGCGACAGGGTCAATGAAGTCCAGTCCGGGATGACCGGCATCGTCGCTGCGATGGACGAGGCCAATCAGGCCGTGTCCCTCGGACAAACCAATATCGAGCGGCTGAATCTCGAAATGTCCGAAATGGGCAGGGAAGCCGCGGCAGTTTCCAGGCAGATCGAGGAAATTGTTTCGGCGCTGATGACCGACAGCAATGTCGCAATCCAGGCAGGCGACGCGTCGGCCAGATCGGCCGAACTGGCGAAAATCAATTCCGATGAGGTGGAATCTACAATCAAATCCCTCGATCAGGCCGCCAAGCTTGTTTATGACAGGGTAAACTTGTACGCCCATGCCGCAACTTCGCGTGATCTCGTCGTCATCGCCAAGTCCGATCACGTCGCGTTCAAGAAGCGTCTGACGGACGCCCTGATGGGGCGCGTGCAGTGGAACGCGTCAGATGTCCCCGATGAGCATAGTTGTCGGCTCGGCAAATGGTATGACAGCGTCGTCGAGCCGAGAATTCTCGATCAACCGGCGTACGGGAAATTGCGGGAGCCGCACGCCGCCTTGCATGCTGCGGCGCGTGGAGCGCTGTCGGCCAACGAAGGTGGGGATCGGCAAGGAGCGCTCGAAGGTTTGGAGCGGTTTGTGGGTGCTGCCAAGCAGGTCGTGTCACTTCTTGACGAGATCGCACTTGGGCTTGCGGAGGATTGAAAGGTAAGGACAACAGGGCGCCCGCAAGTCAGGCAGGCATTTGTGCAATAGGCAGGACAAATTGCGAATGTCAAATTCGCCGCGCAGGCGCTACTCTGCTATCACCTCCATCTGCAAACTGCCCGCATCAAAGATGTCCCCGCAAAAAGTTCCGCCGATCCTGTCCCACAAGGACCACGCGGCCCCGTCCGCCTTCAGGCCGGAAAACCTCATGCGCGAGGCGCGGCGGCAAAGGGCCTTGCCTGCAGTTGCGATCCCTGAGGTCTGCATCCTGGACCCGGATGGTGACATCGTCCGCCATCTGCGCGCCACCGGGCGTGCCGAGCGCCATCCGGGCTGGGCCTGTTATCACACAGATCTCTTTACTTTTCATCACGATGGCCAGGAGTACGGCATTGTCGGCTGCGCGGTCGGGGCGGCCTTTGCGGTCTTGATCGCCGAAGAAATGTTTGTGTCGGGTTGCCGATTTGTGATCAGCATCACCTCTTCCGGTCAGATTCGCTCTGTGCGGGCGCCACCATATTTCGTTATCATCGATCGCGCGCTGCGCGATGAGGGCACCAGCTACCATTACTTGCCGCCGGCCGACTACAGCGAGGCGGATCGAGACCTGGCCGAACTGGCGCGTGATGCACTGGCTGCAGCCGGAATTTCGGTTCTGATCGGCGCCACCTGGAGTACGGACGCACCTTTTCGCGAAACCGAGCAAGCAATCGAGGCGGCGTCCGAGGCAGGTATTCTCGCCGTCGAGATGGAAGCTGCGGCCCTCTATGCCTTTGCGCAGGCAAACCGCCGAGCCGTGCTCTGCTTTGCTCATGTCACCAACCAGATGGGCCGGATCGAGGGAGATTTCGAGAAGGGCCTCGCTGACGGTGCCGAAGAGTCGCTCAAGATCGTCTTGCTGGTCGCCAACCGATGGCGGGAGGCGAACCGGTAAAGCAGCGGTGATTTTTTGTTGAACTCCGTTCACCTCTGCCCTTGCGGATGGGGCGTAGGCCGCCATTTGGCGGCCATTCTCAAAAGGTGACGCCGAAGCGAAGCTTCGGCTATGTCGCTCCCGGCGATGTCACCGGGTCGCGCGAACGCGCGTCCGATGACAGGCTCCGCATCGACCAGTCCGACCCGCTTTCAATCAGCTCGCGCCGAAATCAGACAAGCTCGAAGCGGTCCAGGTTCATCACCTTGTTCCAGGCTGCCACGAAGTCATTCACGAACTTCTCCTTCGAGTCAGCGCAGGCGTAAACTTCTGCAAGCGCCCGGAGCTGGGAGTGCGAACCAAAGATCAGGTCGACACGCGTACCGGTCCATCTGACCTCGTTCGTTTTCCGGTCACGGCCCTCGTATGCGCCGTCGGAGCCGGCGGAAGGCTGCCATTGGGTACGCATGTCGAGCAGGTTGACGAAGAAGTCGTTGGTCAGCGTCTCCGGCTTCGTGGTGAAGACGCCGTGCCTGGATTGTGCGGCATTCGCGCCGAGCACCCGCAGGCCGCCGACCAGAACCGTCATCTCCGGCGCCGTCAGCGTCAAGAGTTGTGCGCGATCTACCAGCAATTCCTCGGGTGAAAGGCGCGGCTTGCCGCTCAGATAGTTGCGGAATCCGTCAGCGGTCTGTTCGAGCGGCGCGAAGCTCTCGACATCGGTTTGCTCCTGCGACGCGTCCGTGCGTCCCGGCGTGAAGGGGACCTTCACGTCGTGCCCGGCATTCTTCGCGGCCTTCTCGATTCCTGCGCCTCCGCCGAGCACGATCAGGTCGGCCAGGGAGACCTTTTTCCCGCCAGATTGCGAAGCATTGAACTCCGTCTGGATGCCCTCGAGCGTCTGCAGAACCTTCGCCAGCTGAGCCGGCTGGTTGACTTCCCAGTCCTTTTG
>Ga0075029_100000884_pt1 | contig 17212 bp, 15 predicted proteins | sample LitLauG_LLR_2013_FD_71391 | JGI IMG/M metagenome (GOLD analysis project Ga0075029, IMG submission 71391) | Freshwater sediment microbial communities from North America - Little Laurel Run_MetaG_LLR_2013 | ecosystem: Environmental > Aquatic > Freshwater > Creek > Sediment | place: USA...
GTGCACAACTCTGCTGTGCTTGCAACCGGGGTGAGCGTTGCGGAACGGGCCGTGATCGGCGCCGGGGTGGAAATTGGCGGCACCACTCAGATCGGCGCGGCTTGCGCCATTGCTGAGGGTGTCCGGATCGGGAAGGACTGCTACATCTATCCGAATGTAACGATCTACTCCGGCACCAATATCGGCGATCGCGTGATCGTGCATGCAGGCGCAGTGCTTGGCAGCGACGGCTTCGGTTATGTGCAGGACCGCGGCACGGGGCGCTACGACAAATTCCCCCAGGTAGGAACGCTGGTGATCGAAGACGACGTCGAGATTGGCGCCAACACGACGATTGATCGCGGCGCGCTCGAAGAGACGCGCATCCGGCGAGGCGCGAAGATCGACAATCTCGTTCACATCGGCCACAATTGCCAGATCGGCGAAGACGTGGTGATTGCCGCGCAGACCGGCCTGTCCGGGAGCGTCGTGATCGAGAATGGGGTCATCCTCGGTGGGCAGGTCGGGATCGGCGAGCGCGCCCGCGTGGGAGAAGGCGTGATGGTGGGCGGGCAGGGCGGCATTTTGCCCAACAAAGTTCTGCGCGGAAAGGGCGTGCCGTTCTGGGGAACTCCCGCGCAGCCCCTGCGGCAGTACCTGCGGCAACTGGCAACGCTGGCGCGGTTGGCGAAAAAAGATTGAGTAGGCGGCAAGGCCTGCCCTGAGCAAAGTCGAAGGGGTGCCGGCGCTACGCTGATATCACATGGCTACGATCGTCATTGGCGGGCATTCGCGGAGCGTGGGCAAGACCAGTGTGGTCGCCGGATTGATTTCCGCGCTGCGCGAATTCGACTGGACCGCGGTAAAGATCACGCAGTACGGGCATGGCGTCTGTTCAGCCAACGGCGAGGCCTGCGACTGCGCCACCGGCGACCATTCCTGGGCCATCTCGGAAGAACGTGATCGGTCCGGCGATTCGGACACATCGCGATTTCTCGTTGCCGGAGCAGCCCGGGCGCTATGGGTGCGGACCGAGCAGGGTAGGCTGGCTGAGGCGATGCCAACCCTGCGCGACCGTCTGAAGGATGCCGCAAACGTGATCATCGAGTCCAACAGCGTGATGAAGTTCCTACGTCCGGATTTGTACGTAACGGTACTCGCTCCCGCGATGGCAGATTTCAAGAATTCCGCCCGGGAATTTCTCGATCGCGCCGACGCAGTGATTCTGCACGAGAACAGCGAATCCGCATGGCAAGCGGTCTCCTTGAAGCCGGTGGCAGAGCGCCCAGTGTTCCGCATTGCCCCGCCGCCTTATGTCACCGCGCCAATCGTCGATTTTGTCCGCTCGAAGCTCGTAGCTCCCAGCTCCAAGCTCACGCACAACTGACATCTGCATTTTGCTATCCTTCACCCGTGCGGCAAATTCATCCGAGCGCCTGGTTGTTGATGGTCCTGTCGGCAGGATTGCAGGTGCTCATCTTTCCGCTCCCCGGAATTTACGTTCTTTCCTGGTTCGCGCTCACGCCCTTAATTCTGGCGCTGCTGCGCGCCCGTCCGGCGGGCGAGTTGGAGATTGCCGGTGCCCTGCGACTGCGCGCGGCGTCACCGGGACAGGGATTTCTGCTCGGTTATGTCTGCGGAATTCTGTTCTATGCCGGAACCTGCTACTGGATCTACGACACCATGCGCCAATATGGCGGGCTGAACGCACCCGCGGCAGTGCTGGTGCTGTTTCTGTTCTGTTGCTACCTGGGGTTGTATCACGGCCTCTTCGGCCTGCTGTTGAGCCTCTTGTCCGAACCGCGGGATTTCCGTCGCGCGCTCGTGGTCTCTCCGTTCTTATGGGTCGCGGTGGAACTGGCGCGCACCCGCATCACCGCCTTCCCGTGGAATCTGCTCGGAATCGCGCAGGTGGACAACTCCGCCTTGTGCCACATCTCGGCATGGACGGGCGTCTACGGAATCTCGTTTGAGATCGTGCTGGTGAACGTTGCGCTGGCCGTGGCCTTCCTGGTTCCGAAAGAAAAGCGCGGAGCCATGCTGGCCGCAGCGCTGGCGGCAGCGGCCGTGCTGCAGGCGGGACGGCTCATCGCTCCTCCCGCAGCTCCTCCCGATCGCGCCGCATTGCTGGTGCAGGAGAATATTCCAGTCGCGGCCAATTGGACTCCCGGCTACTTCCAGCAGACGTTGACCGATCTGTCGGCGCTGACGGTGAAGTCCGTATCTGCCCAGCCCGCGGGAACCATTGATCTCATCGTCTGGCCGGAGTCGCCCGCACCCTTCTTCACCAATGACGCCCGCTTCCGCGCTGTTCTCGGCGACGTCGCCCGTGAAACTCACTCCTGGATCGTGGCCGGAGCAATCGGCGAAGAGACCTCCTCAGGCAGCGCGAACCCGACCATTTTCAATTCTGCTGCGCTGATCAGCCCGAATGGCGATTGGGCGGGCCGCTACAACAAAGTTCATCTCGTCCCATTCGGAGAATACCTGCCTTTTCCGAGCTTATTTGCCTTTGCGGGCGGCTTGACCAAGGAAGTCGGCGAGTTCACGCACGGCGCTTCCCGCACTCCGCTCGACGCCGGCGGCGAACGCCTGGGCACTTTCATCTGCTACGAATCCGTATTCCCCGATGAGGTCCGGCAATTTGCCAATCAAGGCGCGCAAGTTCTGGTGAACATCTCCAACGACGGATGGTATGGCGATAGCGGAGCCTACGCGCAGCATCTGAATCAGACGCGCATGCGCGCGATTGAAAACAATCGCTGGCTCCTGAGCGCGACCGATACTGGAGTGACGGCGTCGATCGATCCCTGGGGCCGCGTCATCGCGCGCATTCCCCGTAAGGAGAGGACCGCGCTGGTCGCACCCTACGCGCTCACCTCCGTATCTACTTTCTACTCGCGCCACGGCGATTGGTTCGCCTACGCCTGTGCGATAATCTCGTTGGGAGCGCTGCTCCTGCGCTTCACATCCGCGAAAAACCGCCAGAGGGCCGACGCCTCATCATGAATCAGGAACTCGAAGTTGCCTACGACAAGCTGAGCAAGAAAGTCCGCGAACTCCGGGAGTATCTTTGACGCGGAGAACGTTCGTCCGCAACTAGCCGAAATCGAGAAGCAGTCTGCCGAGCCCGACCTGTGGTCGAACCCGCAGCGATCCCAGCAGGTAATGCGCGAAAAAAAGCGGTTAGAGCATGTGCTCTCGACCGACGCTGATCTGGCGCGCCGCAGCGGGGACATCGCCGCCTATTTCGATCTCGCCCGCGAAGGCGAAAATGTTGACGCCGATCTGCAGCGCGAAATCGAAGCGTTGAGCACGGTCCTTGACAAGCTCGAAACCGAAACGCTGCTCTACGGTGAAAACGACGCGCGCAACGCCATTGTCACCATTCATCCTGGCGCTGGAGGCACCGAGTCGCAGGATTGGGCCGACATGCTGCTGCGCATGTATCTGCGCTGGGCCGAGCGCCAGGGATTTGAGACCGTCCTTTACGACTACCAGCCGGGCGAAGAAGCTGGGCTCAAGTCGGCCACGTTCGCGGTGAACGGCGAGTACGCCTTCGGACTTCTGCAGAGTGAAATCGGTGTACACCGCCTCGTGCGCATCTCCCCGTTCGACCAGGCCAAGCGTCGGCATACGTCGTTTGCCAGCGTCTACGTCTCGCCGGAAATTGACGAGAGCATCGAGATCGTCATCAAGCCCGAAGATATCCGTATCGATACTTACCGCTCCAGCGGCAAGGGCGGCCAGCACGTCAACACGACTGACTCTGCCGTGCGCATCACCCACATAGCGACGGGCCTCGTCGCCAATTGCCAGAATGAACGCTCGCAGCACAAAAACAAAGAACGCGCCATGAGCATGCTGCGCTCCAAGCTTTATGAATTCGAAATGGAGAAAAAGCGCGCCGCCACCAAGAAAATTGAAGACTCGAAACTGGACATCGAATTCGGCTCGCAGATTCGTTCCTACGTGTTGCAGCCTTACCGCATGAGCAAAGACCATCGCACCAAGACCGAGGTCGGGGACGTGGATCGCGTGCTGGATGGGGATTTGCAGCCATTCATTCGGGCGTATCTGCTCGCGCGGCGCGGAGAGAAGCAGTGACGACGGCAGCCAAGAAAAAGTCTCAACCACACAGGGCACAGAGAACACAGGGGAAACCCACACTCGGACCTCGGTTTCTGCGCGCCTTTCTCTTCGCCGCAGAGAAGCACAAGCATCAGACGCGCAAGGCTTCATCGATCCCCTACCTCGGCCATTTGATGGGCGTCGCATCGCTTGTGCTGGAGGCCGGCGGCGACGAAGACCTTGCCATCGCCGCCCTGCTGCACGACGTAGTGGAGGACTGCGGTGGGGCGCCGATGCTGAAAGAAGTTCGCCGCCGTTTTGGAAGCCGCGTCGCGAAAGTCGTGGATGGCTGCACCGACTCCGATTCGTATCCCAAGCCGCCGTGGCGCGAGCGGAAGATCAAGTATATCGAGCGTCTGAAGACGGAAGACGGCGATACCCGGCTCGTCTCGGCGGCAGATAAACTAAACAATGTGCGCTCCATTCTCAGCGACTATCGCGCTGTCGGCGAATTGGTCTGGTCACGGTTCAGCGGTGGACGCGAAGGCACTCTCTGGTACTACCGCACCTTGCTGGATGAATTTCTGCGGCACGAACCGAATCGCATCACCTGCGATCTGGAACTGGCGGTGAACGAACTGGAATCGCTGGTGGCGCGCGGTTCTGTCACGAATGCAAGATTCAAAGAGGCCTGAACCCATGGCGCGCATGATCGATCAAATTCGTGCGTCGAAGCTGCCATCCAACATGATGCAGTTCGCCGCCCGCGGCGCGCTGCAAGTGCCGCCGGCAGAAAACATCGAAATTCTGGTGCACCTCGCCGTGCACAACAAAGTCTTCGGCGAACTCGCCCGTATGACGCTGGCCGGATGGGATGAGAAGGCATCGTGCGCCGCGGCCTCTGATCCCCAGACTTCGCCGGAAGTGCTGAATTACTTGATCGCGCCTGACAACCTTCGTCCCGCGCTGCTTCCCGCGCTGCTGGAAAATCCCTCCGTCACCGAAGGCCAGATCGCCAAGCTTGCCATCTCCGCCTTGCAGGGCACGATTACCGAAATGCTGAAGAGCGCCCGCGTGCGCTCGTTTGCCACTGTCATCGAAACGCTGAAGGCGAATCCGTATCTGAAGAAGGAAGAGGCCGAAGAACTCCGAAATATTTCGACCACCGAAGCTCCCGCTTCTCTGCAGAACGCACCGGCCGCCACAGCGGTCGAGACTGACGCGCCCGGCAGCGTCGCCGACTCCGCGGATCCCGCCGCCGACGAATCCGTAACCGCCTACTTCAGCGAACACGCCAGCGAAATCGAAGCCGAAGCCAACAAGCCCTTCCAGGCGGTGGGCGGTGTCTATGATTTGCTTGGTGCTGACTATTTCCCCGTGATTGAAGTGTCCGACGCTCCAGCCCCGGCGGCCGAGTCGCCGGCACCATCGACTGCGGCTGCCCCTGCGCCGGCGGATGTGACGCCGTCCGCCGCGCCTCCGCATAAGCCGCCAGTTCCTGACGTCAAACGCGTCAACACCGTTCAGAAGATCAACGCACTCGATGTGAAGGGCCGCATTCAGCTGGCGTTGAAAGGGAACAAGGAAGAGCGCTCGATCCTGATTCGCGACGGCACGAAAGTGGTTGCGCTCGCAGTCCTGGAAGCGCCCAAGCTTTCTGACGGCGAAGTAGAGAAATTCGCCAGCCAGAAGAATGTGCTGGAAGCCGTGCTGCGCCAGATTCCGCTGAAGCGCCGCTTCATGAAGAACTACATCGTAGTGCGCAATCTGGTCGCAAATCCCCGCACGCCGCTCGATCTGAGCCTGACCTTGATGAAGAATCTGCTCATCCAGGATCTTAAAAATCTTTCTAACAACAAGGAAGTGCCGGACACGATTCGCAAACTCGCGCTCAAGATGTTCAAGCAAAAGTTGGAACAGGCCAACAAGAAATGACAGGAGGGTCAATGGCTTCGTTGCCCAAAGCCGATCCGATTGACGAGCTGCTGAAGCGGTCGAAGACGATTGCGGTGGTCGGTCTTTCCTGCAATCCGCTGCGTGCCAGCCATGGCGTTTCCGCGTACATGCAGCAGCACGGATACCGCATTATCCCCGTGAATCCGCAAATCGAAGAATGCCTGGGCGAGCAGGCCTACGCGTCGCTGCTCGACGTTCCCGAGAAGATCGATATCGTCAACATTTTCCGCCGCCCCGAATTTGTGGAAGAAATTGTCGACCAGGCCATTCAGCTCAAAGTGCCGGTCATCTGGATGCAGGAAGATGTGATTCACGAAAAAGCGGCGGAGAAGGCGCGCCGGGCCGGAATCTTCGTGGTGATGGACCGCTGTATCCTGAAGGAACACCACGCCCGAATGCGCTAATGTCTAGGATTCTTTCCCGGGCACATTCTCCTTGGCGGCCGAGCGCAGACGCCTCACTTGTTCCAATCGCTCGCGGATACGCTTCTCAATTCCTTCATTCGTGGGCTTGTAGTATTCACGCCCGCGCAGATTGTCCGGCAGGCATTCCATGTCCGCGACCTTTCCTTCCACGTCGTGCGCATACTCGTAGCCCTTACCGTAGCCGAGTCCCTTCATCAGCTTGGTCGGAGCGTTGCGCAGGTGCAACGGCACGGGATCGGCTGCGGTCTGCTCCACATCGCGCTGCACGTCGCCATAGGCTGTGTAGAGGGCGTTCGATTTCGGCGCGACGGAAAGATAGACAACCGCCTGAGCGAGGGCCAGATTTCCTTCCGGCATGCCGATGAAATCGACGGCGTCACGCGCCGCCATGCACAGCGACAGCGCGCCAGGATCGGCGAGGCCAATGTCCTCTACTGCCATGCGCACCACACGCCGCGCGACGTAGAGCGGATCTTCCCCCGCCTCGAGCATGCGGCCCAGCCAGTAGAGCGCAGCGTCGGGATCGCTGTTGCGCACCGACTTGTGCAGAGCCGAAATCAGGTTGTAATGCTCTTCACCGCTTTTGTCGTAGAGCAGAACCCGTTTCTGCAGCGCGTCGCGAACGATGTCATCGGTAATCTCTCGGTGTATTTCTTCTGTGGGTGCCCCATTTCTCGCGTCTTTTGCGAGAAGTGGGGATTTTGCGAGTCCGGCCGCAACTTCCAAAACGTTGTACGCGCTCCGCGCATCCCCACTCGTGTAGCTGGCGATTTTCTTGAGCACGTCATCGGACGCCGTCACATTCATCTGGCCCAACCCGCGTGCGTGATCGCTAAGCGCCCGCCGCAGCAGCGCCACGATCTGATTCTCCGTCAAAGGCTGCAATACGTACACACGGCAGCGCGAGAGCAACGCCGAGTTGATCTCAAACGAAGGATTCTCAGTGGTCGCGCCGATCAGCCGGATATTGCCTTTTTCCACATGAGGCAAGAACGCATCCTGCTGCGCCTTGTTGAAACGGTGAATCTCATCAATGAATACGATGGTCCGCGTGCCGTACTGCCGCGCGCGTTCGGCATCAGCCATGACCTGCTTGATCTCTTTAATCCCAGCCAGCACGGCAGAAAATTCAATGAAGTCCGCCCGAGTCATCTTTGCGATGATCTTCGCTAGCGTCGTTTTGCCCGTGCCCGGAGGTCCCCAAAAGATGAGCGAACCCGTGTCGTCGCGTTCAATCTGCACCCGCAGCGGCTTACCCGGGCCGATCAAATGTTCCTGACCGGCGTACTCCTCCAGCGTCCGCGGACGCATGCGGTCGGCCAGCGGCCTCGTAGTATCTGCGGCGCCGCCTGCGTCGGGAATGGGCTGAAAAAGGTTCATGCCAATTTCGTTTCTCGCTGCGATCCTCAGCTTCAGCTTAACCCACGGCCCGCTTTGCGAGGAACAGCACCGGCAAGCCCTGCCCGCGAGATTTGACGCCATCCTCCTCAGCCCCTAACATTCCTCTACCCATGATCGGCGAGACCGTATCCCATTACCGCATTCTCGAACAGCTGGGCGGCGGCGGCATGGGAGTTGTTTACAAGGCCGAGGACACCGAACTTGGCCGCTTCGTCGCCCTGAAATTCCTGCCCGACGACCTGGCCAAAGATCCTCAGGCGCTGGAGCGCTTCCGGCGTGAGGCGCGTGCCGCGTCTTCGCTGAACCATCCCAACATCTGTACCATTTACGAGATTGGCAAGAGCGGCGAGCGGATGTTCATCGCCATGGAGTTCCTGGACGGCGCCACGCTCAAGCACCGCATCAACGCGCAACCGCTCGACAAGGAAGTGCTCCTCACGCTGGCGGTCGAGATCGCCGATGCGCTCGAGGCGGCGCACTCCAAAGGCATCATCCATCGCGACATCAAGCCCGCGAATATTTTCGTGACCACGCGCGGTCACGCCAAAGTTCTGGACTTTGGACTGGCGAAGGTCGAAGCCGCGAACGCCACCTCCACTTCGGGCAATACGCAAACCCTCGACGGCCCGCAGTTGACCAGTCCCGGCTCAACCCTGGGCACGGTCGCGTACATGTCTCCGGAACAGGCGCGCGCCAAGGAACTGGACGCCCGCAGCGATCTTTTCTCCTTCGGCGTGGTGCTCTACGAGATGGCCACCGGAGTTCTGCCGTTTCGCGGAGAGAGTTCTGCAGTCATCTTCAAGGCGATCCTCGACGCCCAGCCCGCTCCAGCCCTTCGTCTGAACCCTGATCTGCCTCCGGAGTTGGATCGCATCATTCAAAAGGCGTTAGAAAAAGATCGCAACCTGCGCTATCAGAATGCCGCCGATCTGCGCGCGGATTTGTCGCGCCTGAAGCGCGATTTGGATTCCGGACGCTCTTCCGCCGCGGAAATTTACCAAACGTCGGGCGCAATCTCATCAGCGAAATTGCCCGCTGCCACGAGTTCGCGCTGGCCTCTTTGGACCGGCCTCGCCGCGCTGCTAGTGGTAATCGCCGCCGGCGCGTACTGGATGCGTCCGAAGTCCGGTGCCAACCAAATTTCCTCCATCGCGGTGCTGCCGTTCGTAAACGCCACCGCCGATGCGAACAACGAATACCTCAGCGACGGATTGACCGAGAGCCTGATCAGCGCCCTCTCCCGGCTACCGGGCATGAAGGTCATGGCGCGCAGCACAGTATTCCGCTTCAAGAACAGCCAGGACGATCCCCAGAAAGTCGGACAAACTCTGCAAGTCGCCGCCGTGCTGACCGGGCGCATCACTCAGCATGGAGACGAACTCGGCATTCACGCCGAACTCGTCAACTCCGCCGACGGCAGCGAAATATGGGGCGCGCAATACACGCGCAAGCAGGCCGACATCACGCAAGTGCAAAGCGATATCGCGCGCGACGTCTCCAAGAGCCTGCACGTGCAGATGAGCGGCGCGGAGGAGCAGAAACTGGGCAAGGCCGGAACCAGCAACGCAGAAGCCTACCGCCTCTATCTCGAAGGCCGCCAGCAGTGGGCCGGCCGCACGCAGCCGGGCCTGAAGAAGAGCATTGATCTTTTCCAGCAGGCCATCGCCGCCGATCCCAACTACGCTCTGGCCTACGCTGGACTTGCGGATACCTACAACGTGGCTCCGAGCTATGACATCGGCATCGGCTCGAAGCAGGCCCTCACTCTGTCCGATGACGCCTCCCGCAAGGCCGTGGAACTGGACCCTTCGCTTTCGGAAACGCATACCTCGCGCGCCATGGCCTTAGCATTTTCCTGGCGCTGGAGCGAGTCCGAACCGGAATTCCGGCGCGCCCTGGAGATCAATCCCAACAACGCCGGGGCGCATTATTTCTATGCATTCACGCTGTTAATGCCCGAAAAGCGGTTGGATGAGGCTCTCGCTGAATTTCGTACTGCCCTATCGCTCGACCCCCTGTCCTCCATCATCAATACCAACTACGGCTGGACTCTGATGGTCGCCCACCGCTATGACGAATCGTTGGCCCAATTTCAAAAAGTAATTCAGCAGGATCCGAAATTCGAGCCGGGACATTTCAAGATTTCTCACCTGTTCGCTGCCCTGGGTCGTTACCCCGAGGCCGTGAACGAGTTGCAGAAGACGGAACTCAGCGGGCATGCTCCCGCAACTCCTGATGCCAAGGGATATTGCGCACTCACGCAGTCCATCAAGGGAGCGGACAGGCTGCCAGCGTCGGCCCTGGCCTGCGCGGGCACCAATCGTGAGCTCGCACTCCGAGCGTTGGAGGACGCCTACGCCGAGGCCGACTTGGACCCGGAGTTCATCCGCGCTCCCGAGTTTGATCCCTTGCGCTCCGAACCCCGCTACATCGAAACCATGCGGAAGATGGGCCTGGAGCCATAAGGGGGTTCGCGGCCCAAGCCGCGAAGCGGCGAAAGAATAAAGCCCAGGGCGTAAGCCCTGGGTTCGCAAAAGAGAAATGAACAAGCCCCATAGGAGCGAAAGAAAGCTACAACGCACCCGCCGGAACAGTTTGCACAAACCGCAACTCCGGCGCCGCCGGCAGTACCCCAATCTCAGCCCCATACCGATAGAACAGTCTCAATCCCTCAAGGCACTCCGTATCCATCTGATAATGGATGTTCTCCGTCAGGTACGAATGCACTTCAGCCTGACTGATTCCCAGCCGCGGTGCCCAATCCTCGGCGATCAACTGAAGGCTGGAAGGCGCGAGGCCACGATCGCGCGAATCGCGAAAAATCGCCGCCAGATCCAGCACCGGATCGGCCTCGCCTAAAGCCTGACCGCGGACCGCCCAGAACGCAAACACAAACGGCTTGCCCGTGTAGCGAATCCACTCTTCCGCCAAATCGACTGTGTGATAACGCGTCCGGTCAATCTGCAACGCGGGATCTCCAATCACCAGGCCGGCATCGCAAGCTGCAAGCATCTGCTCGATATCGGGAGCCATCGAGGTGAACGCCCTCCCGCCCCCCAGCCACTTTTCGAACAGAATTTTCGTCAATGCCACCGAAGTCATGGAAGACGTATCCAGCGCCACCGTCCGCACCTTATCGAGGGGCATGCGGCTAACCAGCAGGATCGAGCGCACCGCCTGGCGCGAGGCAATGGCCACATCAGGAAGCACTTGCAGCCCAGAGATCTGCGTGTACGCCGCCGCCGGAATAATTCCTATATCGGCACTGCTCTCAGCTAACGCCCGGGCACAAGCGGACGGCAAGGTGTACGAAATGTCGAAGCGGCGGCCCAGATCGCCATGCTCGAAATCCCACATCAGGGGCGCGGTGTTCAGGTAGGAAATGGCCGAAATGCGCAAACGTCGCATTCTTCCTCGAATCTTTCCACAATATTAACAAACCCAATGTGACGGATGACCTTGACTCCGCCCTTTTCCACTCAGTAGAGTCCGCCTGAGTATCCACTGTGTCGACCGCCGTATCCCCGTCTGCAACCCACCTGCTGGAATGGCTGGCCATTTCCCTGACGTCCGGCATGGGCCCCACCAGAGGCAGAAAACTGATTGAGCACTTCGGCGGCCTCGAAGCCGTATTCCGCGCCTCGTTGACCGAACTCGAAGGCGCAGGAATTCAAGCGGTTTCCGCTCAGTCGATTGCGACGGGAAAGTCCGCCGAATTGGCGCGCGAGGAGATCGCCAAGGCTGCGGCCGAAGGCGTCACCATCCTCTCGATGGACGACCCGTCCTACCCGCCCCGCCTCAAAGAAATTTACGACCCACCGCTGGTCCTTTATATTCGCGGCAACGTCGAGGTCCTGACCAAGCCCGGCCTCGCCATGGTCGGCACCCGCCATCCTACGCCATACGGCTCTGGCATGGCCGAGCGCCTGGCCTGCGATCTGGCCGCGCAAGGCCTCGTAATTCTCAGCGGCATGGCCCGCGGCGTCGACACCGCCAGCCATCGCGGAGCGATCACCGCCAAGGGCAAGACCGTTGCGGTATTCGGGACGGGAGTAGATGTCATTTATCCCAAAGAGAATACGAGATTGTCCGAACAAATCCTCGCGCTCGGTGGCGCGCTGATTTCCGAATTCCCCATCGGCACCTTCCCCGCGCCGCAGAATTTTCCCATTCGCAACCGGATTCTCAGCGGCATGTCGATCGGAGTTCTGGTCGTCGAGGCCGCCGAATATTCCGGAACGCGCATCACCGCGCGCTGTGCCCTAGAGCAGAATCGCGACGTTTTTGCCGTCCCCGGCAACGTCACCAACAAGAATTCCTGGGGACCGAACACACTCATCAAACAGGGCGCCAAGCTGGTTGCGACCTGGGAAGATGTGTGGGAGGATCTCCCGACAGATGTACGACTTGCGCTGACTCCCACCTCCTCGCCTGAATCTTCCGCCTCGTCATCCGCATCTCTATTTCCGGATGAAGGGCTTCCTCCTCACGAAAAGCGAATCCTCAGTCTGCTGAAAGCTGACGAAGCCACGCACATCGATCAGATCGTCGAAAAGCTGGAGACGGAACTCTCGTCTTCAGAAATCTTCGCCGCCCTGTTCGAGCTGGAACTAGCCGGCAAGGTGCGGCAGATGCCTGGGAAGAATTTTGTGAAAAGCTTTTAGCTATTAGCTCTTAGCCTTTAGCTCAGTCCTATTTTCCGTTTTGGAGGACGCAATGAGGAACTACAAGGACCTGACGGTTTGGGAGAAATCTCACAAGCTCACACTCGCTATTTACAAGCAGACGAGTGCATTCCCTAAAGACGAGCGTTTCGGGTTGACGAGCCAAGTTCGTCGTGCATCATCCTCGATTCCGGCCAACTTAGCGGAGGGCTGTGGGCGGCGATCAGATGGGGAGATGGGAAGATTCATCCAGATCGCTATGGGATCAGGAGCCGAGCTTTCCTATCACCTGCTGCTGTGCCGTGATCTTGGCATCCTTGGGACCGTAGAGTTTTCCCGTCTGGCGGCCGATTTGGAAGAAGTGATGAGGATGTTGTCGGCTCTATCCGGGCGCGTGAAAGGCACTGTGCGATCGGGTGTATCGGAGCTAACAGCTAAAGGCTAAGAGCTAAGAGCTAAGAGCTTTTTCCCAGTAACTTGTCCCTTTCCGCCCATTCGTGCTAGCGTCGAAATCGGAATTCGTAGAAACAGAGGAAACATTGTCTAAAGGTTTAGTCATTGTCGAATCGCCGGCTAAGGCGAAGACCATTCAGAAATATCTGGGCAAAGGCTTCACGGTCGAGGCCTCACTCGGACATGTGAAGGACCTGCCCAAGAGCACTCTCGGTGTCGATGTCAATAACCATTTCGAGACCGATTACATCGTCATCCCCGGCAAAGAAAAAGTTGTGGCCAAGCTGAAGAAGCTGGCCGCGTCCGCGGACAATATCTATCTCGCGCCTGACCCGGACCGCGAAGGCGAAGCCATCGCCGCGCATCTGGCATTTGAGCTGGACGACCACAACGGCAAAGCGAGAAAAGCCAAGAAGCTGAAAAAGGGTGAAGTCGAAGCGCCTCCGCGCATCCAGCGCGTCACCTTCAACGAAATCACCAAGCGCGCCGTGCAGGCCGCCTTCGAACATCCCCGGGCCATCGATCAGCACCTGGTCGATGCGCAACAAGCGCGCCGAGTGCTCGACCGCCTCGTGGGATATCAGGTTTCTCCGCTGCTGTGGGACAAAGTGCGTCGCGGGCTTTCCGCCGGTCGCGTGCAGACCGTCGCTCTGCGCCTGATCGTTGAGCGCGAACGCGAAATCAAGGCGTTCGAGAAAAAAGAATATTGGACCATCGACGCGCATCTCGCCGCCAACAAGCCTCCCGCATTCGACGCGCGCTTTGTCGGTAAGGGTGAAGAGAAGGTCGAAGTCACTAACGGGGAAGATGCGGAAAAAATCCGCGCCGCGCTGGAAAAAGCCGACTGGATCGTCCGCACCGTCGACAAGAAAGAGCGTCGCCGCAACGCCGCTCCGCCGTTCACCACCAGCAAGCTGCAGCAGGATTCTTCCCGCAAGCTGCGCTTCAGCGTCAAGCGCACCATGATGATCGCGCAGCGCCTCTACGAAGGTGTCGAACTCGGCGAAGAAGGCTCGGTCGGCCTCATTACTTATATGCGTACCGATTCGACCCGCGTCGCGCCCGAGGCGATTCAGGAAGTACGCGAGTACGTGGGCAAGGAATACGGTCCGGCCTATCTGCCCGAAGCTCCGAACACATTCAAAGAGAAGAAGGACTCGCAGGGCGCGCACGAAGCCATACGGCCTACGTCCGCCATGCGCCATCCCGACCAGATCAAGCAGTACTTAAAGGAAGATGAGTTCAAGGTTTACAAGCTGATCTGGCAGCGTTTCGTCGCGTCGCAGATCAACCCGGCGGTCTTCGACCAGACCACGGTCGACATCGATGCCAAAAATGGCAACGAAATTTTCTGGTTCCGCGTCACCGGATCGGTGCTCAAGTTCGATGGTTTTCTCAGAGTTTACGAAGAATCGAAGGAAGGCAAAGACGAAGAAGACGAAGAGTTGAAGCACAAGCTGCCCGCGCTCGAGGCCGGACAGAAACTCACGCTCAAAGAACTGAAGCCCGAGCAGCACTTCACCGAACCGCCTCCGCGCTTCAACGAAGCGTCGCTGGTAAAAGAACTGGAAGAGCGTGGCATCGGCCGTCCATCCACGTATGCGGCGATTCTTACTACGATTCAAGAACGGCAGTACGTGCAGAAAATCGGCGGCAAATTCACGCCGACCGAGATCGGTCTGGTCGTCACCGACTTGCTCGTCGAAAATTTCCGCGACATCTTCGATTTGCAATACACCGCGCGCCTCGAAGAGAACCTCGACGAGATAGAAGAAGGCAAAGAGAAGTGGCAGGACGCCATGGCCGACTTCTACAAGAAATTTCAGAAAGACCTCAAATATGCCGAAAAGCATATGGAGAACATCAAGCGGATGGAGAAGCCCACAGACGAGAAGTGCGAACTGTGTGGCGCGCCGCTGGTGATCAAGTGGGGCAAGCACGGTTCCTTCTACGCCTGCAGCACCTACGAGAAGGACGACCCCGATACCTGCAAGTTCACCAAAGAAAATCCCATCAACCTGCCCGATCTCGATTCCGCCGACATGCAGGAAACCGGAGCGGCCGAAGAATACTGCGAGAACTGCGGCCGCGTGATGGTGCTCAAGCGCGGGCGGTTCGGCCAGTTCATGGCGTGCACGGGCTATCCCGACTGCAAGACCACGCGGCGTCTCGATCAAGGCAAGAAGGTTCCCGATATTCCGCTCGACGAACTTTGCCCGAAGTGCGGACGCAATATGATGATCCGCCACGGCCGCTACGGCGAGTTCACCACCTGCAGCGGATATCCTGAATGCAAGTACGTGAAGCAGAACTTCATCGGCGTGAAGTGTCCGGAATGCAAAGACGGCGACCTGGTCGAGAAGCGCGCCCGCAAGGGCAATACGTTCTACGGATGTTCGAATTATCCGAAGTGCAAGTTCACTTCGGCAGGCAAGCCGATGGCAGAAAAGTGCCCAAGCTGCGGCAGCGAGTACCTGGTCGAGAAAAATTTGAAAGCCGGGCCGGTAATCGCCTGTCCCAACAAAGAATGCGATTACGAGCGGCCCGCGCCGCCACCGCCGGAAGCGGCGGCCAGCGCCTCGGCCCCGGCCCAACACGCCTAAGGAGAGAACATGCCCAAAGCCACCGCATCGGACGCTCAACTGATTCTGCAACTCTACGATCTTCGCCGCGAACCCGAACTACGCAAGGCGCGCAGCTGGTGGCTCACGGAGTTTTGGCCCACGAATGCCGACGATTTCGCCAAGATCGCGATGGCGCTGGGCACGCAGGAAAACGCCTGGCTCCGGCAGTGCGGCGGCTACTGGAGCATGGCCGCAGGCCTTGTGCTTCACGGGACCCTGAATGCCGATCTATTTCTCCACCCAAGTAACAGCGGCGAAATGTATTTCCTCCTCGCCAAAGTCCATCCCTTCCTCAATGAGCTCCGCCAAAAAATGGGCGATCCTCATCTGTTCGGCAACATCGAGAAGGTCATCCAAAGTTCCAAGTTCGGCCGCGAACGACTCAAGTGGACGCTGACCCGCGTCGCAGCTCTGCGCGAGAAAAGAGCGGCAGCGAAGGCCAGCTAAGGCGCCCTGATTGCCTTCCCGTCTGTTATCCTAATCGGCTGTGCGGATGATCTGGTGGTTCCTGATCCTGGGTGTGAGTACGCTCGTCGTGGTGTGCGTTGCGATTGCAATTTATGTGCACTTGCGGCGCAATCTGCAGAAGTCTCATGCCTCCCAGGACAATGCTCAAAAAGTGGATGGCGAGCACCAGACCGACCGTATCGAACCGTAGCTTCTTAATTGGAGGCTCTATGATGGCGAAAGCCGCAACTCAGACCCTTGGTGTTTCGCATGGGCGTGCGCAGGAAGCCGCGCGCCAGGTTGCGTTGGTGGTGGGCGCGAGCCTGTTCGTGGCCTTGTGCGCGCACGTCACGATTCCGTTGCTGCCGCTGACTCCCGTGCCTTTGACCGTGCAGAACATGGGTGTGTTGCTGGTCGGACTCCTGCTTGGCAGCCGCCGCGGATTTGCCGCGCTGGCTCTGTACTTGATGGAAGGCGCGATCGGCCTGCCAGTCTTCAACCCTACAGGTCTGGGCGGAGTGGCGCAGCTCTTTGGACCGACCGGCGGCTTCCTGATGGCCTACCCGCTCGTAGCGTTTGTGGCAGGATACGTTTTCGAGCGCAGCGCGAAGTCGTTTGTGCGTGCCGCGGTGGCCGGGTTGCTCGCCGAAATCTTACTGTTCGTCGGCGGCCTGAGCTGGCTCTACGTCTACACACACTCGCTGGCCAAGGCCGCATACTTCGGCCTGTTTTTCTTCATCGCGGGCGAAGTCATGAAGGTAATGTTCGCCGCCGCCATTGCCAGCCGCTGGAACCGTTATTCTGAGAAGTAGCTTGGAAGTGGGGATACAAGATGACTGTAGTTTCCGAAACCGCGAAGGCGCCTAACCCGACAAGTTCGGTGCGCGAGATTACCGTCGCTCACAGCCCCGATTCCGATGACGCCTTCATGTTCTACGGTCTGGCCACCAACAAAGTCCGCACGCCGGGCCTGCGCTTTACGCACACGTTGTGCGATATCGAAACGCTAAATCAGAAGGCGCGCGAGGGCGTCTACGATATTTCCGCGATCTCGTTTCACGCCTATCCCTACGTGCAGGACAAGTACGCGTTGATGACTTGCGGCGGCAGCGTCGGTGAAGGCTATGGCCCGATGATCGTCTCTCCGCGCCCGTTCACCGAGACTGAAATCAAGTCCAAGCGCATCGCGGTT
>Ga0075029_100000886_pt1 | contig 17203 bp, 15 predicted proteins | sample LitLauG_LLR_2013_FD_71391 | JGI IMG/M metagenome (GOLD analysis project Ga0075029, IMG submission 71391) | Freshwater sediment microbial communities from North America - Little Laurel Run_MetaG_LLR_2013 | ecosystem: Environmental > Aquatic > Freshwater > Creek > Sediment | place: USA...
GCCTCGTGGACTGGCAACTCGTCCAGCGCGGCCCGTGGTTCCTCGATGTCGGCTACCACCTCGGCTGCACGATGGGTCCTGAGGAGCGCCGGCGGGTCGAGTCGGACCTTCTCGCGCACTACCTGGACCGCCTCGGAGCCGAGGGCGTGGATCCGCCGTCATGGGACGAGGCGCGACGCAGCATTGCTATGGGTCTGGTCTACGGCTTCTTCCTCTGGGCGATCACGCTGAAGGTAGACCCGCCGATCACCACCACCATGCTCCAACGACTCGGCGCGGCCGTCGCCGATCACGAGGCCTACGCCTCGGTGGTGACCAGGTGAGCCCGCACGGGAGCACGGATTCTGCGCCCGCGCCCATCGAAGCCCCGCCAACCGCTATTTTTCGGCCACTCAGAGAACGACATGACCCGTACCACCAACCGAGCAAGCCCGCTCACAATGCACCTGGCCACTGGTCGGGGGGGAGGCAGACACTGATGCAATCGAGACGAAACAGGTTCCGGAGCGGAACACTCGGAGCGGCGCTGCTGGCCCTCACGGCCGGACTGCCCACCGCCTTCGTGACGGCCACCGCCGCACCGGCGGCGGCGTCCCCAGCACCGATCACCATCGCGTATGTCACGTCTGTGACGGGCCCCGGCGGGTCCGAGGACGGGACATCGCCGGGTGCGTTCAAGGCCAGAATTGCCCTCCAGAATGCCGAGGGCGGGGTGAACGGGCACAAGCTCGTCCCACTGGTCATCGACGACCAGACGAGCCCGTCGCAGATCGCCACGGCCGTCCAGGAGGCGGATTCGAAGGCCTTCGGCATCGTGTCACAGAGTCCGCTGTTCTTCCTGGCCGCCAAGTACCCCCAGCAGCAGGGCATCCCCGTGACCGGTTCGTACAGTGATGGCCCCGAATGGGGTCAGCAGCCCTACACCAACATGTTCGCCGCCGACGTCGGCAGCCTCGACCCCAAGTACCCGGTGACCACCCTGGCTGGGAACTTCCTCAAGGCGCACGGGGCGACGGTGCTCGGCACCTACGGGTACGGCATCTCGCCGTCTTCCAGCCGCGCCGCCATCCAGACGGCGGACTCGTTCAAGCACGCGGGAGGCAAGGTCGGCGTCCTCAACACGACGGTGCCGTTCGGGGGCGTCAGCTTCACGAGCGACGCCCTCGTGGCGAAGCAGAACCACGTGGACGCGCTGGTACCGGAGATGGACAACAACTCCAACTTCGCCCTGGCCGAGGCCCTGCAACAGGCCGGAGTCACGCTGAAGGCGGCCATGTTCGCCACCGGCTACCAGCCCGACGTGATCCACTCGGCGGCCTGGTCCGCGGTGCAGGGCGACTACTTCTACTCCCTGTTCCGCCCGTGGTCGCTCCCCAATGCCGGCACAAAGCAAATGCAGGCGGCCATGGAGAAGTACGACGGCTACTCCAAGAGCGACTTCCCGTCGTTCAGCGAGTACGAAGCCTGGCTGGGCGCGGATCTCATGATCAAGGGCCTGCAGCTGGCTGGCCAGAACCCCACCCATGCCAGCGTCATCAAGGCCCTCCGGGGGGTCAAGTCGTACAACGGCAACGGGCTCCTGCCCCAGAGCTGGAACTACTCGACCGACTTCGGGCACGACGACGCCAAGAGCTGCTCGTGGTTCGTACAGGCGACCAAGACCGGATTCGTCCCGGTCTCCTCCCAGCCGACCTGTGGGACGGACATCCCAGGGACGGCGACGGCGAACGCCTCGTCTTAGGCGGCACCGCCCGGTCGCGTCGGGAGCCGGTCTCCGGCTCCCGACGCCGGCCGCGGGCCGTCAAGACCGCCCGGTGCAACTGGGTCAACGAAACTGGCTCAGCGCAACTGGGTCAGCGCGTTGCCCGGCGAGGCTTCGCCTTGCGGTTCGTGCGCCTCTCGGAGATCCCGAGCGCGTTGGCCCACAGGACACTGAGCTGCTCGACCGCCGTGTTGAAGTCGTAGTCGCGGTAACCCTGGACCAGCCACAGCTCGGCCACCCGGGCGATCATGGCCCCGAGGGCATCAGCGGCCATCGACGGGTCGAGGCGCGGATCGGCGAGCCCTTCTTCCTGCCAGTGCTGGATCGACCGCTCCGCTCGTTCCACGAAGTGCTTCATCGTCGCCATGCGGGCCATGTTGACGTCCTCGTCGTACCGGGACACCTGCTCGATGACTCCCATCAACGCAGCCTCGTCCCGGTAGCGCTCCAGATAGAGCCGGTTGGCCTGCCGGATGCGATCGCTCGGTGCCCCGTCGAGCCTGTCCGCGGACGGATCGTCGTGGGGTGCGGTCAGGCGCTCCTCTTGCATCTGCGCTACCTCGAGGAAGAGCTCCTCCTTCGAGTCGAAGTAGTGGTAGAAGCTGCCCGGAGCCAGGTTGGCCGCCTCGGCGATGTCGACAATGCGAGCCTCCAGGAACCCGTCGCGTTCGAAGACGGCCTTCGCGGCCTCGACGAGACGCGCCCGCGTCTGTACGCCCTTGCGGGATCGGGGCGTGCTGCGGCCGTCGTTCGTCTCTGCGCCGGTTCGGGCCGCTGTGGGCACGGACACTCCTCTCGCGCTGGTCGTCGCCACGGGAACGGTCGGGCTCTCGATCACCGGCGATCGGCCGGGTTCCGAGTGCTCCAAACCGCTACTTTAGTATCGAAGTCGAATTCGAATTCTGGGAGCGCGAGATGAGAGTGACGGTTCACGACCCGCTGGAGTTCGAGGTCCTCGCCCGCGGTCTCGGCTTCACCGAGGGCCCGGCGATCGCACCGGACGGCGCGGTCTACGCCGTCGACATCGACGGCGGGCGGGTGCTGCGGATCACCGATGGCGACGTCGCCGTGGTGGCCACTCCGGGGGGCGGACCGAACGGCCTGGCGCTCGAAACCCCGACGACGGCCATCGTGGCCAACAACGGGGGATTTCTGTGGAGCGAGGTCGAGGGCGGCATCCGGATCCCCATCGACCGGGCGACCCATACGAACGAGCCACCGGGGTTCTCCGGTGGGTGGATCGAGCGGGTCGACCTCGGGACCGGCGGGGTGACCGTCCTCCACGGCGAGTGCGAAGGTCTTCCGCTGCGTGGGCCGAACGACCTGGTCTTCGACGAAGTGGGAGGGCTGTGGTTCACCGATCACGGCAAGGGCCGGCGTGCCAGTGTCGACCGGGGCGGGCTCTACTACGTCCCACCCGACGGGTCGATCGTCCGGGAGGTCGCATTCCCCCTTCTCGGGCCGAACGGCGTCGGCCTGTCGCCCGACGGGCGCCGCGTGTACGTGGCCGAGACCCACACGGGGAGGCTGTGGGCCTGGGATCTGGCCGGACCCGGTGATGTGGTGGCGTCGGGCGCTTCGCTTGCCATCCGCCACGGCGGTCGCTGCATCGCCGCCACGCCGTACTCGTTTGACTCCCTCGCCGTCGAGGACGACGGGCGTGTCGTCATCGGTGCCCTCGGTGACGGTCTCGTCTGCATCACGCCCGATGGCGGGGAACTGGACGTCTACCCCGTACCCGGTGACGTCACGACGAACATCGCGTTCGGAGGGTCCGACGGCCGTCGAGCCGTGATCACGCTGTCCCGGTCGGGAAGCGTCGTCGAGGCGCAGTGGCCGCGCCCTGGCCTCGTGGTCGGCCCCCTTCGCCCATGACGACGGCCGGCGACCTCCTCCGCGGCCGAGCAACGGACGACTCTCCGGGCCTCCTCTTCGAGGACAGCTCGTGGTCCTACCTCGAGCTGATCGAGGAGGCGAGCCGGCGCGCCTCGTTGTTCGCCACCATGCGCGACCGCTCGCGACCGCCGCACATCGGAGTGCTGCTGGACAACGTCCCCGAGTACCTCTTCTGGCTCGCAGCGGCGGCGCTGTCGGGCACAGTCGTGGTCGGCGTCAACTCCACGTATCGCGGCGACCAGTTGGGACAGCTGATTCGCCATACCGAATGTCAGGTCCTCGTCACCTCCCGTGACCAGGCGGGCCTGATCGACGGCGTGGACACCGAGGTACCTGCCGACCGAGTGCTCGTGATCGACGACGGCGACTACCAGGCCGAGCTCGACCGCCACCCAGCGGCACTTCCGAACGGGCCCGTGGGCGAGGACGACCTCTTCCTGCTCATCTTCACGTCCGGATCGACCGGGATGCCGAAAGCAGTGCGGTGTACCCAGGGCCGGTTCGCCCGGACGGGCGGCCACGTGGCCAAGGTCACCGAACTGGGGGCGAGTGACGTCGTGTACTCACCCTTGCCGTTCTTCCACTCGAGCTCCCTGTTCACGGGCTGGGCCTCCGCGCTCATCGCGGGTATTCCGATCGCGACGCGGGCCCGGTTCTCGGCCTCGGCGACGTTGCCCGACATCCGCCGCCACGGCGTGACGGTGCTGACGTACACCGGCAAGGTCCTGAATTACATCTTGGCCACCCCCGAGCTGCCCGACGACGCCGACAATCCACTCCGGCTGGCTATCGGCAACGAGGCATCCGAGCGCGACATCCGCGAGTTCGCCCGCCGGTTCGGAAGCACTGTCCGGGACAGCTACGGATCGACCGAGGGGATCATCATCATCCGGCGGGACCCGTCCATGCCGCACGGCGCGCTGGGGACGGCGGATCCGAGCGTCAAGGTGCTGAACGCCGAGACGGGGCAGGAGTGCCCGCCGGTGGAGCTCGGCCCCGACGGGCTCCCGGCGAACCTCGAGGACGCCGTCGGCGAGATCGTCGAGACAGAGCCCACCAGCGGATTCGAGGGCTACTACAAGAACGAAGATGCCACCCGCGCCCGCTTCCGCGACGGCGCATACTGGTCGGGGGACCTGGCGTACCGCGACCGCGACGGGTGGCTGTACTTCGCCGGCCGGTCGAACGAGTGGCTCCGGGTCGACGGTGAGAATTTCGCCAGCGCGCCGGTAGAAGCCATCCTCTCCCGGCATCCAGGGGTCCGCTCGGTCGCCGTCTACGCGGTGCCCGACGACCCCGTCGGCGACCGGGTCATGGCGGCGATCGAGCTCGAGGCAGGTTCCGCGTTCGACCCGGCGACCTTCGACGAATTCCTGGCCCGGCAACCCGACCTCGGGACGAAGTGGCGGCCGGCCTTTGTCCGGGTCGCGCGGGAGCTCCCCAAATTGGCCAGCATGAAGGTCGACAAGCAGCGGCTCCGCCGCGAGGCGTGGCGGACGGAGGACGTGTATTGGCGCCCCAGCAGGGACGAAGGGCTGCGCCCGGTGGCAGCCGGGGACCGCGCCCGGCTCGACCCGCTCCTCGGCTGATCGGGCGCACCGCGGTCCCCATCCAGGGGAACGGCCCGATCGACGGAAATCGAAGGTGATTTCGAAATCGACTTCGAATATGATTCCTGCCATGCACGGCCGGATCTTCGACTTCGACAACCACTACTACGAGTCGGAGGACGCCCTCACCCGGCACCAGGACGCATCTCTCGGGAGTCGCGGTGTGCGCTGGGCGGAAGTCGACGGTCGCAAGCGCTTGTTGGTGGGAGGCAGGATCAACTCCTACATCGCCAACCCGACGTTCGACCCGGTGGCCAGGCCCGGCGCCCTCTTCGACTGGTACCGCGGCAACCCCAAGCACGAGACCATCGTCCAGGCGTTCGGGGAGCTCGAACCCATCCGCCCCGAATACCGTGATCGGGACGCCCGGCTGCGGCTGATGGACGAGCAGGGGGTGGCGGGGATGTTGGTCTTCCCGACGCTCGGGGTGGGGCTCGAGGAGGCGCTGCGCGACGACCCTGAGGCGTGCGCCACGGTGTTCGCCGGGTTCAACCATTGGCTCGACGAGGACTGGGGGTATCGCTACGAGGGCCGGATCTTCGCCGTGCCGTACATCCCGTTCCTCGACCCGCAGGCCGCGCACGCTGAGCTCCGCACCGTCCTCGAACGAGGGGCTCTGGTCGTGAACGTCCGCAACGCCCCGGTCCCCGTGCCGGGCGGGTATCGATCTCCCTTCGACCAGGTCTACGACGCCTTCTGGGGCTTGGCCGAGGAGTCCGGCGTGGTCGTCGCCACCCATGCCGGTCTCGACGGCTACGACGCGCTCGTCCAGATGTGGGAGCCCGGCGGCACCGAGAGCTCGCTGTTCCGCTCGCCGCTGCGCGGCGTGTTGACCAAGGCGCGCGCCGTGAGCGACTTCTATGGGGCTGCCCTCTGCCACCTGCTCTTCGAGCGGTTCCCCGGCTTGCGACTGGCCAGCGTCGAGAACGGGGCGAGCTGGATCCCTGACCTGCTGCACCGCCTTGACGACGCCGCCGATCGCAACCCGGGCTACTTCAAGGAGCACCCACGCGAGGTGTTCGGCGAGCACGTCTGGGTGACACCGTTCTGGGAGGACCAGGTGCCCGACCTCCTGGGCGACGTCCGGGTCGAACGACTGCTCCTCGGCTCGGACTGGCCGCACGCCGAGGGCACGCGCCAACCGGCCGAATTCGTCACCGAGACGCTGGCCGAGCTGCCCGATGACAGCGTGCAGCGCATCGCCCGCGACAACGCGTTCGAGCTGCTGGGCGTCGACGTCGCCTGATGCCTCATTGGGATGCCTGAAGCGCCGGCCGCCTTCCGCGCCCGCGCCCGCTCGTGGTTGGAGGCCAACGCTCCGCGCAAGGGGGACCCGGGCGATTTCTCCGCCGCGCACCTCGTCAGTGCGGACAATCCGGAGGAGTACCACAGACGTGAGCGCGAGGCGTTGACGGTCACGACGGCCTGGCAGCGAAAGGTCTTCGAGGCCGGCTTCGCCGGGCGATCCTGGCCGAGCGAGTACGGCGGCTCCGAGGAGCCACCCTGGCAGGACGAGGTCTTCGTCGAGGAGCAGTCTCGCTACGGGGTCTCGACGAAGATGATCGCCATCGCGCTCGAGATGGTGCCGCCGGTCCTGTTCGGACATGGCACGACGGAGCAACGTTCCGAGCACCTCCCGAAGGTGCTCCGCGGCGACGAGAGCTGGTGCCAGCTGCTCTCCGAACCCGGTGCAGGCTCGGACCTCGCCAGCGTGAGCACCCGTGCCAGTGCTGTGTCCGGCGGCTGGTCGGTCGCCGGGCAGAAGGTGTGGACCTCGGGAGCCGGAACGGCCGACTTCGCGTTGCTGCTCGCCCGCAGCGAACCGGCTCCTGGTCGAGCGGGGCTGTCCTGCTTCGCCCTCGACATGCGCTCGCCGGGCGTCGAGGTGCGGCCGCTGCGCCAGATGTCGGGCGGCTACCACTTCAACGAGGTCTTCCTCGACGACGTGCTCGTTCCCGAGCACGCATTGATCGGTACACCGGGTGGTGGCTGGGCGGTCCTGCGCACCATGCTCTCGAGCGAGCGGGCGGCCATCGGAGGAGGCACGAGCGGGCGGGCGGCCGGTCAGCTCATCACCTTGGCCAAACGACTCGGCCGGACCGACGACGCAGTCGTGCGGCAGGTAGTAGCCGCCGCCTACTGCCGCGAGTGGGTGCTCGACCTCCTCCAGGCCCGCGTCACTGCCAGCGCAGGTGTTCCCGCCGGAGGGTCCGTTACCAAGCTCCTCTACTCCGAGCACGCTCGCCGTACGGCCGACGACGCCATGTATGTGCTCGGCGTGTCGGGGACGACACCGAACCACCCCGAAGCGGGCCCGTGGGTGGAGCGGCTCCTGTTCGCCCCAGGTCTGCGACTCGGCGGCGGCACGGATGAGATCCAGCGCAACACCATCGCCGAGCGCGGGCTCGGCCTTCCACGGGAGGTGCAGCCATGACAGTGACCGAACGACGACCACATGTCCTCGGCGACCTCGGCATCGTCATTCGCGAGGATGGCGATGTTCTGCGCTCGGCTGTCGACGTCGTGACGCACATGGCCATCCCCGGCACGAGGAGTGTCCGCCTCTCGGTCCTGGCCACGTGGGCCGATGCACTCCTCGGCCTGGTTGCCATCCGCCACATCGCTCCGGGCCTGACCGTCACGCTTGAGCTCGAGGTCGACCTGTTCGCCGACGTACGGTCCAGCGGCACCCTCGAGGCGACGGGTTACATCGTCAAGGCCGGACGGGCCGTCATCGTGACCAGCATGGACATCTCCGACGAAGAGGGCCGGCCCGTTGCCTTCAGCCGCGCCACATTCATGGCGTCACCCGACCCGCAGCTGACCATGCCCAAGGGGAGCTGGGCCCTGGACCGGTTCTCCTCCCGTCGAGGTGTCCTCACCGAGCCGTTCGCTGTCGCCGCAGGCTGTCGCCGCCTCGAACCGGGCGTGGCCTCGCTCGCTTGTGCGCCGCACGTCTTGAACTCGGGCAAGACCTTGAACGGCGGGTTCCTCGCGTTGGCCGTCGAAGAGGCTGTCCTGTCAGCGTCCGCCTCGGCGAACCCGGTGTCGATGTCCCTGCACTACCTGCGACCCGTTCGGCAGGGACCGGCTATCGCGCGCGCCGAGGTGCACGGTGGTACCGGCGTCGTCGAGTTGCGCGACGCCGAGACGGACGCCCTGGCTGTCACCGCGACCACCCGCTCCCTCAGGCCCCGACGTCAGTAATCCAACAACGTTGGATTTCTCCTTGGAACGGTTCTAGAGTCTGCGCCAGCTCCCGGGGGATGGATCGCGTGAGGTGCCGGGCCGGGAGCCGGAAGGGTAGGGAGAGATCATGGCCATTCGTGACATCGGGGCCCTCACGGGCGCAGATGAGGGCCTGCACCACCAGATCGTCGACACGTTCTCGACCATCGCCGAGTCGGACCACTCGTGGACCGAGAAGATCTGGGTCTCCATCGCCAAGGCGGATGGGTCGGTCCAGCTCGACTTCGGTCTCGGCAAGTACCACAACCGCGGCATCATCGACGCCTTCGGCGGCGTCTCGCGTGGGCGCGAGCAGTGGACCGTGCGGGGGAGCAGGGAGCTGCGCATCGCGCCCGAGGACGTCGCCGTCGGTCCCATCTCCTACGAGATCGTGGACCCGTTGCAGTCGGTCCGGGTGCGGCTCGAGCCGAACGAGGTGCAGCCCATCTCCTTCGACGTGGTCCTCTCGGGCGTCACCCCTCCCTTCTTCGAAGAGCGCAATCTCGTCCGCAACCGCAGGACCCAGCGGGTCGACGTGAACGTAATCCGGTACCACCAGGGCGGGTGGGCCAGCGGGACGGTCACGGTCGGCGGAGAGACCTACGAACTGTCCGGCGAGGACGCCTTCGGGTTCCGTGACCACTCGTGGGGTGTGCGTCAGGGCGTGGGCGTGGCCCCGTCGGACCTCATCCGCTCGACCCGGGAGCCCGACCCTGCCGCTGCCCGGCCGCGGGGCGTCATGAAGTGGAGTCCGTCGTTCTTCCGCCGGCCTGACGGGTCGTACTACGAGACGGCGATCTTCCTCACCGGAGGCGAATGGGACTACACCTCTGCGTACATCAACAGCCCCGACGGCACCCAGGCGCGGGTCCGGACGGCCCAGCCACGCATGGAGTACGACACGCGCACCCGATTCGTGCGGCGAGGGGAGCTCCACCTCGTCATGGACACCGGCGAGGAGCGTCTCATCGAGGTCGAGGCAGTGGGTGACTGCGGGTTCTTCCTGAAGACCGCCGGCTACGGACCGTGGAAGGACCACATCCACGGTTCGTGGCAGGGCCGGCTCCAGCTCGACGGGGAGTACATCGCCGACTGCTGGGAAGACGAGCAGCAGGACCTGCTGGGTCAGTTCCGGGACACGCCCATCCGGGTTCGTGAGGGCGACGCCACCGGGTACGGGATCATGGAGAGCATCATCTCGGGGGAGTGGCCCGAGCTCGGGTTGACTGCCGAGTCCGACCGAGTGGTCTCCTACTCGTGACCGCCGCCGTCGCCGGACCCCCGGTCAACGTCCTCGACCCGGCGTTCTACATCGACCCCTGGGAGGCCTACCGGTGGCTGCGTGACGAGGCGCCGGTGTTCTGGGACCCGATCCAGCAGATCTGGGCCGTGTCGCGGTACGACGACATCATGGCCATCGAGAAGGACGGTGCTCGCTACTCCTCGTTCGCCGGCTCGCGGCCGCACATCGACCAGCGGGCCGACCAGTCGATGATCAACCTCGACGACCCCGCCCACAAGGACCAACGGGGCCTCGTCTCCCGGCGCTTCACACCGCGGGCGGTCCGTAGCCACGAGGACCGCATCCGTCGTACCGTCACCGAGATCATCGACGCCGTGGCGCCGCTCGGCGAGTGTGAGGCCATCGAGGCAATCGCGTCGCGGCTGCCGGCGAAGATGATCTGCGAGTTGCTCGGCTACCCGCCCGAGCTCTGGGAGCGGGTGCGCCACTGGTCCGAACAGGTCATGTTCCTGGCCGGGCAGACCTCACCGGACGGGCCGCCCCACGTGTCGCATCCCGGCCTGGTCCCGGTGATGGAGGAGTGGGCGCAGGTCACGCTCGACCTGATCGCGCAGCGCCGGGCCGACCCGCGGGACGACCTGATCTCGTTGTGGACGCACACCGACGGCTGGAGCACCAAACACGTGCTCGAGGAGACGATCCTGGTCCTCGACGGCGGGGCCGAGACGACGCGGACCGTGATCGGGTCCATGATTCGCGAGCTGGCCCTGCGGCCCGACCAACGCCGGCTCCTGGCCGATCGTCCCGAGCTGCTCGCGACCACCGCGGTGGAGGAGTTCATCCGCTGGGTGTCCCCGGTCCTCAACATGCGGCGCACGGCCACCGAGACGCACGAGCTGCACGGCCAGGTGATCACGGCGGGTGACGAGGTGCTCCTGCTCTACCCGTCGGCCAACCGGGATCCCCGGGCCTTCGACCAGCCCGACGTGTTCGACATCGACCGGGAGAACAACCGCCATGTTGCGTTCGGCTTCGGGTCGCACTTCTGCCTCGGTGCCCACCTGGCTCGCCTGGAGATCAAGGTCATGTTCGAAGAGCTGGTGGGGCGCATCGGGGACTGGGAGCTGGTCGACCCGAACGAGCCACAGATCGCCCCGGCCACCTTCGCCCGCGCCTACGACCGGATCCGCATCCGCTACCGCGCGCCGTGAACGGCGACTTCGAGCGCCGCCTGGGGTCGTGGGTGGCCACGCAGCTCCGCGGGAGCCCGGCGGTCTCCGTGGAAGGCCTCGACCGGGTGGACATCGGGCATTCGGCCGAGACACTCCTGGTCTCCGTCGTGTGCGACGGGTTACGCCGGGACGTGGCCATCCGGATGCGTCCGGAGCCCCCGGGGTTGCTCGAGCCCTACGACCTCGGCCGCCAGTTCGCCATCTTGCGGGCCCTGGAGCCGACACCGGTGCGTGCGCCGGCCGCGCTGTGGTTCGAGCCGACCGGCGCGGTCCTCGGTCGGGAGTTCTACGTGATGGAGCGTCTGCCGGGTCAGGTCTACGAGCGGGGCGTGCCCGACGAGGTGGCGGCGGATCCGGAGCGCATCCGCCACATGTGCGAGGGCATGGTCGAGCAGATCGCCGCCATCCACCGCGTCGACTTGGTCGCGGCCGGCCTCGACTCGCTGGCGGACGGCCGCCGTTACCTCGAGCATGAGCTGGAGCACTGGGCAAGCGAGATCGAGCGGGTGAAGCGAGGACCGCTTCCGGCGCTCGAGGGCCTCGTGGCGGCGCTCCGCGCCCAGCAGCCCGAGCAGTCACCGGTGGTCACGCTGGTCCACGGGGATTCCAAGCCGGGCAATTTCGCCTTTGTCGACGACGAGCTCTCGGCGGTGTTCGACTGGGAGCTGGCGACGTTGGGTGACCCGCTGGCCGACATCGGGTGGGCCGAGACCTTGTGGGGGGTCCCGGGGTCGGTGACCGCCTGTCCGGGGGCTTTTTCGGCCGACGAGTTCGTGGCCCGGTGGGAGGAGCTGACCGGGCTGGCTGCTCGGCACCGCCCGTGGTACCGCGCGTTCGGGGCCATGAAGATGGCGGTGATTCTCCTGGTCGGCGCCTCTCTGGTCGATGCCGGCCACAGCGACGACGTGCGGCTGATGGAGATGGCGTACGGCATCCGGCCGACGACGCAAGCGGCGCTGCGGGACCTGGGCGTCGATGCGACCCTCGACGACGGCCCCGTCCTGCCCCGCAAGGAGCGCCGAGACGCCGTGCGGCGGGCGAAGGCCGAGGTCGCGTGAACGAGCTGACGCGTCCTCAGTTTCTGCCCGATCTGCTCATCGCCGCGCTCGAGCGCAACGGGGAACGGCCCTGTCTGGTGATCGACGACGACGTGGTGACCGCCCTCGAGATGCGCGACGCCGTCAGTTGCTACGTGCAGGCCTACCACGAACTGGGCATCATCCCGGGTGAAGGGATCGCCACCCTGTCCAAGAACCGCCCCGAGGTGCTCTGCTCCATGGGGGCGAACATGGTGTTCCCGTGCCGGAACACACCGCTGCACCCCCTCGGCTCCCTCGACGACCATGCCTACGTGCTCGAGGACGCCGGTATCGAGACACTGATTTTCGACCCGTCCTTCGCCGAACGGGCCCGCCAGCTCGCAGGGCGCGTCCCGTCGCTCCGCCGGCTGCTCTCGTACGGACCGTCCGAGGTCGGGGTCGACCTGTTGGCGCTGGCCGCCACCCACAATCCCGTGCCGCTGGTCGCGCCCAAGGTCGACGCCGAGGACCTGCCCGCACTGTCCTACACCGGGGGTACCACCGGCAAGCCCAAGGGCGTCATGGCCACCTACCGCAGCAGCGCGGCGATGGCGCAGATCATGGTCACCGAGTGGCAGTGGCCCGAGGAGGTCAGGCACCTGGTGTGCACGCCACTGAGCCACGCCGGAGCGGCGTTCTTCGTCCCCCTCCTACTGCGCGGCGGATCCATGGTCGTGCTCCCCGCCTTCGAGGCTGGCGCCGTGCTCGAAGCCATCGAGCACCACCGCATCACCACCGTCATGCTCGTGCCCTCGATGATCTACGCCTTGCTGGACCATCCACGTTTCGCCGACACCGACCTCTCCAGCTTGGAGACGATCTTCTACGGGGCGTCCCCCATGTCCCCGACGCGCCTCAAGGAGGCCTTGGAGCGGCTCGGGCCGATCTTCTTCCAGTTCTACGGCCAGACCGAGTGTCCGCAGACGGTCTGCGTCCTGCGAAAGGAGGAGCACGACTCGGAGGAGCCGGGTCGGCTGGCGTCATGCGGCCGCCCGGTGCCCTGGGTGCGCATGGCACTGCTCGACGACAAGGGCCAAGAGGTTCTTCCCGGAGAGCCGGGCGAGGTGTGTGTGCGCGGCCCGCTGGTCATGAAGGGCTACTGGCACAAGCCGGAGGAGACGGCGCAGGCCCTGGCGGGTGGATGGCTCCACACCGGTGACGTGGCCCGCCAGGACGACAGCGGATATCTCACGATTGTCGACCGCAAGAAGGACATGATCGTCTCGGGAGGGTTCAACGTGTTCCCCCGTGAGGTGGAGGACGTGATCGCCACCCACCGGTCGGTTGCCGCCGTGGGTGTGGTCGGTGTGCCCCACGAGGTCTGGGGCGAAGCCGTCAAGGCGGTGGTCGTGCTGCGCCCTGGTGAAAGCCTCGACGTCGACGAGTTGATTGCCCTCGTCAAGGAGCACAAGGGATCCCACTATGCCCCGAAGTCGGTGGACATCGTTGACTCGTTGCCCTTGAGCCCGCTGGGCAAGCCCGACAAGGTGGCGCTGCGTGCCCGCTACTGGGCCGGCGCGGAACGGATGGTCCACTGATGAAGCTGGCCGAGAGCAGCGCCCTCGTCACCGGCGCGGCCGGCGGGCTCGGGTCGGCCACGGCGCGCCGCTTGGCCTCCCAGGGTATGGCGGTCGTGGTCTTCGATCGCGACGCTGCGGGTGCCGACGCGGTGGCGGCGGAGCTCGGGCCCGACGCCGTGTCGGTCGCGGGGGACGTGACCGATGACGACGACGTCGCCCGAGCCGTCGACGCGGCGTGCCGCCTGGGGCCGCTCCACCTCGTGGTGAACGTCGCCGGAGGGGGAGTGGCCAGCCGCCGTCTCGTGGGCCGGGACGGGACGCCGCACGACCGCGCCGCGTTCGAGTTCACCATGGCCATCAACGCCCTCGGAACCTTCAACGTGAGCCGGCTGGCGGCCGCCGCCATGGCGCAGAACGCGCCGGACGCCGACGGGCAGCGTGGGGTGATCGTCAACACGTCCTCGCTGGCCGGGTTGGAGGGCCAGGCCGGACAGCTGGCCTACGCGGCGGCGAAGGCGGCCGTCGCCGGCATGACCTTGCCCATGGCGCGTGACCTGGCACCCCTCGGCATCCGGGTCTGTGCCATCGCCCCGGGGACCATGGCAACTCCCGTCTTCGAGAAGGCCCCCGAGTCACTCAAGGATCGGCTGGTGGCCGACGTGGTCTTTCCGAAGCGCATGGGACGTCCCGACGAGTTCGCACTCCTGGTCGAGATGATCGCGTCGAACCCGTATCTCAACGGCGAGGTCATCCGGCTGGACGGCGCGCTGCGCTTCCCGCCCAAGTGAACGTGGTGAGAAAGGACGACGACATGGCGACCGGTTCCCTCGAGGGGCGTTCGGTGATCGTGACCGGCGGTGGCACGGGCATCGGGTCCGCCTGTGCCCGCCTGGCCGCGGCCGAAGGTGCGCTCGTCACCATTTGTGGCCGCCGGCCTGGCCCGCTCGAGGCGACAGCCGAAGCCGTGCGTGGCGCCGGGGGCCAGATCCAGACGGTCGTAGCCGACGTGACGGACGAGGCCGATGTGGCCCGGCTCGTGGCGGTCGCCGCCGAGTTCGGTGGCGGGCTGCACGGGGTGGTGGCCAATGCCGGTGGGGGAGGTGGGCTGGCTCCCTACCATCAGCAGGACGTCGGGGAGTTTGAGCGGGTCCTCCATCTCAACCTGGTCGGGACCCTGCTCTGCATCAAGCATTCGGTGGCCCGCCTGGCTGAGGCCGGCGGCGGGTCGTTCGTCGGCATGTCGTCCATTGCCGGCCATGTCACCCATCCCTACTTCGGGCCCTACCCAGTGGCTAAGGCCGGCATCGAGTCCATGATCAAGAACGCCGCCGACGAGTACGGGTCCGCCCAGGTCAGGTTCAACGCGCTGCAGCCCGGGTTCATCGCCACCGAGGTGATGGCCGGGATCGAGCGCGGCGGGCCGGTCTGGCAGAGCTATGTGGACCAGACCCCGCTCGGTGACGTCGGGCAGCCCGAGGACGTCGCTCAGGTCGTGCGGTTTCTCCTCTCGCACGAATCCCGCTGGATCACCGGGCAGACCATCGCCGTGGACGGAGGCCATTCGCTGCGGCGCGGCCCGGACTACAGCTCGTTCGTTCGCCACCCCCACCTGGGGCCAGATGGCCCGGCCTAGGCAGCCGCTCATCGACCGGCAGCGAGTGGTCGAGGCGGCGCTCGAGATCATCGACCGGGACGGGCTCGAAGCTGCGAGCATCCGCAGGATCGGGGCCGAGCTCGGCGTCGACGGCACGTCGCTCTACCACCACTTCGCCGACAAGGAAGCCATTCTGCACGGTGTCCGGCTTCTCGTCCTGCAGGAGAGCCACGTCGGTGAACCGCCGGCCGCCTCCGAGTCCTGGCAGCAGTACCTGACCCGGACGACGACCGGGTACCGCACCTCGCTTCTCCGCCATCCCAACGCGGCACCCCTGCTGGCACCGACGCTGCTGCTCCGCCCGTTCAGCCTCGTGTTCCGTGACCGTGTGGCGTCCAAGCTCGCCGGCGAGGGCGTCCCCGCCCAATTGGTGTTTCCCATCATCGACTCGGCAGAGACCCTGGCGTACGCATCGGCGCTCTTGAACCCCGCTCAGAAGAGTGCGCGGGAACGCATGACCATCCTTCCGGACGACGGCGTTCCGGCGCTTGAGCGCGCCGTGGCCGCGTCACCACGCTCACCGAGCGTGGTGTTTGACCTCCAGCTGCAGGCACTCGTCGAGGGTTGGTCAGCGGTGCTGCAGCACCAGGCCGTGAGGACCTGAGGTGTCGGGTTCAGCGCCACGCAGTGCGTGGCCGCCCGGTCTGGGCATCGTCGACACGATGATCGGCTTCACCGACGATGCCGCACGGGTCTACGCCGGTGTGCGGCGTGTTCTCAAGGATCGCGAGTCCCTCGAGGAATTCGAGATGCCGGCGAGCTACATGTTCCACGACGTGCCATCGTCCGAGACCCGAGCGCCGATAGACACCGTGGACGCCACGCTGGCTGAAATGGACCGTTGGGGGATCGACGTGGGCCTAGTCAGCCTCAGCGCCAACCAGGAAGTCGCCGAGGCGGCCGTGACCCGGCATCCGACTCGCTTTGTGGGTTCGTGGACCGTGGACCCAACGCAGGGTGTCGAAGGTATCCGGACCCTGGTCCGCATGCATGAACGCTGGGGCCTTCGGGCGGTCTCCTTTTTCCCCCACGGGACCTCACCCCCAGCTGCCGTCGACAGCCCGCTGGCTTACCCGTACTACGCCACGTGTGCCGAGCTGGGCCTTCCCGTCTTCATCACGGTGGGGATTGCCGGCCCCCGGGTCCCTTCGGCACTGCAACATGTGGAGCGGCTCGATCCGGTCCTCTTCGACTTCCCCGAGCTCGTCGTCGTCATGCGGCACGGCGGCGAGCCCTGGGTGGATCTGGCGGTGAAGCTCCTGCTCAAGTGGCCCAACCTGTACTACTCGACGAGCGCGTTCGCTCCCAGGTACTACCCCGGTGCCATTGTCGACTACGCCAACACGCGAGGGGCGCACAAGGTGCTCTATGGCGGCTACTTCCCAATGGGGCTCTCGCTTGAGCGGATCTTCACCGAGATGCCAACCGTCCCCTTCGCGGCCGATGTGTGGCCGAGGTTCCTGCGCCAGAACGCCGCGGGCATCTTGAAGCTCGATGCATGAGCGGGGCTGGCGGCAAGGAACTGCTGTGGCCAACGGTCGTCGTCATTTATGCACGCACTTGCACTGGCAGTGCGGGGCACCCCCGGGCCACCGGAATTTGTCCTGCGCGGACGTCCGAAATCCGACCGGGGAATGGGCAGGCAAGCCGCCCGGATGTTCCGGCCGGCCACGTCCATTGTGTCCACCGCGGTCCCTCCGGGCCGTCAAGGCCAGGCGCCCGACACGCCGAGCGCTTCGGCACCGCCGGCCTTGACTGTCCAGGAGCCTGCTCCTCGAGTACGGGCCCGAAGGACGGCTTGGGTGCCTCTGACCAGGGCTGTGGACACCTCTGTGGACGTCCACATGACGGCCTCGAGCAATGATCTGGCTTGCGAGCACCGAGTTCGACCAGCCGAAGGTTGATGTCCGCCCGATGTCCCGGGTCCTACCATGTGACGAACGCAGTGCGGTCGCCTTCACCCCGCCAGAGACGATGTA
>Ga0075029_100000888_pt1 | contig 17195 bp, 15 predicted proteins | sample LitLauG_LLR_2013_FD_71391 | JGI IMG/M metagenome (GOLD analysis project Ga0075029, IMG submission 71391) | Freshwater sediment microbial communities from North America - Little Laurel Run_MetaG_LLR_2013 | ecosystem: Environmental > Aquatic > Freshwater > Creek > Sediment | place: USA...
CGCCGATCGCCCGCGCGTCGGCCGGGTTTATTCCCCAGGTCACCCGATTGACGAGCGCGAGGTCGGCCCCCCGCGCCGGTGGGTCCATCGACAGAGCGGGCGTGGCCAGCGCGGCCGCGCAGGCGATCGTAAGCAAAAGACTTCCGCGCGCGCCAACACCCATGCCTGGCTCCAGCTCTTACATTAGGTCTCAGTTGCGCCAATGCGCCTGAATGTCGTCTGAACAAAAATGGCGGCGGGCCAGCGTCGCCCGCACGGATTCGCGAGCATTCAAGAAAACTGACGCCACCTGTCACGAAATTTCGCGATGCGTTTGAACCCTGTACCGCTACAGGAGGGGCCGCCCGCCATCCGCCGCGCGGGAGACGATCGGACTTTCCTTGAACCTATTGCACGCCATAAGCCCGCTGCACGCCGTGTCCGGTTTCGTGGTCGGCGTCCTCGTGGGCCTTACCGGCGTGGGCGGTGGTTCGCTGATGACCCCGCTGCTGATCCTGCTGTTTGGCGTCAGCCCCAGCACGGCGGTGGGCACTGACCTGATTTACGCGGCCGCCACCCGCAGTGTCGGCTCGGTGGTGCATGGCCTGAACCGGACCGTTGATTGGCCGATCGTCGCGCGCCTGACCGCCGGCAGCGCGCCCGCGGCCGTCGCCACCGTATGGGTGTTGTCTCGACTGGGGCACACTGGGGATTTTGGGCATGGACTGATCACGATGACCCTCGGCGTCGCGTTGATGCTGACCTCGGTGGCGATCCTGTTTCGCCAGACGATTCAGGCGTTTTTCACCCTGCGTGTGCGCGGTCTGGGCGTTGGCGACACACACATCTGGACGATCGTCCTCGGCGCGGCCTTGGGCGTCCTGGTTACGCTCTCGTCGGTAGGGGCCGGCTCGATCGGCATGACGGTTCTGGTCATTCTCTATCCAACGCTCTCCACCAAGAGGCTTGTGGGCTCCGACATCGCCCACGCGGTTCCCTTGGCCCTGATCGCCGGCATGGGCCACTGGGTGACGGGTTCGGTGAACGTGCCGCTGCTTGTCTCCCTCCTCGTGGGCTCCATCCCGGGGATCATCATAGGCAGCGCGCTCGCGGCCCGCACGTCCGATCGCGTGCTGCGGCCTATCCTAGCGGTGCTTCTTGCGATCGTCGGACTACGGTTGCTGCTCTAACCGCGCCCAAAGTCCGCCTCATGGGGTCGACCGGCGAGTCAGCCTGAAGAACCGCGCACACAGGGCGATGGCCGCCGCCGCCAGGCAGATCACGAAGCCGATCCAGATGCCGAGCCCCCCCATGCGCAGCCCCAGCGCGAGATAGAAACACGCCGGCGCCCCGATCAGCCAGTAGGCGCCGCCCGCCAGCAGCATCGGCATGCGCGCGTCCTTGAGCCCGCGCAGGGTCTGGGCGCCCACCACCTGCAGGCCGTCGAACAGCTGAAACGCCGCCGCCGCTTTCAGGAACATCGCCGCCGTGGCGATCACCTGGGCGTCGTCGGGTCTCGCCGCGCCGAGATAGAGCGCGGCGATCGGCGCGCCGAAAAGCGCCATCACCACGCCGCAGACCGTCATGAACGCCGCCGAGACGCTCAGCGCCACCACGCCCGCGCGCCGAGCCCCGGCCATGTCGCCGGCCCCCGCCGCCATGCCGACGCGCACGGTTGAGGCCATGCCCACGCCAAGCGGAACCATGAAGGTGATCGAGGCGCAGCTCATGGCGATCTGATGCGCCGCCAGCGCCGCCACGCCAAACGTGCCCATGACGAGGGTCATGGTGTTGAACAGCATGCCCTCGAACATCATTGTCACGCCGATCGGCATGCCCAGACGGAAAACCTCCGCCAGCTTGCTCTTCGACAGACGGGTCATGCGCCGGAACCCGCGGTAGACCTTCAGATCGCCGTTCAGCACGACGAACATCGCCATGCAGATGAAACCAAACACCGACGAGCCCGCCGTGGCCGTGGCCGCGCCGACAATCCCCAGACGCTGCGCGCCGAAGTGACCAAAGATGAGGGTCCAGCCGGCCAGGAAGTTGAACAGGATCGTGCCGGTCATCACCCACAGGCCGATCCGAGGGTGGCCCAGAGCGGTGGCGAAGTTTTGCAGCACGCGTGAGCCCAGCGAGAACGGCAATCCAAGGGCCGCCACAGCGACGAACCGCCCCGCAGCATCGGCGACTTCGGGCTGCTGACCCAGGAGACGGAAGATCGGCCCCGCGAACTCCAGCAGGGGAATCAGCAGCAGCGAGACGGCCAGAACCGCCCACAGTCCCACCCGCAGGCAGGCGCGCACGCCGGCGCGATCGTTCGGCCTCTCGCCGCGAATGTGAGCGATCATCGGCGACACCGCGAAGGCGGGGCCGGCGCCCACCAGCCAACCGAACCAATAGATCGTGCTGCCGATGGCCGAGGCGGCCAGCGCGGTTTGGCTATAACGGCTCAGGAGCAGAACGTCGGTGGTGCCGATCGCCATTTGCGCCAGTTGCGTGAACACCAGCGGCGCCGCCAATGCGGCCAGCGCGCGGGACTCGGCCATCCAAGGCGCCAGGCCCTGTCTTCGTGTAGCGTCTGTCGTCGACGCTGTTGGGGTTTGAATCAGTTCGGTCACGGTCGGGGTTCATTCGAAAAGCCGAACCTCCTGACGCCTGAGACGATGGGGCATGAAAAACCCCTCCGAAGCGCCTTGAGGCTCGGGAGGGGTGGGGAGCTTTGGGTCCGAAGCGGAATCCTAGGCGGCGACGTCCTCGCGAGCAGTGGGCAGGCCCATCACGCCTGACGGCGCAAGGGCGAAAAGCCGGTTTGAAGGGTTGGATTTCGACATCAGGCCGTCGCTGGAAATTCTGGCGCGGGAGCGCGCCGTGCTGCGCCTCTGCTAGGCTGGCTGTTGTTTCAAGTCAATCGGGCTCTATCGCTTCCTCGGCGTCTCGGCTATCTTAGCGTCGTAAAGATTGGTCAAGGGGGCTATTCGATGAACCAAGTCGGTGCGGTGCTGGTGACCGGAGGGTCGGGCTACATCGGCTCGTGGTGCGTGATCGGCCTGCTCAAGCAAGGCTACGCCGTGCGCGCGACGGTGCGTGACCTTCGCCGCGAGGGCGAGGTTCGCGCCATGGTGGCCAAGGAAGTGGACGCCGGCGATCGCCTCAGCCTGCATGCGGCGTCATTGACCAGCGATGACGGTTGGAACGCCGCGGCTGATGGCGCCGAGTATGTGTTGCACGTCGCCTCGCCACTTGGGGTTCCTCCCCCCAAGGACCCAAATGACCTGATCGTTCCGGCGCGCGATGGCGCCAAGCGCGTTATCCGCGCCGCCATCAAGGCGGGGGTCAGGCGTGTGGTGATGACCTCGTCGGTGGCCGCCACGAGCCGGGGCTCCAAGGCCCCCGACGGCGTCTGCGACGAAACCGTCTGGACGGACGCTGGCGCGCCGGACGCCGACGCCTACACCCAATCCAAGACCCTCGCCGAGCGCGCGGCCTGGGATCTGATCGCCGCTGAAGGCGGTGTGACGACGCTGGCGACGGTGAATCCGGCGCTCGTGCTGGGTCCGGTTCTTGGGTCCGATTTCTCGGATTCGGTGCAGGTGGTTCAGAGGTTGCTGGCGGGCAAGGTGCCCGGATTGCCGCGTCTGGGCTTCAACGTGGTCGATGTGCGCGATGTGGCCGACCTGCATATACGGGCGATGACCGATCCCGCCGCCGCTGGTCAGAGATTTATCGCCGCGAACGAATTCGCCTGGATGGCCGATATCGCGGTGCTGCTGAAGGCGCGCCTCGGCGACCAGGCGGCGAAGGTCCCCACCAGCAAGGTCCCGGACTTTCTGTTGCGGATCGTATCCCTCTTCGACGCCGACCTGAAAGCGGTCACGCCGGGCCTTGGCCGACGCCACGATTTCACCTCCGCGAAGGCCCAATCGCTGCTGGGGTGGTCGCCGAGACCGTTCGAAGAGACGATCCTTGACACCGCGCGGAGCCTTATCGCCGCGGGGGCGGTATAGGCCCGCTCAATTGACCCGTGCCGTGGCCGCGACGGGCGAAGTCGGGGGCGTATTTTCATTGGCCTTGGTGTGATCTACCTGTCCAGGCGACTTGTGCGGGGAGTTAGCCGTGATCACCTTCGACCGGAGCCCTGAGGGCTATCGCCATTGGAAGCTGGCGGTGGAGGATCGCATCGCCACCCTGTCGCTCGATGTCGATGAGGACGCGGGCCTGGCCCCAGGCTATAAGCTGAAGCTCAACTCCTACGACCTCGGCGTCGATATCGAACTGCACGACGCCGTGCAGCGGATCCGGTTCGAGCATCCCTCCGTCGCCTGCGTGGTCCTCACCAGCGGCAAGGACCGCATGTTCTGCGCAGGCGCCAACATCTATATGCTGGGCGCCTCCAGCCATGGCTGGAAGGTTAATTTCTGCAAATTCACCAACGAGACCCGCAACGGCCTGGAGGATTCCAGCCGCCACGACGGGCTGAGGTTCCTGGCCGCCCTCAATGGAACCACCGCCGGCGGCGGCTATGAGGTGGCCCTGGCCTGCGACGAGATCGTCATGGTCGACGACAACTCCACCGTCGTCAGCCTGCCCGAGGTTCCCTTGCTGGGGGTGTTGCCCGGCACCGGCGGCCTCACCCGCGTGGTCGACAAGCGTAAGGTGCGCCGCGACCTGGCCGACCTCTTCTGCACAAGCGCCGATGGGGTCAGGGCGACGCGCGCCGCGCAGTGGGGCCTGGTCGACCACACCGCCACGCCAAACCGCTTTCCCGCCGCCGTGCAGGCCCGCGCCCAGGCCCTGGCCGAGGCGTCGCCGCGGCCGACCAACGCCACGGGCATCCGGCTCACGCCGCTGAGCCGAGCCATCGACGCCGACGGCTATCACTACCCGCTTGTCGACGTGCGCTTCGAACGCGACCAGCGGCGCGCAACGGTGACTCTTCAGGGGCCGCGCGGACCGCAGCCGACCACGCCGGAGGCCATCTTCGCGGCCGGCGATGCGTGGTGGCCACTGGCCCTTGCCCGACAGCTCGACGACGCCATCCTGATGCTGCGGACAAACGAGCCCGAACTTGGGTTGCTGATCCTGAAGACGCGCGGCGATCCGGCGGCGGTTCTCGAGTCCGATCGCATCCTGGCCGGCTGCCAGGATTTCTGGCTCGCGCGCGAAACCCTCGGTTTGCTTCGCCGGACATTGGCGCGCCTGGATGTCACTTCGCGCAGCCTCTACGCGGTGATCGACGAGGGGTCCTGCTTCGCCGGCCTCCTCTTCGAGCTCGCCCTGGCGGCCGACCGCACCTACATGCTGGCCCCCTTCGAGGAGGAGGGGCCGACGATCGCCCTCAGCGACCTCAACTTCGGCGCACTGCCGACCGTCGCCGGCCGATCGCGTCTGGAAACAAGACTCGCGGGCGATCCCGCGCTGCTGGCGACCCTCGCGACGCTCAAGGGCCGCGACTTCCGCGCCGAGGACGCCCTTGAGCGCGGACTGGTCACCCTCACACCCGACGATCTGGATTGGGAGGATGAGTTGCGCCTGGCCTTCGAGGAGCGGGTCGGCCTTTCCCCCGACGCCTTGACCGGTCTGGAGGCCAGCCTGCGCTTCCCCGGCCCGGAGAGCGTGGAAACCAAGATCTTCGCCCGACTATCGGCCTGGCAGAATTGGGTGTTCAATCGCCCCAACGCCACCGGCGAGGCCGGCGCGCTGAAACTGTTCGGCACCGGGTCCAAGCCGAAATTCAACTGGGAGCGCATCTGATGGCCATCGACTACCAGGAGCGGATCCCCAACAACGTCGATCTGGCATCGGACCGTGGTCTGCAACGCGCGCTGGAGCACTGGCAGCCGCGCTTCCTGCAGTGGTGGCGGGAAATGGGCCCTACGGATTTCCAGAGCGCCGACGTCTATCTGCGCACCGCCGTATCGGTGGACCGCGAAGGCTGGGCCTCGTTTGGGCAGGTCAAGATGCCGGACTATCGCTGGGGCATCTTCCTGGCCGAGCGCGACCCCGACCGGGTGATCGGTTTCGGTGATGAGATGGGCAAGCCGGCCTGGCAGCAGGTGCCGGGCGAATTGCGATCGACGCTGCGCCGACTGATCGTCACCCAGGGGGACACCGAGCCGGCGTCAGTGGAGCAGCAGCGTCTGCTGGGCCTCACCGCCCCCTCGCTCTACGATCTTCGCGGCCTCTTCCAGGTGAACGTGGAGGAAGGCCGCCACCTCTGGGCCATGGTCTATCTCTTGCACGCCTATTTCGGCCGCGACGGCCGCGAGGAGGCCGAGGAGTTGCTGCATCGGCACTCGGGCGATGAGGACAAGCCGCGCATCCTCGGCACCTTCAACGAGCCGATTTCCGACTGGCTCAGCTTCTTCATGTTCACCTTCTTCACCGACCGCGACGGCAAGTACCAGCTGAAGTCCCTGGCAGAGTCGGCCTTCGATCCCCTGGCGCGCACCTGTCAGTTCATGCTGACCGAAGAGTCGCACCACATGTTCATCGGCCACACGGGCCTGGCGCGCGTGACCAAGCGAACGCTGGAAGTGATGAACGAGCTGCGAACCGAGGACCCGGAGGCGGTCCGCCGCGCCGGCGCCATCGATCTGCCCACCATCCAGCGGTACATCAACTTCTGGTTCTCCTCGGCCCTCGACCTGTTCGGCTCGGAATCCTCCTCGAACGCCGCCCTCTATTTCGCCAGCGGCGTGAAAGGCCGTCCAGACGAGGCGAGCTTCGCCGATCATTCAGCGCTGAACCAGACCTTCGCCCTGGAGGCGCCGGACGGCCGTGGCGGCGTCAGCGTCGACGACATTCCCCTGCGCAACGCCATGAATGAAACGACCCGCGCCGCCTATGCCGAGGAGTGCGAACTCTTCATGCAGCGTTGGAACGCCATGATCGGCGCCGCCGGGTTTTCATTCCGCTACACCTTGCCCAGCCGCCGGTTCCGCCGGAGCATCGGCGTGTGGGCCGGCGCCAAGGTCTCGCCACAGGGCCAGCCGATCAGCGCCGACGCCTATGAGGCCGGTCTGCGCCAATGGTTGCCGACGAGCGAGGATCGCGCCTTCGTGCACAGCCTGATGAAGCCGGTCACCGACCCCGGAAAAGTCGCCGCCTGGATCGCTCCGCCGGACCGGGGGATCAATGGACTGCCGATCGACTATGAGTATGTGCGGTTGGCCTGAAAGGCGCCCTTTGATCCATTAAGGATCAGCTTGCCTCCACCGCTCGATTTCACCAAACTTGGCGCAACCAAGCAACGCGGCGTCGGGGTAAGACACGATGACGATCACCCTCGAAGGCGGTTGCAGCTGTGGCCGCCTCCGCTACCGCGCCACGGTTGACCGGCTGCCGAACGTCTACGCTTGCCACTGCCGCGACTGCCGGACATGGTCTGGCAGCGCCTTCAGCCTGCAGTTCTTCCTGCCTGAAAAAAATTTCGAGATGATCGGAGAGCCGCAGGTCTACGAGCGCACCTGGGCGCACAGCGGTCGTGTCTCGCGTCAGCGCGGCTGCGCCGCCTGCTTCACACGACTCTACAACACCAACAGCGCGCGCCCGGGTTTCGTGACCATCCGCGCGGGCACGTTGGACCGAAGCGATGAACTCAAGGTGGTCGCCCACATCTGGACGAAGCGGAAAATGGCCGGGCTCGCCATCCCCGAAGGGGTCCCCAGCTGGCCCGAAGGCGCGCCGCCAGCGGACTTCATGGCCGTTCTGCTAGGGGTATAGCAACGATCGGTCGGCAGCGTCGGCGGTCCTAGACTCCGCCTAAATGGCGCACAAAGAACGCTTCCCAAGAGGCATTCTCGAAGGCCGGAATCTCGCCGTGGGCGCCGGGATTGATGTGCATGGATTTCTCGCGCGAGCCGAAGGCGTCAAACAGCGCCAAGCCCCCCTCGCGGAGGGCGACGGCGTCGTCCCACTGGAAGGCGAACTCCAAGGGGATGGTTATGGCGCGAGCCATCTCCGCGAAGGTCTCGTCCTTGGCGCGAACGCCGCCCAGCCCCAGCACCGCGCATGTCACCCGGGGTTCGGCCGCCAGGAACGGCACGCCAAGCACCAGGCCCATCGAGAGGCCCCAATAACCGACCGGCCCGCCCGCGCCGACGAAGTCCAGGGTCTGCGCCGCATCCAACGCCGCGCGCCATTCCGGCACGATGCGTCGGGCGCGTTCCCCCATGGTCTTGAAAATGGGCGAGGGACCTGCCCGCGCGCCGGCTTCGCCGCGCACCCGTGCGGCCAGATCCTTGGCCATCGCTTCGGCCTCGGCGGGATCCATCCGTTCTCCATGGCCCATGGCGTCGATCGAAAGCGTCGCCCAGCCATGTGCGCGAGCGTAGTGACCGGCGCGCGCCGTCAGGGATTCAGTCCTCTTGTGCTGCGAGCCGCCATGACCCATCAGCACCAGCGGCCTCGGCCCGCTGGCGCCGGACGGCGACCAGATCACGCAGGGAATCCGGTCGCCCGCGACGGTGACATCGAAGTCGAATTCGTCCACCCCGCCTTTTTGTGACTGATTGGTGAAAGTGACCATTGGGGTCCCTTCGGTAATGGCGCGTATCTTTCCGATGACAGGTTTAGCGGCGGCGCGACGGCAACGCCAAGCGATCTTTGCCGTCAGCAGGCCGGGGAAAAGCTACGCCTTGGTCGAAATCCCCTCCGAGCGCGCCGTCCCCTCGGCGCAGGAAATCGCGGCTTCGCCAGTCACGCTCGACGGACACTTCGCCGCGCACCCGACGCAAACCCCATAGCGCCCGCGTCCGGACGTTCGAGCGCGCGGCTATCAATTCAGAGATCTTGTGAACGACGCCGTCGACTGCAGCACGGCTAGCGTCGAGTCCCGATGCGGCGCATGTCCGCAGCTCTCCAGCATCAAAATCCGCGCCTGGGTCACCCGATCCACGATGGCGTCAAGCTGGGCTCGCGTGCCGTATTCGTCGTCCAGGCCCTGGATCATCAGGGTGGGGCATGTGATGGCTTCCAGCCCGGCCTCAATGTTCCAGTCCCTGAACCTGGGATCGAGCCAGATGTGGTTCCAAGACCAGAAGGCCTTATCGGCGTCCGCATGATGGCGACCCAGGCGGGCGCGAAGGTCGGTGGTTTCATAGATCGTTTTGACCTTGGCGATGCTGTCCAGCGTCAGCGGCTCGACGAAGACGTGCGGCGCTTCGAGCACCAGGCCGGCCGTCTGGTCCGGAAACGCCGCGGCGAAGAGCAGGGCGATCGAGCCGCCGTCGCTGTGACCAAAAAGGATCGGCCGTGAGATCCCCGCCGCGGCGAGCACCGCGGGCAGAACCACGCGCGCCTCACGGTGCATGTAGTCGGGCTCGCGCGGACCGACGAGGGGTGAGGAGGCGCCGTAGCCGCGGCGCGAATAGGCGAAGACCCCGCGCCCCGTCGCCCGCGCCAGATCCTCCGGGAAGCCTCGCCAGGCCGAAACCGAACCCAGGCCCTCGTGGAGCAGAACGATGTCCCGGCGGTCCACGCGGCGATCGCCGAACCAGCGGGCCTCCAGGTCGGCGCCGTCGATCTCGCGTAGAATCGCCGTTTCGTTCGTGATCGTCACCGCCGCCCTCCGCTCCGCCGGGTTGAATGGCTGCGATAGCGGCAAACGCGGGCGCGGCACAATCGCGCCCAGGTGACGGGACCGGCGCCGTCGCCTAGAGGTTGGAGACCCTGGCGCGCCGCCGGCGACGCGATCCTGGGCGAGGAAACCTTGGGTGAGGACACAGGTCGCCATCATCGGCGCAGGGCCGGCGGGGCTGTTGCTGGCTCAGCTGTTGCATGTCGACGGCGTCGATTGCGTGATCCTTGAAAAGCACAGCCGCGATCATGTCGAGGGCCGCATTCGCGCTGGTGTGATGGAACAGGGGACCGTTGACCTGCTGGACCGGATCGGCGTGGCCGATCGCCTGCGGGCCGAAGGCCTGCCGCACGAAGGCATTCGCCTGGCCGCGGATGGCGATGACTTTCGCATCGACCTGGCCGATCTCACCGGAGGGTCGCGGGTGACGGTCTATGGCCAGACCGAAATCACCAAGGATCTGATCGCAGCCTGCGAACGACGAGGCGTACCAATCATCTTCAACGCCGAGGGCGTCACGCCACACGGGATCGAAAGCGCGGCGCCGAACCTCACCTATGAGGTCGACGGCGAACCCGCGCGCCTCGAATGCGAGATCATCGCCGGCTGCGACGGCTTTCACGGAGTCTCCCGTTCCAGCCTGCCGGATGGGGTCGGTCGCGCTATCGAGCGGATCTACCCATTCGGCTGGCTAGGTATCCTGGCCGATGTCCCGCCCTGCGACGACGAGCTGATCTACGCCAACCACGAGCGTGGCTTCGCCTTGGCCAGCATGCGGTCGAGGACACGCAGTCGTTATTACGTCCAATGCGCCCTGGACGAACGATTGGAGTCTTGGAGCGACGGGCGGGTCTGGGACGAGCTGGCTCTGCGCCTGGGCGCCCGCGCCGCCGCCGCCATGACCCACGGGCCGTCGATTGAAAAGAGCATCGCCCCGCTGCGCAGCTTCGTATTCGAACCCATGCGATACGGCCGGCTGTTCCTGGCCGGCGACGCCGCCCACATCGTGCCGCCCACCGGCGCCAAGGGTCTGAATCTGGCGGCGTCGGATGTCCACATTCTCGCCGACGCCCTGATCCGATTCTTTCATCAGGGGTTCGACGATGGACTGGCCACCTATTCGCGGCGGGCGTTGGCCCGGGTGTGGAAAGCCGAGCGCTTCTCCTGGTGGTTCACCGGCCTCACCCACCGGTTCCCGCAAACGGACGCCTTCGGCCGCCGCATGCAGCTCGCCGAACTCGACTATATTCGCGGCTCGCGAGCCGCCCAGACGATGCTGGCGGAAAACTACGTCGGCTTGCCGCTCGACTGACGCCCGCCGCTTGGATCGTAGGAAGGCCCCATGACAGATCAGCTTGAATACGCCCGCGACGATGCCGGTCAGCCGCCCTCGCGGTTCCCCCCCTACGCCTCCACCCTTGCGCGGTCGCCCAGTCAACCGCTCGTGCGCATCCCCCAGACCCTGACCGAGACCACGGGCCCGTCTGATTGGCGTCGGCTGATGGGTCCGGCCATGGCCGACCTGACCACGCAACACGCCGGCGCGCCGATCGGCCAGCGCATTGTCGTCTCGGGCCGCGTGCTCGACGAAGACCATCGTCCTGTCGCCAACACGGTCGTCGAGATCTGGCAGGCCAATGCCGCCGGCCGCTACATCCACGCCAAGGATCAATGGGATGCGCCGCTGGATCCGAACTTCACCGGCGCGGGGCGCGCCATCACCGACGCGGAAGGCCGCTATCGCTATGTCACCGTTCGACCGGGCGCTTATCCGTGGAAGAACCATGCCAACGCCTGGCGGCCGGCGCACATTCATCTCTCCCTGCTTGGGCCCGCCTTCGCCACGCGTCTGGTCACCCAGATGTACTTTCCCGACGATGCCCTGGTGGCCATCGACCCGATCGCCGCCGCCGTGCCCGAGCCCTTCCGCCAACGCATGGTCTCGCGCTTCGACCTGGGTACAACCGAGCCGGAGTGGGCGCTGGGCTATCTGTTCGACATCGTGCTGCGCGGCCGGCTGGCCACGCCGATGGGAGTCTGACCATGGCGTCCGCACCCACACGACACGACAATCAATCCGTTGAGACTTTCGGCCAGACCCCCTGGCAGACCGTCGGGCCGTTCTTCCACTACGCCTTGCCCTGGAAAGGCGGCGCCGATCTGGTTGGCGTGGCGGACATGGGCGCACGCGCGGATCTAACGCCCGATGGCCACTATCTGCTGGCAATCCCACGCACGAAGGCTGCGATCGCGGGTCAGATGATTGAAATCGCCGGCCGGGTGCTCGACGCGGCCGGCGAACCTGTCCCCGACGCCATGGTCGAGATCTGGCAGGCCAACGCAACCGGCCGCTACAACAGCACCGCCGACAGGCGCGACGACCTGGCGCTCGACGAGGATTTCACCGGCTTCGGCCGATCCTCGACGACCGAGGACGGAGCGTTCGCCTTCCGCACGATCCTGCCCGGCCCCACGCCCGGCCCCGGAAACAGCCTGCAGGCGCCGCATATCGCCATCGGGGTCTTCGGTCGCGGCCTGCTTAAACGCCTGGTGACCCGGCTCTATTTCGCCGGCGAGGCGCGCAACGAGGGCGATCCTATCCTGGCCCTGGTCCCGGAGGCCCGACGACCCACCCTCCTGGCGATTCCCGACCCCGCCGCGCCGGGGCGCTGGCGCTTTGACATTCGTCTGGCGGGGCCGGGCGAGACGGTGTTCTTTGACATCTGAGGGGGCGGATGATTGGGTCCGCGACCCGCTCCTTGCCCGCGAAGGACTCTCCCATTGGCCGCGTTGATCCGGGACCGCTCCGCCGCCACCGCCGAGATGATCGCGGTATTCGGCGACGAGGCGTTGTTGCGCGCGGCGTTGGCCTTCGAACGAAGCCTGGCGCTGGCGAGCGCCGCTGAGGGCCTGATTCCCAGCGAGGCGGCGAGGCTGATCTCCGACGCCTGCCAGACGCTCCCCCTCGATCCCGCGGTCCTGGCGGAAGAGGCCGCCTTCGCCGGGACGCTGGCGATCCCGCTGGTCAAACGGCTGCGCGAGGCGGTCGCGGCGCACAACCCAGAGCTCGCGCGCTTCGTGCACGCCGGAGCCACCAGCCAGGATCTCGCCGACACCGCGCTGATGTTGCAGGCCAAGACGGGCTCCGCGCTGATCACGGCCTCGGCCCGCCGACTCGGAGACGCGCTCGCCGGTTTGGCCAAGATACACGCCGAGACCCCCATGCTCGGCCGCACCCTGTTACAGGGCGCGCTGCCGATCACCTTGGGCTTGAGAGCCGCCAACTGGTGGCTGGGAGTTGATGAGGGCCTTCGCCGTTTTGAACGCGAATGCGCCAAGGCTCTGATGTTGCAACTTGGCGGTCCGGTCGGCGCCCTGACCGGTCTCTCCGAGGGCGTCGCGACGCGCTTGGCCGCCGATCTCGGTCTCGCGGCGCCACCGCTTCCGTGGCACGCGCGCCGCGACGGCGTCGCCGGACTGGGCGCCGCCCTGGCGATCCTCACCGGCGCGGTGGGCAAGATCGCCAGGGATGTCTCCCTGATGAGCCAGGGAGAGGTCGCCGAAGCCTTCGAACCGGTTCAGGCCGGCCGAGGCGGCTCCTCGGCCATGGCGCACAAACGCAACCCGACCGGCTGTCAGGTGGCCCTGTCGGCGGCCACCCGCGCGCCGGGGCTCTCCGCGACGCTGATGGCCGGCTTGCCGCAGGAACAGGAACGGGGCCTTGGCGGCTGGCAGGCCGAGGCGCCGACCCTGGCCAGCCTGTTCGAGCTCACACATGGCGCGCTTGAAGCCATGATCCCAGTGATTGAGGACCTGGAGGTCGACACCGCGGCGATGGCGCGCCGGCTCGCCGAGGCTCAGGTCGGCGACGACGTCGGCCATGCGCCGACGCTGGTGCGTCAGGTCCTGGCCAAGGCGCCCTCGGACGCGGGCGCCGAGGCGCGATTTGAGACAGGACTCGCCAACCGCCGCGCCATCCTCGGTGACGCCTGGGTGGATCTGTCCCTGGCCAGGCGCACGCCGTTCACAACTGATTTCCAGGATTTGATCACACGCTACGCCTGGGACGAAATATGGGGGCGGCCCGGCCTGGACCCAGGCGCACGCCGGTTCCTGGTCATCGCCATCACCGCTGCCCTGGGCCGCTGGGAAGAGTTTCGCCTCCACGTCCGCGCCGGATTGGAACAGGGCGGCTTCACCGCCGAAGAACTCAAGGAGGTCCTGATGCAGACCGCCATCTACGCCGGCGTTCCCGCCGCCAACACCGCTTTCAGCGAAGCCGCGGCGGTGATGGAAGCACTTCAGTCGAAAGACGCTTAGGCACGAGGGCGCCATGCTTAGCCGCCCGTCGCGCCCCAATCGGTCCAGGCGCCGTGGGCGTGAACGTGGGCGAGCAGGCGTTCCTCGCCTGTGGGCCATAGGGTCAAGCGAAGCTCGATCGTCGCTGGATTGCCCTGCGCCGGCTCCATGCGCAGCCATGCGAAAGGCGCATCGGGCGTCGCAGCCGCCCCATGCGCCTCGATGGCCGCGCGCACGGCGGACTGGGTTTCAACCGGCATGTATTGCCAGAAAATCGAGTGATAAAGCACGGTGGCCGCACCAGGCCGAGCAGTGGCCCGGCGGGCGACCCAGGTCAGCGCGTCCTCGGCGTCGACGCGTGTGTCGGCGCTGAGACCCGTCGCGATCGCCGCCTCCAACCTCGCCAGCCGATCCAGTTGGTCGGGCCAGATAAAGGCTTTCAGCCGCCGGCGGGCGACCGGGTCACGGATGTCGACGGGTCTGCGGTCACAGGCCGCCCGTGAGATCACCTCAGTCTGGACGTGAAGCGGTCCCGGGGCCCCACGCCACTCCGCGTCGATGTAAACGGAAGCCTCCCGCGGGCCCCACGTCCGGCCGCCGCCAAAATCATAGGCGTAGCGATCCCAAAGCTGGTTGAGGCCAGCGCTGGCGCCGATCTCGAACAGTCGCAGCGGCTTGCCCGTCGCTTCAGCGACCGTGAGGAAACCGCCGAGGAGCGCGGCCGAGCGTCGAACCTCATTGGTCTGGGGCTCGTGAGCCATGAAGGTCGCGAACCTCTCGGGCCGCTGCGCCATCAGCGTCACGGCGGCCGCGAAAGCCGCCTCGGCGTCTCCGCCTCGATCGGCCGACGGAAAAGCCAGCGTCAGGTCCGGGGCTTCGCCGGACAGGGCGAGGTCATGCAGGCACCCGAGCCAGCGCAGCGGCGTGGCTTCCTCGAAATGGGCGCGCGTGGAGAGATCGATCCAGGGCGCCATGACCCCGAGCAAGGGCTGACACGTCGCCATATCGTCGGAGGCCCGCTTGAGAAGGGCGCCATAGAAGGGTGATCCAAAGGCCTGGCAGGCGCCGGCCTGGATTTCAAACGCGCGAGCGAGGGAGGCAGGGTCGGTCATCGCCCGACCACGCCCGCGTTGTCGGGCAGGGTCAATCTTGAATGGGCCGATCAACCTTGGGAGCCCGATCGTGGCGGCCGCCAACCGGACCGCCGACGTGTGGGCCCGTATGCCACCGCTCAGTCGGTCCTCTGTCTTAGGCCACATTCGTTGCGGCCTTCGCGACATTGAGCGCGCCTTGGGGCAGCGCCGGCGGCGCTCCTACCGACCGACGAACACCGGCGCCCGTTTTTCCAGGAAGCTTTTCACACCTTCGCGGTGATCCTCGGTGCCAAAGAGGCGGAAGATGTTTTCAATCGCCCAGGCGCCGATCTCATTGGGATCGCCGGGCGTGGCGCGGCGGAGGCCCTCCTTCATGGCGATCAACGCTAGTGGCGGGTTGGCGGCGATGCGCTCGGCCATGCCCATGGCCCTGGCCATCAGTTCGCCGTGTGGCAGCACCTGGCTGACGAGGCCAATGCGGGCGGCCTCGGTCCCGTCGATGGGGTCGCCAGTGTAAAGCAGCTCGGCGGCCTTGGCGGGTCCGACCAGGCTCGGCAGCTTCCACAGGCCGCCGACGTCGCAGATCAGGCCGCGCTTGATGAAGAGTTCGGCGAACACCGCCTTTTCCGACGCCAGCCGAATGTCGGCGTAGAGGGCAAGTTCCATGCCCCAGCCGACCGCCGGTCCGTTCACAGCCGCGATCACCGGCTTGGAGCAGTCGATCGCCGCCATTGCGGCGGGCGTGGCCTTGTATTCCGTTCGGGTTGGCCGGGGCGCGTCGGAGACCTCCCCGGTCATCATCTCCTTGACGTCTTCGCCGGCGCAGAACGTCGGATCGGCGCCGGTGACGACCACGCACCTAGCCTCCGGATCGGTGTCGGCGAAGCGGAACGCCGCCTCGACTTCGTCATAGGCCCGGCGGTTGAGCGCATTGCGCCGCTCGGGGCGGTTGAGCGTGATGGTGGCGACGCCGCCGCTGGTCTTGTAGATGACACAGGTAAAATCGCGCGGATGGATCGCGGCGTCGGCCATGGCTCACTCCCAGGTTGTTTTGACGCACCGTTCCACTAATTAGAACACGTTTCAAGGAAGGAATGCCCATGGCGGAGACACCCGCGGCCGATCCCAGCGCCCCCTCGATCGGCGAGGTGCGCGACAACCATCGCTTCGACCTGGCGCCTCTGGAGGCCTGGTTCCGGGCCAATGTGGAATCGCCGGCCGAGCCTCTGCGCATCAACCAGTTCCAGAAGGGCGCGTCGAACCCCACGTTTCTGCTGACCGCGGGAGACCGCCGCTGGGTGCTTCGCAAGAAGCCTCCAGGACAGCTGCTCGCCAGCGCCCACCAGGTCGACCGCGAATACCGCATCATGTCGGCCCTCGGCGGTATCGGCTTTCCCGTGCCCAAGATGCGCGCGTTCTGCGACGACTCCGCTGTTATCGGCACGCCATTCTATGTGATGGATTTCCTGGAAGGCCGTATTTTCCGTGACGCGCGCCTGCCCGGCATGGCGCCGTCGGAGCGCTCCGCGATCTACGCCAACCTGAACAGCACCCTGGCGCGGCTGCATCAGGTCGACTACGCCGCCATCGGCCTCGCGGACTACGGCAAGCCCGGCAACTACTTCGCCCGCCAGATCGACCGCTGGACCAAGCAGTATCGCGGCGCGGAGATGGAGCACATCCCTGAGATGGAGCACCTGATCGCCACCTTACCCACGCGCATGCCCGACGCGGACGAGGTCAGCATAGCCCACGGCGACTACCGGCTTGAGAACGTGATGTTCCATCCCACCGAGCCGCGCATCATCGCCGTGCTCGACTGGGAGCTATCGACATTGGGCCACCCTCTGGCCGACATCGCCTATGGCTGCATTCTCTATTATTCGGACAACGAGGGCTGGGGCACCCTGGACGGCGTCAACCTCGCCGAGGCCGGCATTCCCAGCGAGAGCGAATACGTCGAGGCCTATTGCCGCAACACCGGCCGGGCGAGCATCCCGCACTTCAACGTCTACCTGGCCTTTTCGATGTTCCGTCTCGCCTCGATCGGCCAGGGCGTATTCAAGCGCAATCTCACCGGCATCGGCAACGCCGACGCCACCGGCGACAACTCGCGCACCCACACTCTGGCCGCCCGGGCGTGCGAGATCCTCGACCGGCAAGCCTGACCTGGCCTCAGGCGAGTTGCGGCAGGGCCGCGGCGACCTCGGGGTGCATGATCTTGCCGGCAGCGACGTTCA
>Ga0075029_100000891_pt1 | contig 17189 bp, 8 predicted proteins | sample LitLauG_LLR_2013_FD_71391 | JGI IMG/M metagenome (GOLD analysis project Ga0075029, IMG submission 71391) | Freshwater sediment microbial communities from North America - Little Laurel Run_MetaG_LLR_2013 | ecosystem: Environmental > Aquatic > Freshwater > Creek > Sediment | place: USA...
TCTCAGAACAATCCTCAGTGGACGTTGGGATGCCTTGCTTCCATCGACGATGGCTGCGGCGATCCCACGCGATACCGAATCCGGATTTTCGACCGTGATCTCATAGCGGGCCGATTTATGCCTCAGGCTGATACTAAACCGTGGCCATCCCTTCGGAATGCAAGGATCGAGATGGAGCACCCCGTCCAACACCCTCATCCCCAGGATGTTCTCCATGCCGGCGCGTTGCATCCAGCCCGCCGAGCCGGTGTACCAGGTCCAACCGCCGCGCCCGATGTGGGGCGCCGAAGCATAGACGTCGGCGGCGATCACATACGGTTCGACGGCGTAGCGGGTGACCCCAGCTGGCGTCCGAGAATGATTGATCGGATTGAGCAGGGCGAACAGATTTGCGGCCTTGTCGCCCTCTCCGAGCATTGCAAAGGCGATGACGGACCAGAGAGCGCCGTGGGTGTATTGGCCCCCATTCTCGCGAAGACCGGGCGGATACCCCTTGATGTAGCCGGGATCGAGTGCCGTCTTGTCGAATGGCGGCTTGAACAGCAAGGCGAGTTGCTCGTCCGGCAAGATCAGTTCGCGCTCGACTGCCGCCATGGCCTGTCTTGCCCGGACCGGATCGCCCGCACCGGAGATGACAGCCCAGGATTGGGTGAGGGAGTCGATACGGCATTCCTCGCTCAACGTGGAGCCGAGCGGTGTTCCATCATCGTAGTAGCCACGCCGGTACCAATCTCCATCCCAGCCTCCCGCTTCCAGGGAAGTGCGCAACGCTACGGTGTGATTGCGCCATTTGGCCGCCCGCGCCGTCTCGCCACGCTCTTCTGCGAAGGCCGCAAAGCTCGTCAATGTGACGCAGTGCAGCCAAGCCAGCCAAACGCTTTCACCGGCTCCGTGCTCGCCTACCCGGTTCATGCCGTCATTCCAGTCACCGGTCCCGATCAACGGCAGGCCGTGGGCACCAAGACCCAGGCTTTGATCCAGAGCCAGCGCGCAGTGTTCATACAGACTGGCTTTGGCATCGGATGTTGTGGGCTGGAACAAGCTGTCGTGCTCACCGTCGCGCAACCATTGGCCCTCGATGAACGGGATCTCCTCGGCCAGAACTCCAGTATCTCCCGACACCTCGATGTAGTGCATGGCACAATAGGTCAGCCAGGCCCGGTCGTCGGTGATGCGGCTGCGCACCCCTTGACCGGTGTTGGGAAACCACCAATGCTGCACGTCGCCCTCGACAAACTGGCGACCAGCGGCTCGCAACAGATGAGCCCGCGTGAGGTCGGGACGGACCGCTGCCAACGCCATCCCGTCCTGGAGCTGATCGCGGAATCCGTAGGCGCCGCTAGCCTGGTAGAATGCAGAACGGGCCCAGACGCGACAGGCGAGTGTTTGATACAGCAGCCAACCGTTGAGCATGATGTCCATCGCCCGATCCGGAGTACTGACTTGCACGCCCTCAAGCGTCTCTCGCCAGAATTCAGTGACCTCGGCCAAAACGGCGCCGAGATCAGCGGTCCGATACTTGGTGACTAGGGTCTGCGCTTCCTCCACGCTGGCAGCCTGACCAAGCAGGACCCTGATTTCAGCAGTTTCGCCGGATGCTATCGTCATGACAGTACGCATGGCACCGCAAGGGTCGAGGCCCGCGCCGACACGACCTGAGAGCGGGCTTGAACCTGCGAGCGCAACCGGCGAGGAAAGCGTTTCGCCGCGACCTATGAATTCGCGCCGATCCGACGTCCACTGTGTTTGTCGCCCACCCATGTCACAGAACGCGACTCGTGACGCGAAAGCAGGCGACCAGCGATTACGCGCCAGCAGCGCGCTGGTAGTCTCATCCAGCGCGGTCGTCACGTAAGCCGCTGAAGCAGTTCTCGAAGCTCCCAAAACCCATTCGGCGTAAGTGGTGACCGAGAGCCTGCGCGCGCGACCGGAACGGTTGTGCAGCGAAAGCTGCGAAACTTTGATCGAATCCGACAGCGGCACGAATAACGTAAGGGTGACCGCTATCTCGCGCGATGTATGCTCGAACCGGCTGTAGCCTCTGCCATGGCGCGTCACATATGTGGCGGCGTCATCGCGAACTGGGTTCGCCGTCGCACTCCAGACCTCGCCGGAGTCTTCGTCGCGCAAATAGATGACCTCGCCGGGTCGGTCGCCCACCGGATCATTTGACCAGGGCGTGACTTGGTTCTCGCGGCTGATGACGGACCAGGTGAAACCACTGCCCTCGGCCGAGCACTGGAAGCCGAAGCCGGAATTGGCGATAACGTTGATCCAGGGAGCTGGCGTGGTGTAGCCGGGTCGCATGACAATCACGTAGTCTCGTCCGTCGCCGGCAAACCCGCCAAGCCCATTGGAGAATTCAAGAGCTGGAATCGTGGGCGCGGACGGCGCAGTCCAGGTGCGGGGCTGGACGCGAATGGCGGCCGCTCGCGCCTGAATTACTGGCACCCGGTCAAGTTGCTCAACGAGGCTACCCCTCTGTCCGGTCAGCACCACGCGCGCCACTGACACTAGAAGCGCGCGCGTTTCGGCCGACATCAGATCGGCCCGCACCACGTAAACGCCGCCCGTGGGGTTGACCGCACTCGCCGGGTTGCGGGATTGACTGGTGCGGACCATGGTTTCGATGGCAATCTGCAAGTCCTGGACGTAGGAGGCCGCGCGCTCGTTCAATATGACGAGGTCGACCCCAAAGTTCTTCATTCGCCAGTATTCGTGGGCCAGCAGCAATTGGCGGGCGATGTCGAGATGCTCTTGATCCGCTATTCGCAGCAGGAGGATCGGAAGATCGCCGGAAATGCTCAGTGACCACAGCCCCGGTTGCGCGCCGGCCCCGCGTAGGATCGATTGCGATGATGCTCGCAATTCCGGGCCAGCAAAGAGGAGATGACCGGCCAATCGTTGGAACTGGGCCGCAATGCCTGGATCGATACCGATATGGTGCAACTGTACCTGCCCTTGCGTCCAAGCTCGAGTGGCGGCGCGCTCAAAGGCGGTGCTGTCACGGTGCTTGTCGATCCCATCCATTAGCAAATCGCGGGTCGTAGCCACCATCGTCCAAAAGGCGATGCGCGCCATGCCACCGGGAGCGATGCGCACCCGATGGCGCAGTGCAAATACCGGATCGAGGACCGTACCGGTGGTGTTGGTCAAAGCACGCACCCGCATCACGGCATCGGGGTGTCGAACCGTGCCGTTGCGCCCGAGAAAGCGCGCTCTGTCGGTCTCGAACTCGATGTCGCCCACGGTTTCGCCCTGGATCACAGCTAGATGAGCGGCCCAGATCTCGGGTTCGCCTGGCCCGCGCCGGCGCCGCGTCGCGATAATGGCTTCGACATCGGGCAGATATTCCGTCTGAACCGAGAGTTTGGAGAATGCTGGGTGAGCCTGGTCGGCGCCTTGCGTTGCTAGGGTCAGTTCGGCATAGGAGGTAATCTCAATGATCCTCGAATGCTGGCCGTCATTGACCACCGAAACATGGCGGACTTCGGCGTTGTCCTCGCTCGACACCAGCACATCGAGCGTCGTGGTCAAGGAGCCGTCGCGGCGTGAAAAGACAGCGCGGTCCTCGCTAAAAACTATATCGTTTTCATCTGGATTTGCGCCACACGGTTGAAATCCAGCCGACCATACGTTGTCCGACTCTAAGTCGCGAAGGTAAATATAGGAGCCCCAATCATCGCAAGTCGGGTCCTCGCGCCACCGTGTCACGGCGATGTCGCGCCAGCGACTGTACCCCGATCCAGCGCTGGTCAGCATGACGGCGTATTGACCGTTAGAGAGCAGATGAGTGGCAGGTGTCGCAGGGTTGCCCGTATTGTATCGCCTGTTTTCACTCGATTCGAAATTGCGACTCCGGACGGCCGATTTGGCCAAAACCGCAGAGAGCCCGAGTTCTGCGACATCGCGCGGCGGGCGTTCCTGCAGCAGCAATTCGGCCGCTTGCACAAACGGTTCGGCATGGAACCGGGTCCGCATGGATGCATCGAGCACCGCGTTGGCGATAGCGACGATCGCCATGCCGTGGTGATGAGCCATGTAGGCTTTGACCACGGCAACGGTTTCGCCCTTGGGCAAGCGCGTGGGCGTGTAGTCCAGGGCCTCATAGAAACCGTATCGGCCGAGGCCACCAGCATCGGTCAAGGCGACAAAATTCAGAACCGCTGCCTGCGGATCAACCATCGCCGCCAGCGCCGTCGCATAGGGTGCGATGACGATATTGGCATCAAGGCCTCGCTTAAGTCCGAGGCCCGGCACTCCGAAGTTTGAGTATTGATAGGTGAGCTCCAGATCGCGGACATTGTAGGCGGACTCAGAGATGCCCCATGGCAGCCCGAGGCCTTTGCCGTAGTCGATCTGCCGGCGCACGATGAGGCGGCTGGTTTGCTCGATGAGGCTGCCGGTGGGCGCTCGCATCACCAGCGAGGGCATCAGGTATTCAAACATCGATCCCGACCAGGAAATCAGAGCCGCACGGCGGGCAATCAGGATCACAGCCCGGCCGAGCCTGAACCAGTGACGGGTCGGGATATCGCCCTTGGCGATCGCGACAAAGCTCGCTAGTCGGGCCTCCGAAGCCACCAGATCGTAACAGTTCGGATCAAGTTCATCTTCATGGACGCGATAGCCGATTGACAGCAAGCCGCGTTTCTTGTCGAGCAGAAAGCCGAACTGCGTGTCGATCGCCAGTTCCATGGCGGCCGCCGCGACGGCGCGCAAGCGGCCCACCAAGGCTTGGCGAGGACCGGTCCCGTCGGCGTCGCGCATATGGCTTTGTAAGGTTCGCTTGGCCGCGTCCGCCCAATAGACCAGATCTCCAGCGTCCTCAGCTTTGTAATCTGGCGACAGCCAGCGTGCGGCGTCAGCCAATGCATCAGCACGACCGAGCCATCGGGCGAGTTGGCTTTCATCCTTTCCGTCTGGATTGCAACCGTCGGCGAGATCCTTTGAAAAGGCCAACGACGCCTGCTCGAATTGATTGGCGCCCTCACTGTGGCCAACCCTCGCAGGGTGAAGCCGACGCAAGTCAACTGCCGAAAGGGCAATGGCGTCGACTATCCCAGCGGTCGAAAGTCGGGATAGTGGTTCGGCCTCGGCCCATGCCGCGCAAGCGCGCGACAGGGCGATGAGATGCCCCACCAAATTCCCGCTGTCGACGGATGAGACGTATTTCGGTTCCAGCGGCCGCAGGGTTTGTGTGTCATACCAGTTGTAGAAATGACCGCGAACGCGCTCCATCTTTCGCAGGGTCGCAAATGTCGCCTCCAGCCGATCCACGGCCTCGTTGAGGCCGATCCAACCAAAATCTCGCGCACTGACGACCGACAGGAGATACAGGCCGATATTTGTCGGCGAAGTTCGGTGGGCAATGGCGGGCGCGGGATCTTCCTGGAAATTATCGGGCGGGAGCATATTGTCGGCGGGAACGACAAAGGCTTCGAAGAATCGCCATGTCCGGCGAGCCGTCAGCCGCAGGGCTTGGGCCTCCGGCTCGGTAATCGGCAATTCACCTTCGACGAGCGGAGACAGACTGGCCCAACGCCCAATCCATGGAAACGCTTTCCAAACCGCGGCAAATGGGCGACCGGCGGCTCCGGGTGGTAGGCTGGCCCAATAGGCCATCGCGGGAGAGCCGATCCACAGCAGCGCGAACGGCAAGGCCGGCAACCAATTGTGGCAAAGCAAGCCGATGCCGCCAGCTATGAGCCCCAGCCCGACGCCTCCTTTCATGCGCCCGGTAAATCCGGAAAGGCCGGGATTCGAGCCAACCGAGGTTTGGGCAAAGGAGACCCATTCCAGCAAATGCGCGCCGGTGAAGTAAAGGCGATAGAGCGTGCGAACAACTGCGTCGCCCATCAGCCAGGCTTGATCAGCCAGCAGAGCGACCACGAACAGGCTCTGGGTCAAGGCGAAGCTGAGATCGGTGCCCACGCTCCGCAAATGGGCACGTAGCGGCACACCGGCCCGCGGTGGTGCCAGCCCGCAGAGCACCGGAACGATCGTCGGCGTAACGACAGATGCCAAAATCAACAACGTCCAGATCCAGGCGGCATGATACGGTAATAGCCAGCCTGCCAAGAGTGCAGCGACGGTGAATGGCGCGGATAGTGAGCGGCGCAGATTGTCGATCATCTTCCAGCGGCCGACCGCCGGGATTGTGGCGCGCGGCGTCTGGCCGATTGGAGCGGGCATCCGGCCCAAAAGCCACGGCAAAAGCTGCCAGTCGCCCCGCGTCCAACGGTGTTGGCGAAAGGCCGAAACGTCATAGCGTGCGGGAAACTCTTCGATCACCTCAACATCAGAAGCAAATCCGGCCCGGGCAAAGATTCCCTCAAACAGATCGTGACTGAGGAGCGTCGAGTCCGGGACACGACCTTCCATGGCATGTTCGAAAGCGTCAACGTCATAAATGCCTTTGCCAGCGAAAGAGCCTTCGTCAAAAACGTCTTGATAAACATCAGATACCGCTGCTGCGTAAGGGTCGATCCCGCTCTCGGACGAGAACGTGCGCTGGAACAGCGAGCCGGCCTCGCCCACCGGCAACGATGGCGTGACACGCGGTTGGAGTACCCCGTAGCCCTCGGTCACTCTGCCCACTCGCGGATCGAAATAGGGCGTGTTCAGCGGGTGGGCCATTTTGCCGATAAGCTTGCGGGCGGTTTCGCGCGGCAGTCTGGTGTCGGCATCAAGAGAAATGACAAAACGAATACCGGCTGGCATTGCCGCAGGCACCCCGTCGATAGCCAGAAACCCCGTATCCGTCGCGCCGCGCAGCAGTCGGTTCAACTCATGCAGCTTGCCACGTTTGCGCTCCCAGCCGATCCAGCGACCCTGGCTCTGGTTCCAGCGGCGAGCGCGGTGCAGGAGATGGAAGCGCTTGCCGGCAGGTCCGGCAGGGTAGCGTTCGTTGAGGCGTGCGATGGCGGCTTGCGCGGCGGCCAACAGCTCGGCATCGTCGGGCATTCCTTCTGCGGGAGCGTCTGCCCAGTCTGACAAAAGCGCGAAGTGCAGCTCACCGTCCGGGCTCGCAAGGTAATGCACCTCCAAAGTCTCGACATGCTGAGCTACCCCGCCGAGCGATGTCAGCAACGTCGGTATGGCGACCAGGGTCCGGAATTGATCCGGGATGCCGTCCTTAAGTTCTAGTGCCGGTAGAATCGTGGGCCCGACTACCCGAACGGCGAGGCAATTGACGACGGCCACAGCCGAGTCCGAGATCGGAATGGCCGCCAAGAGCGCAAGTGTAGCAAGCCAAGCCCAAGACAGCGACCCGCCGGATACCGCGACGAGAGCCACGGCCAGGAAGCCAAGCGTACACAGAGCGATGGCACCGACGTAGCCCGCGATCCCAATTTCCCTGACCCATCGCTTAAGTCGAATTCCGAAGGTGGGGTGAAAGCCGATAGCTCGTTCAAAATCCCGTCGTCCGGGCCCCACGAGATCGTATTCGGGTCCCCGCTTGACCAGATTGCGGATCGATTCGATGCGCGACGGCGGCTCGTTGGAGCCGGCAAGCGCCAGTCGGGCGATCTCAAGCTCTGAATGGACCGAGCCTCGAGCAAGCTCTTCGATGGCGCTGCGATACATATTTCGTGTTGCAAAGTCCAAAGTCGGAAACGTCGAATCTGCCGCGAGTGCCCTGTCCACCGGGCTGACGCTCTCAAAAATGTCGGCCCAATCGACACTGGTTATCATCCGTAAGCTGTTTATTATATTGCTGATGGTGACCGTGGCGGCGCCCTGGCGTTGATGCTCGTCGGTCACGACCTGATCCGAAGTGAGATCGCGAGCGGCGAGGCGCTTTTCGAGCCATGCCATTGTGACCAAGATTCGGGCGTCCTGGTCGTGCAAGCGTTGCAACATCTGAACGGCAAATGCGTCGGAAACCGGCAGCTCGTCCAACTCTGCAAGGACCCGCGAGACGTGTCCGGCCGCATCAACGCCGCCCTGCAGCAGTCTGTCGGCGAGATCGTTGGCGGCTTTGCGATCTGTCCGGCTCTTGACGATCCGATCGGCCAACCGCCGCAAATTCTCGACCAGCACAATACGCAAGGTGATCGAGATCGCCCATAGCTCACCGATCGTCAGCGGCTCGATGTCCTGATAGGACAGAAGAAATCGACGCAGCATTTCAACGTCGAACCGGCTGTCGGTATGCGCGACAAAGGCCCAGGCAATGCCCAGAACACGAGGATATCCGGCAAAGGGCCCATCTGCGAGCTTGGGAAGTTGACGGTAGTATCCACCGGGTAGATCGGAGCGAACTTCGCGAAATTGCTTTTCCACGAGATGGTAGTTGTCGATAAGCCATTCCGCGGCCGGCGTGATCGCTTGGCCATCGTCGGCTGCCTCGGAAATGGCCAGATAGTCATAAAGGAGGGCCGTACCGTTGTCTTTTAGACGCAAAGCGAGCGGGTAGGAACGAACAATACGGTCTGTGATCGGCTGGGCGGCGGCTAGGCTTCGGGCATGGGCCTCCAGCCGTTCCACGCCGAATAGCTCCTCGCGGATGGCATCATGACTATCCCACGGGGATTGGTTGGTCCTGACGATGAAAATGCTGGAAACAAGATCGTACAGAACAACCTCCTGAGCGCACGCTATGCGTGTACAAGCTTTTTCCGACAATTAATCTGCTAGCCTATCGTCGTCTTGGCCACACGCTCACGCGCCAAAGGTTCAAAGCCGCAGCGCGTTACCGGTCACACTTATAGTCGATTGAGCAATCGCCGCTTCGGCTAGGTGCTGAGCTCACTACCCGGAGACCCAAACAAAGGTCCTTCGATCGCAAGTAGGCGGAAGGCCGAATTGCGCATCGCGGCGCCTCCCAAGGCGCCTCGACACTCAATCCACCGACCACGGGCTTTTACCCACAGTGATGTCTGCGGCCATCGTATCCGAGATAAGTTTGACTGTAGGGATCATACGAGCGGAACCGTTGCGAACACGAACCTATTCCGGCACCGCCGTCGTACCCATCATCGTAATATCCATCGTTGAGTGCACCGCTCAGTATGGCGCCACCCACAATACCTAGGCCGATCCCGAGTCCAAGCCCCGCGCCGCCACCGAAGCCACCCCCATGGCCGCGAAAGCGGCGCCAATATCTGACCTGATCGACAGTCGCTCCAGAGATAGCAGGGGGCTGCTCTACGACCCTCGGCGGTTGCAGTACAAGCGCCGACGCCGGCTCTACTGCACACAACAACGTCGCGCCAAATGCGGCTGATACGAATACAGAGGCGAGATATCTCATTTTATGTGACTCCAGTGGAGGCCAATACCTCTCGCCCACTCTAGGCCGAAACAATCGGGAGCCATTAGAATCGGAAAGTACTCAGGCCATCGCGCCGAGCTCACTTTTCGAAATTGCGCCAATCCGAGTGAGAATTGGTAAGTTTTCCATCCGAGTCGGAACCGGGCCGGGCGCGGAGCTCTGACGACGACGAAGCTTTCGGACAGCCAGATCGCGCTCGTGCCGAGACCGGGCGAGGTGGAGTGATCAAAAGTGCCGCGGGCGCTGTCCTGGCGGAGCCCTGGACGTAGGGGATACCCACCGTCCCCCGCGGCACTTCTCTGATAGATATGGCCGACCTAGGCCGCTCGATCGATGGGTTCGGAGAGAGTCGATAGGAGCGCAACGATGCTGCTGGCCGGTATGGGCTTGCTGAAATAATAGCCTTGAACCTGGTTGCAGCCCTCTGCTTGAAGAAGGGCCAACTGATCCGGCGTTTCGACGCCCTCAGCTGTCGTTGTCAAGCCTAGGCTATCACTGAGACCAATCACGGCGCGGATGATCGCAAGGGAGCTGCGGTCAAAGGATGTGTCCTTGATAAAGGAGCGGTCGATTTTGATCTTGTCCAACGGGAAACGACTGAGATAACTCAGGCTCGAATATCCAGTTCCAAAATCGTCCATGGCGATTTTGATACCGCGTTCTCGAAGTCTAGCCATGGTTTCCAGGACTATCTCGGTATTATCGAGAAGTGTCGACTCAGTGACTTCAAGTTCGAGCCGACAAGCTAGGAGACCGGTGGCCTCGAGCGAAGCGACGACCACCTGTTCGAGCGTATTTTTGGCAAACTGGGTTGCCGACACGTTGACCGCAACGCCGATGCCGTCTGGCCATGACACTGCATCCAAGCAGGCCTGCATGAGGACCCATGCTCCGATGGAGTCCATTAGGCCGATCTCCTCGGCAACCGGGATGAAGTCTAAGGGGGGGGACGAGACCTCGCTCGGGGTGGCGCCAGCGAAGCAGTGCTTCAAAGCTCTTCACGGTGCGCGTGGTCGTATCGAGCTGGGGTTGATAAAAGAGCTCGAATTGATTGAGCGCGAGTGCATTTTTGAGATCGATCTCGAGCATACGCCGGCGATGCGCCTTCTCGTCCATACCCTGTTCAAAAAATCGAAAGATGCCTCGCCCGTCGAACTTAGATGAATACAATGCCAGGTCGGCGCGCTTAATCAGTTCCTCGGGTTTTTTTCCGTCATGCGGGGCAACCGAAATCCCGATGCTCGCCCCGATATTGATGCGGTGACCATCGATCTCGAAAGGCTCGGACAGTTTGCCGATCAGTCGCTCGGCGAGGTTAGCGGCTCCTCTGGGCTGCTCGGATCCGAGCTGAATGATCGCGAACTCATCGCCGCCCATGCGGCCGACAACGTCCTCGATGCGAACATTCTGCGTGAGCCGTTCGCCCACTGCCCGAAGCAGTGCATCACCAATCGGGTGGCCCAGGGTGTCGTTGACTTGTTTGAAGCGATCGAGATCGATCCACAACACTCCGATCTGTTTGTCCCGGCCGATCCGGCGCAGAGCGATCGCCATTTCTTCTTGGAACCAATGGCGATTGGCCAGCCCGGTCAAACTGTCTGTTCTGGCCAAGTGAGTTATCTTTTGCTCTTGCAGTAACCGCGCGCGCAGATCTCTGATGGCATAGATGACAAGCCCCGACGCACTGGGATCCTGATGTATCACCGCCTCGACTGGAATTGCCAGACCGTCGCTTGAGCGCAAGACGGTCGACACAATACTGGCTGTGCCGACCTCGGGCCTATCGGTGAGGAAGTCGGCCACCGCGCTGCCCAAAAGCTCGTCGCGAGACAGGCCCGTCAACGCCTCGAAGTTCTTGTTCACCTCAATAATATGACCGTCAAACTCGACGATCATGCCATCGACGCTGCCTTCCACGAGATATCTTTGGCGCGCCTGCGCTTGATCGCGGGTCTGCCGATCGACGACGTTGCTTGCGACGCCCGTACCAACCACCAGTAGCCCAACGCCCGCAACAGCAAAGGCGAGGAACTGACGAGCATCGTCACTGGTCAACTCGGCGGGAGTCGGCGCCAATGGCACGATCGACATTGCCGCCATCGCGGTAAAATGCAAGCCGACGATCGCAAGCATGAAAACCCCGACGGCTGCGGGAGTGCCGAACTTCTTGTGGGGATTGGCCGCCAGATTGAGGGCCAGGGCCCCCAAACCTACGGCAACGACCAAGGATGCCGCTACGTACAAGTGGTTCCACTGGACGATCGCATCTACGGCAAATGCCGCCATGCCTGTGTAATGCATTGTGGCAATGCCGCCACCGAGCACCGCCCCACCAAGTGCTGGGGCCAACCGATAGGGCTGTGCGGCGAGGCTCAAACCAAAACCGGCGCCAACAACGGCCACTATCAAGGAGAGTCCCGTCAGACCTGGATTGTATGCAACGGGTGCGCCCGGCTCATAGGCCAACATGGCGACGAAGTGGGTGCACCAAACCGTGGCCCCAGCCGACACGGCGCCCAGAAAAACCCAGGCCACGGGTGATCCTCCGGCGCGGGAGCGCGCATGCCAATACAAGCGCACTGTCGACCACGAGCCGAGCGCGCAAATGAGTGCCGCGACGGCGACAAGCCAGAGGTTGTGTTGGGTTACGAGGCAAGAAATAATACGCATGGACTTGGCTGCTCCCTGATACCAGGGCAAGCGCGTTCGGCAGCGATCGAACAGGATCGATCGCAAGCGGAGCCGTCCGACAAAACAAGCGTCGATCAGCTAAGCGCAGGCCTGCATCACTACTGCGTCCGATCGACCAACATGTACGATTGCGGCGCTGTCTGTGTCAGGTCATCCATGATCCGACGTTGATCTGGTGTTTAGCGCAATTCGCCTAAAAAATTGCTATAGTTTCAAAGCGCTTGTTCAACATAGTGCAGTTGCAGAGGCGCTGCATCGCGCAACCAGCCTGGCCGGCTGTCGTCCCCAAGCCCTGGATCGAAAGGTGGGCACGTTGTCCGGCACGTCTCGTCGCGAGACGATCAACGAGGTCATTGTTGCTGTCAACGATCCGCGCAACCGCTTCGCGTTTGTGGTTGCCATATTGGACGGATATCGGGCTGGGCCTGCGGCCATGAATAAAACTCCGCCGACAGAACTCGATCACTACACCGTCCAGGCGTCGAGCTTGAAATGCACGAGACGCTTTCCAGTCCAACGGTAGACGGCGACGACCTTGTTGCCACGATCGTGAACGTGAAATAGGCCATCCCCAACGACGGTGACACGCGTGTGCATGGCAGAGCATGTGCCGGTCTTGCGCGTGGCGTAATCCATGTAGGCACGACAAACCCGCAACGCGATATTCGGGCTGGTGTCGGCGGTTGGGTCGCAGTTGGTGAGCATGTGGTACTTTCGCGTTATGACCGTTGCATGCGACGCCGACGATACCAGAATACACCGGTGGGGCTTGCACCGGCCTGACTTTTGACCGCTTGTGGCGGCAATGGTGGCCGGGAAATATGAGGATCGCGGCAATCTGCCGGTCAGCGGCCGCGCACTTGGAAATCGGCGATCGGAATATAGCTGGTGCCAATTAGCTTTGATTTATTGCCGCACACGAAATCATAATGTAGCTCCGAAATGCCATGGCGCAAATTCCTCATCGCCATAGCCCAGCTGCTCACTCTTGGTGGGCGCACCCGAAGCCGTCGCGACGATCAATTCGAAGATCGATTGGCCAACCTCGGCCACCGTTTGGGAGCCATCAGCGATGGTGCCGCAGTTGAGATCCATGTCGCCCTGCATTTTCTGATAGATGCCGGTGTTGGTTGCAAGCTTGATACTGGGCACCGGCTTGCAGCCGAAACAGGAACCGCGCCCCGTCGTAAAGCACATTATATTGGCGCCGCCCGCGACTTGCCCCGTCGCCGAAACGGGGTCATAGCCCGGTGTGTCCATGAACACGAAACCAGGTTTGGTGACAGGCTCTGCATAGCGAAGAACCTCGACAAGGTCGCTCGACCCGCCTTTGGCCGCGGCACCCAAGGATTTCTCCAGGATGGTCGTCAGTCCACCTGCTTTGTTGCCGGGCGAGGGGTTGTTATCGAGACTGTCTCCATTCACCTCGGCATAGCGTTCCCACCATCTGATGAGATCGAGCAGTTTGAGTCCAACTTCAGGGTTGGCGGCGCGCGAGAGCAGCATGTTCTCAGCGCCGTAGATTTCCGGGGTTTCGGAAAGGATGGCGGTGCCCCCGTTGCGTACGAGAATATCGGCTGCCACGCCCAAGGCCGGATTGGCGGTGATTCCGGAAAAGCCATCCGACCCCCCGCATTGCAGGGCAAGTTTGAGATGGCTCACCGGTACCATCGTGCGTCTGACCTGATTGGCAGCGCCCAGCAGGTCGCGAATGCGTTCCGCGCCCGCCTTGACGGTTGCCGCCGTGCCACCGGTCTCCTGGATCATGAAGCGGTGGATACGGTCGCCGGTGGGTAAGTCTTGCTCCTTGAGGAGCCGGTCTAGGCCGTTGGTCTCGCAACCAAGGCCGATGATTAGCACGGCGGCGAAATTGGGATGTCGTGCATATCCGCCGAGAGTCCGCTGAAGCACGGCTGTTGCCTCGCTGTTCTCACCGGCGGCGCAGCCGACCGAATGGGCGAGCGCGACGACGCCATCAACATGCGGAAAGCTTGCCAGCGCGCCTGGCCCGCGAAACTGATCCGCAATCAGACGGGCAACCGTGGCCGAACAATTGACGGTGGTTAGTACGCCGATGTAGTTGCGCGTCGCGACCGATCCATCAGCGCGCGCGATGCCTCGAAACATCGCCCGATCGGCTTCCGGCAGCAGCATCGTGCCGCCGCGATGCTCACCGATGGTGTGGTCCGCAGTGCTCGCTACAAATTCCAAATTGTGGCTATGAATATGCTCCCCAGGCCGGATCGGGTTCGAAGCGTTGCCGATGATCTGGCCGTATTTCCGAACCGGCTGCCCCTGGGCGATCCACGCCGATGCGACCTTGTGCCCCCTCGGAATTGCCTCGGTTGCGACCAGCCCGGCCTCGCCCAGCGGGTCGCCCGGTGCAAGATCACGCAGTGCAATTAGCAGCTGGTCGGCGGGGGACAGCCGCAGAGTAGGCGGGCGGTTGGTACGCGGGGTCATGGGTGCTCAGTTCGTTCGGCGCAGCGACACGTGCCAAGGGATCATAAGCCTCTCGGCCACTGTGACCAATGCAAACATGGCGAGACCGAGCAGGGTCAGCAGGAATATGCCGGCGAAAGCCAAGTCCGGCCGCATGTTGCCGCTCTGTATGGCGATGTAGAAGCCAAGGCCACGATCCGAACCAATGAACTCGGCGATGGTTGCTCCAACCGTGGCATTGATGGCTGCGTATTTAAAGCCGACAAAACATTGCGGCAACGCCGCTGGCAGCCGCACCTTCACGAAGGAGCGCCAGAGGCCAGCGCCTGTTGCTCGTAGAAATCCTGTCAATTCCTCGCTCAGTGATCCGAATGCCAATACCGCATTGAGTACGATCGGGAAGAAACAGACCAGGAAGACGATAATGACTTTGGGCAGCACGCCGAAGCCGAGCCAGGAAATGAACAATGGCGCGAAGGCTATCTTCGGCGTCATTTCAAGAGCGACGCAGAACGGATACACCGTCCTCCGCAAGACTGAAGAAAAGGCAATCGCGAGACCCAGCGGTACCGCTACGACCAGCGCCACGGCATATCCAAGGATGGTTTCAAATCCGGTGATCCAGGCGTCATCGAGCAATCGGGGAATATCCGGCCAGGACTTTGCGACGATTGTCGAGGGCTTGGGGAGGATGTATCCCGGAACACCGAACCAGTCGATCGCGTGCTCCCAGAACCAGAAGAAGCCAACGAAAAAGGCCAGAACTGGCCAAGCGCGCAGAAAGCGTAGAGCCAAGCGTAGCCATGGAGCCCTCGGCTTCCGCGCGGCAGGTAGCGGCGCTTGCTCAGATGACGCCATAACCATGGAAAACCCCTTGGATTTCGTCTACGCGGTCTCGAAACCCCGCACCGCGCTTCACCTCCAGATCGCGCGGGAACGGTAGATCGATATCGATCACCCGTTCGATACGTCCGGGCCGCGGCGTCACGATGCAGACGCGGCTGGATAACTGCACCGCTTCCTCGATGCTGTGGGTTACGAACACCACCGTTGGCTTCTTTTGCAACCAAAGTGCCTGCAAGTCGCGGCGTATCGATTCGCGCGTCATGGCGTCGAGTTTGCCCAACGGTTCATCGAGCAAGAGCGTTGCCGGCTCATGCACCAGAGCCTGGCAAAGGGCCGCCCGTTGCTGCATGCCTCCAGACAGCTCGAACGGCATTCGACTGGCAAATCCATCGAGCTTAACAGTTTGGATGAGGGCGTCGACGCGCCCGACGTGGTTCCGGGCATCCAGGCCGCGCAGCTCCAATTGCAATTCGATGTTCCGCCGAACGCTTCGCCAGGGAACCAGCGTATTATCCTGGAACATGATGCCGACGCTGGTCTGGGGCCGGTTCACCAATCTCCCGTCGATGCGAATCTCGCCGGTACTCGGGGCCAACAGTCCCGCAATCATCAGCATCAGCGTCGATTTCCCGCAGCCCGACGGCCCAAGCAGCGAAATGAAGTCGCCTGGCGCGATGTGCAAATCAATCGGACCAATCGCGTGGACGTCGCCGTCGTCGGTGGGAAATATCTTCTTAGCTTGACTGATCTCGATGGTAGCGGCGCTCTTGTGCGTCGGTGACGGCACGGAAACCACATCCCTCTATCGTTCGCTGGCTCGCCTCTGCCTGCCGACCGACGGGCTGTAGGCGCCAGAGTTGCCCGGCGCCCACAAGCTCGCCCCCAATCCGACTAAGGCAAAAACTCATTGGTGTAGAAGGCCGTGGCCGGTTTGTCGGTTTCGAGCCCGTTATATTTCTTCATCAGGGTCAGCATATCGTCCCAGTCGGAAGGAACGTTGAGCCCGAGTTTTTTGTCCTTGTTGGCCTTGGAATAGAGCACGCCGAGTGTCACGCCCAAGACGGCACGCGCTTGAGCCTTGCCTTGATCCTCATTCATGGTGCCGCCCACAATGTCCGCCATCGAAGCGACCGCGGAATCGGGATTGGCCTCGGTTTCCTTGTAGGCCTTCATGGTGGCGCGCAGGAACCGCTTCACCAGGTCAGGCTTGTTCTTGATCGTATCCTGGGTCGTCGCGATACAGTAGCCGATTTGGTTAACACCATAGTCGGAATAAGCGAAGGCAACAGGGTCCTTGCCGCCATTGGCCTTGATCTCGGCCGGCTTATCATCGATGCCGCCCAGGATACCGACGGAGCCGCCCGCGCCTTGCAGGTAGCTTGACACAAGTGCGCTTTCGGCGACGTTGGTCACCTTGACATCACCCTCGACCAACCCCGCGTTCTTCAGCACCAGCGGGAAGAATGTATTCACACCCGCGTTGGCTGTGGTGAGAATCGACTTGCCCTTCAGATCCTGTATGGTCTTCACGCCAGCATCGGGGCGTACGATGATGGCGTCTGTGCCCATGGCATCGATGACGCCGACCGAAATCAACGGCGCGCCCTTGGCGGCGAGGTTGACCATCGAAGCGCAGGAGCCATAGTCGAAGGTCGAATCGCCGTTGGCCACCAGCCGGTGCGCGGAGCCGGATCCGTTGCCGGAACGGATGTCGAGGTTTATCCCTTCGGCCTTGTAGTAGCCCTTGTCTTTGCCGTAGGCGAAACCGGCGTGAGAGCCGTAGTACATCCAGTTGAGTCGCAGCCGCACATCGTCATCAGCGCGCGCTGCCAAGCCGCCGACCGATAGCACCGCTACGAAGACGGCTCCACCTATAAGGGGCACAATCAAAGACTTCATCGCCATTCCTCCTCGTTGAATACCGCGTCTT
>Ga0075029_100000892_pt1 | contig 17175 bp, 11 predicted proteins | sample LitLauG_LLR_2013_FD_71391 | JGI IMG/M metagenome (GOLD analysis project Ga0075029, IMG submission 71391) | Freshwater sediment microbial communities from North America - Little Laurel Run_MetaG_LLR_2013 | ecosystem: Environmental > Aquatic > Freshwater > Creek > Sediment | place: USA...
GGCCATCTCGCAGGTTTCCTCGGTGCTCGGGTATGTGGTGCTGGTGCGGGCGCTCAGCGAGCAGACTCTTGGCGTCTTTAGCCTGCTTTATTCGGTTATCCCAGTGATCGGCACGGTTGCGTCGTTGGGGCTGGACCAGGTGCTCAAGCGATTCCAGCCGGAGTACCTGCAGGCGGGCGACACCCGCGGTGCCACCTGGCTCGTCCGGATGGTGACCGTTGCGCGCCTGGTCTCCAGTACCGCGATACTCGCTCTGCTTCTGGCGGCGTGGAATCTGGTCGCGCCGCTGTTTCATCTGGGTGGGCACCGCGCCGATTTCCTGCTGTTCAGCATCGTGGTTCTCCTCTATTTCCAAGTGGCGCTTCTACAGATTTCGCTCGCGTCGCATATGCTGCATCGCTACAGCGTCGGGTCAGTGGCCGTACTATCCTGCTGCAAGCTGATCACGTATTTCGCGCTTTGGCATGCTGGCGCGCTCAACCTGCGTTCCGCGATCGGTTCCGATGCCGCCGCCTATGCGCTGGCCTATCTGTTTCTCGTCGTCATGCATCGGCGCCTGTGCAGGCCTGAGGCAGACGCGCCGCCGTACCGTCCGAGCGTGGAGCAGAGCAGACGCCTTGGTCGCTTTGCGATCGCCAGCAACTTCAGCGATTCTGGTTCCCTGCTGCTGTACACGCAGACCGATAACCTGTTTGTCGGTGCACTGATGAGCCCGGCGGCCGTGGGCACCTATGCCTTCTATGCACGACTGAATGAAATGACCGCGAATCTGGTGCCGATCAGACTGTTCGAGAATGTCGTGCAGCCGCTTCTGTTTGCCGTGCGGCGCGATGAGGCGGCTGAAAAATTGCCACGCTATTTCACCTTACTCGTGAACATCAACCTGCTGCTGCAGTTTCCGCTTATCGCCTTTACGATCGCCTACCACCGCGAGATCGTGCAGAGCGCCTTTGGCGGAAAGTTCGTCGAATATTCCGCCGTCCTGCCCCTGGTGATCAGTTTGGCGGTCAGCAGCAATGTCTTCGCGCTGCCGATCACCATGATTGCACAGTACGCGGAAAAGGCTTCACTGATCCTGCGAAGCCAGCTGTTTGGTATCTACCAGGTGGCTGCCATGCTGCTTCTGATCCCGGTCGCAGGCCTGTATGGCGCAGTCATCGCCACCGGAACGCTCCACCTGTTCCGCAATCTTTACGTCTGGTGGCACGTGCGCGACCTAGCCCGCTGGAGGAACTGGGCGGCGGTGGCTGGAGTCGCGGCGCCGATCTGGCTTGTCGCGACGCTGGCGTGCTTGGCGCTGAAGATGCTCGCTCATCTTCCAGATCTGGCGAACATGGCGATCGGCGCCGCCGTCTGCGCGATCGCCGGCGTGGTGCATATCCGTAGCGAGGCCATTTCAGCCTCGGATCGGGAGGTTCTTGCCGGCGTGTTGCACGGCAAGGAAGTGGCGCCGTTGCGCTGGCTGGGCATGCTGCCGCGCCAGGCCTAGCGCGGGCCGGCTACGTGGCCAGCGGCGTCGGGCGGACCGCGCTCACGCGCGCGTTGAAAGGCAATCCAGCCGGAAAAGAACCAGAACAGGTATCCGAATGATTCGTAGATGTGCAGGTCGATATAGAACAATCCGAGCGAGGCCAGCAGCACGGTGGGCAGCCATCCAACGGCGAGCATGCCGGTCAGGCCCTTGTCCTGGCGCGCCACGGCGAGCGCATCCAGGAAGATCAGGCCATGCAACACGGCGATCATCGCGGTTCCCAATAATCCAGTCTCAAAGAGGAAGGTGCCAAGCGAGCTCTGGTACCGGCCATAAATGCCATTGTACCGTCCTGTGTACGCGGGTCCGAGGCTCGATTTTGAAATGGCGCCCATGCCCAGCCCGAACGCCAGTTTTATGGGATCACGGGACAATTCCTGCAGGGGAACGACGACGCAATCTATGCGTCCGGCCTCCCGGCGTCGGCCGACGCTGGCACCCGTCTCAAGTGTATCGTTCGTCGTGCTCTTCGGGTCAAAGTAATCTTCGATTCTGAACGGATGTTCGTCATAGGAATAAAGCGCATTGAAATAGTCGTACAGGGGAATGAAGATGGCGCCCGCCACGCACAGCGCAGAAACCCCGACGGCGGCAATGCGCAGCCGCTTGCCCCGGTCGGAAGCGAATACGAACGATGCGAGCAGGCAGGGCGGCAGAACGAAAAATGTGATCTTGGTTTCATTGATCGACATGGGGAGCAGAAGAGCCACGAAGAGCCCGACATAGGTGGGGATGCCGACGCGCTTGCGCACCGCCAGCACGGTCAGCACGCAGAGCACGCAGATCAGAAACAGGCTGAGTGTTCCGGAGAGCATCAGGGAGCCGTATACCTTGTCGCCGGAATTGTGGCCCGTAGCGACGAGCCTGAAGCGTTGATAGGCGGAGATCGGCAGCTGGATGAGGCAAATAGCCAGAATCAGTCGCATAAATTTCCAAAGCTGACGTTCGTCGAACTTACATATTGCAGGCACAAAGAAGAATGGAATGCAGCGCACGTAGTAACGCAAGCCCGCCATCAGCGGGCCGGGAGCTTCGAAATTGGCAAGTGCACCACACAGAAGCGCCACGGCGGTCACAGAAAAAGCCAGCCAGTACTTCGCGCTCACGCGGCCGAATCCGCCCTGGGCCCCTGCAACGATCACAAAAGCGGCGACCAGCACGGAAAGCATCTCCGGCAGGAATTTGGCGACCCCAGGGAGCAGGTGCACGCTCGAGAGGAATGTGGCGAACGTCACGGTGAGGATGACGAAGTACATTATATATTTCATGCGCAGTATTATAGGCGGATGTCGTTTCGTTTCGACGTGCGGAGTTGACTTGCAGGATATTTCTTTAGCCCTGGCTGCATTCTGGCTGGCGTGTTCATGGCTGTAACCCCTGGGGCCCTGCGACTGCTGTTTTTCACGCGCGAGGACTTCCCGAGCGAGCGCGTCGACATCGAGGTGCTGTTTGGCCGCGAGCTGGTCCGCCGCGGCCACGCTATCGATCTGGTAGCCCAGGCATCTTCAACGGCAGTTGCGGCAGGCCGTCAGCCCTGGCACGGCAGGGTCGCCTACGTGGGTCGGACCGTTGGCCGCCCCGGCTTTGCCGGCAAGGCACTCAAGCAACTTCGAGGTTTCGGGCATGACCTGTGGGCGCTTGGACTGGCCCGACCGAAGGACTACGACGCCATTCAGGTGCGTGACAAATTTCTGATCGCCGTGTGCGGTATCCTAGTGGCGCGCGTCCGCGGCCTAAAATTCTTCTTCTGGCTGTCCTTTCCCATGCCCCAAGGCGACCTAATGCATGCGCGATCGGGCAATGCGCGCTTTCCGGCCGTCACATGGTTGCGCGGGCAGTTCACAGGCTGGCTGCTGGATCGCTGGATCGTTCCGCTCAGCGACCACATATTCGTGCAGAGCGAGCGCCTCAAAGGGGAGCTGTGCGCACGTGGCGGGAATCCGGTCAAATTGACGCCCGTGCCGATGGGCGTGGCGCTGGTTGGCGCCGCGGCGCCGAGAGAATCCCGCCGGCGCCCGGGTGTCGAGACCACGCTGGGCTATCTGGGCACGCTCGATGCCAATCGACATCTGGCCATGCTGATCGGGATGCTGCGGGATCTAAGGGATTCGGGAATGGTCGTCAAGCTGCTCCTGATCGGAGACGCCAACGATCCGCGCGACCGAGAGGCTCTGGAACGGCAGGCCGCGGTCTGTGGCGTCGCCGACCACTTGGAGATCACGGGAATGCTGCCGCACGCGTTGGCGTTGGAGCGTATCCGGGGCGCGACGATAGGGCTGTCACCGATTTACCCCTCACCCATATTTCTGGTGGGGTCCCCCACCAAGCTGGTGGAATACATGGCCTTGGGTCTGCCGGTCATTGCCAATAGCCACCCCGAACAGCGTGCCATCCTAAAGGCGAGCGGCGCAGGTGTGTGCGTTCCCTGGGGCGGACGGTATTTCGCGCGGGCGGCACGCTGGTTGCTGCGCCACAGCGCTGAACAGCTCAATACCATGGGCGAGAAGGGGCGCGGGTGGGTTGGGGAAAACCGCTCCTACGCGAAGATCGCCGACAATCTCGAAGGCGCATACCTCCGCCTGCTGAGCGATAACGCGTCCGGTAATCGCCAATGACGCGGCTGTTGACTGTAAATAACTACTATTACTATCGCGGCGGTGCCGAAACCGTGTTTCTAGAACATAACCGGGTGTTTCTGGAACGCGGCTGGGAGGTCATTCCATTCTCCATGCGTCATCCCAGGAATCTGTACAGCCCGTGGAGCGGCTATTTTATCGATGAAATCGAGTTCGGCAGCGAGTACTCGCTCCGGGAAAGGCTGGTTCGACTGCCGAAAGTCATCTATTCGTTCGAAGCACGGGACAAGCTGGCGCGACTGCTCGACCGCGCACGCCCAGCGCTTTGTCACGCGCATAACATCTATCACCACATATCTCCCGCGATTCTCGGGCTGCTCAGGCAGCGGGAGTTGCCAGTGGTGTTGACGCTGCACGATCTCAAGATCGCCTGCCCGGCGTACACCATGCTGGCTCCCGACGGGATCTGCGAACGCTGCAAGGGCGGCAAGCTCTACAATGTGGTCACGCACCGATGCCTGAAGGGATCGACAGCATTGAGTGCTGCGATGATGCTCGAGGCTGTGCTGCATCGGCTGCTGGGATCGTACAGCCGAAGTGTCAGCCGGTTTGTGGTGCCCAGCGAGTTTTACATCCGGAAACTATGCGAATGGGGCTGGCCGCGTTCGCTGTTCAGACATGTGCCGAATTTCGTCGAGGCGCAGCGCTACCGCCCGGAATTCACTCCGGGCCTGGAGTTTCTCTACGTGGGTCGGCTTTCGCAGGAGAAGGGACTGGAAACCCTCTTGCGGGCCGCCGCCGCCGCGCACGTTGCGGTGACCATCGTAGGCACCGGACCGCTGCTGGAGGCGCTGCGCCGCCTGGCCGCTGACCTTGACTCCCGCGTACGCTTCACCGGCTACCTTAGCGGCGAGGATTTGCACGATGCCATTCGCGGTGCCCGGGCGGTGGTGTTGCCGTCGGAGTGGTACGAAAACGCACCGATGAGCGTTCTGGAAAGCTTCGCGCTCGGCAAGCCCGTGATCGGGGCCCGCATCGGAGGCATTCCGGAACTGATCGTTGAGGGCGAGACGGGCGCTGGATTTGTCAGCGGCGACCTCGAGTCGCTGACCACGGCGCTGCGCAGCTTTTCCGCGCTTCCGGATCGTGAAGTTGAGACACTGGGCCGCCAGGCGCGCCGACGAGTGGAGCTGAACTACTCGTTGTCGCTTTACTATGATCGAATGGCTGCTATCTATGCCGATCTTGGTGTTGTTACGTCAGCCAGTTCGACACGGTAGCTTCTCGGTCAGCTGCTCGGGCTTCCGTATTGCGTCAGCGCGACTCCTGCAACGATCAAAAGCACTCCCAGCCAGAATATCGGCGCCGGGCGCTCACCGAAGAGCCACCAGCCCAGGAGCGGTACGATGAAAACGCCCAGGGCGACCCAGGGATAGGCCCGGCTCAGCGGTACACGCGACAGAATCCATATCCACAACAGGGTCGCCGCCCCGTATAGCGCCAGCGCCGCGTAGAGCATGGGACTTGCCGCTAACATTCGCAGCCCTGCCGTCAGGGGCATGCCACGTACCGAGAGCCCTACGCGCTTGAACAGCATTTGTCCCATCGCCAACATCAGCGTGAACAGGGAAAGGTATACCGTGTCAATCATGTCTATACGCTGCCTGTGAGGCAACAACCGGCTGTCCGAATACTGCTTGGGTCCACCATCTACGGCGTGGTCCCGGGTTTCCCGGCATTCGCGACGGTTACCGGAGGCGAATCTGCCTGCTGCAGCCAATCAATGTCCGGCGCCGCGAGCGGCGCAAGAGTACGGGCCGTGGACGCGGCGATGTGATCCTTGTCCCAGACGATCGGGCGGTCGCCGACAAACGCGGGACAATGGCTGGTATCGCAGACCTGAGGTATGGGATCGAACACGCGAACCGCCTTGAAGTCGCCGGCGACTGTCCGTATGGTCGTCGATATTGCCGCCAATTGATCGTCATAGTCGGCGCGGCTGATGCCGCACTTCATTAGGTCTGGAAATTCATAATAGGCGCAGTTGGGAACCGACTGCAGGTAGTTGGGTATGTCCTGGAAGATGAGGACCCTGAGTCCCAATGTTTCCAGCGTTTCGAGCGTCGCGCGCAGCTTAACGGAAAACAGCTCGACGGACGACTGCACGGACGGCGGCTGCAGGTGTTTCCAAAGGTTACGTACTCCGACAGGGTGCAGTGTGCCGGTCGAGCGCGACGTTAAGTCACCCATGAGGCTGACCCAGCGGCCGGCGAGGATGACGCCTTTCAGGCCGGCGCTTCGAAGCTGGAGGATCTGGCCGAGCGCCTGACTGTTGAATTCCGGGCAGTCGGCATTGATTTCCGCGGCATTGCCCGGCATGCCGACAAAAGGCGGACATGCCGCCATCGTCAGCTGCCGGAATGCGGGTGCACCGTCCTGCTGCAGGGCTCTCAGGATCGGCGTCAGCGCCATGGCGTGCGAGTCTCCCCATATTACGATGTCGATATTCTTACCTGGCGATCCGAATCGGCAGGTATCGGGGTGGAGGGTTCCGGTCCACTTGTCGCGCTGAATCATGCAGCGGAAATTGGCATCGTCCGGTGTGTCCGCATCGACGCGTGCGTAGAGCTGCTCGCGTTCACTGCGCGGCCCATACTTCGCCCATGCCCAGCTGCCACCGGCCATCAGGGCCATGGCAGCCAGCGACGCCATACCCAGCTGCAACACGCGCGTAGTTGATGCCCGGCGCAGTAAAGTGCCGCGCCGTATCGGGGTTTCCACATACTTCAGGCTCAGCGCAGCCAGCGCATAGGCCAATAAGGCCCCGGCCGCAGCTGTGCCGATGCCCAGCCTCATGAGACTAAGCGCACGCAGGTAGGCCAATATCGGCCAGTGCCACAGGTACCACCCATACGAGGTGAGACCTATGGCGACCATCGGCTTGCTACTCAGCAACCTGTACAGTATGGTTCGTGGTGACTGTGCGTTGCCCCAAATCACCAGTGCCGTGCCAAGGACCGCGGGCAGTGCAGCAGGACCGGGAAAGCGCGTTGACCATTGCAGTAGCAGAAAGGAAGCACCGATCAGCAGTGCACCTACATTGGCGGTAGCGCTGGCAACGAAGGGTCGCTGCACGAACCGGGAATCAGCCGTCAGGGCGAGCAGGGCGCCAATTCCAAGTTCCCAAGCCCGCGACGGCGCAGTATAGAAGGCAGCCGCCAAATAGTGACGCACCAGCCAGGTGCTCAAGACGAACGAGGTTACGATGATCACGGCGATCGCCGCACGCATCCACGCCAGCCGAGTGCGGGCGCGCGTCAGCAAGGCGATCGCGATCAGGACGAAAGGCCAGACGACGTAGAACTGCTCTTCGACCGACAGGCTCCAGAGGTGCAAGAGCGGCTTTAGTTCTGCGGCGCCGGCAAAGTAACCACCCGATTGCGCAAGGAAGAAGTGATTGGCGACGAACAGCAGCGAAGTCAGCGCGGACTCGGCCAACTCTTCCCGTGGGCCGGCTGGCGGGAGCAGAAAGGAAGAAAGAAGCAGCGTCGCCACTATGACCAGTCCTAGAGCCGGCAGTAGCCGACGCAGTCGCCGCGCGTAAAAATTCGCGATCGAGAGCGTTCCCGTCTGGTCCAGCTCCCGTGACAGTAGCTGCGTGATCAGGTATCCGGAGAGCACGAAAAAAATGTCCACACCGACGTATCCGCCGGTGATTCCCGGTACGCCGACGTGATAGGCGACGACGCCGAGAATGGCTACGGCGCGCAGACCATCGATGTCGGCGCGGTAATGCTGTTCAGCGCGCGGTGCATTCTGGGCAGTGTGCATATCGACTGGCTATCCGGAGAGCTCGCGGCTTCGGCTTCAACGCTGGTCCGCAGCGGCCCGGCTGGAATCGAGCCGCCCGCCGTGGGTGTAGGTTTTCCGAATCACATAGGTCGGGCGCTGCTTAGCCTCCATGTAAATGCGGCCGACGTATTCACCCAAAACGCCAATGCTGAGTAACTGGAGGCTACCCAGAAACAGCACCGCGACCAGCAACGAAGCGTAGCCCGGAACATCAATGCCGCGCTCTATAGTGCGCACCACTATAAACGCTGCATAACACAGGGTCGCCACAGCGCCCAGGGCACCCACGTAGGTCCAGGTCTTCAACGGCAGCGTACTGAAGCTGGTAAACCCTTCGAGTGCGAAGTTCCACAGCCGCCAACCCGAGAACTTGGTACGACCGGCCACTCTGGGCTCGCGCACGTAATCCAGGAAGGTGGTTCTGAAGCCAACCCAGGCAAATAGGCCTTTCATGAAGCGCTGACGCTCGGGAAGCCTCTTCAGGGCATCAATCACCAGCCGGTCCATCAGGCGAAAATCACCGACGTTTTCCGGGATCTGCAAATCCGCCAACCTGTTGTGCAGGCGATAAAAAAGCGTCGCGCTGCGGCGCTTCAGGAAGGAGTCGGTGCTTCGGTCCTTGCGTCGGGCCAGCACCACTTCGGCGCCCTTGACCCATTCTTCGATCAGGGCCGGAATGAGAGACGGAGGGTCTTGCAGGTCGGCGTCAATAGGGATTACCGCGTCGCCGAGGGCCTCATTGATGCCGGCCGTCAGGGCCGCTTCCTTGCCAAAGTTACGGGAAAATTCTATCACCCTGAAGCGTGGGTCAGCCTGCGCAAGCGCACACAGCTTGTCGAGCGTGTCGTCTCGACTTCCGTCATCGACGCAGACAATCTCAAATTTCAGCTCCGACATCGAATCCAGCACGGGAAGCAGCGCAGCCACAAACTGCTCGATTGCCGCCGCCTCGTTGTAAAATGGAACGACCAGGGAGATCATGCCCCGTGCCTTGCCATCTCCGGGAGGATTGCGCGCACCTGGAAGAGTATTCATTTCTGTTTGCCGGCCTTATTGCTGTCCGATCGGAGAATGATGCCCCGGCAAATTTGACTTGAAAATGTAAACCACCGGATTGACGAAGGGGAACGGCGTTGCCAGGAAGCCCGGCGGATCATAGTGAAAACTCTTGAGCAGTCGATAGCCGGAGTCTGGTCGCTGCAGCTGATCCACAACGGTGCCGTCCACGTAGTCGACCAGGACGCGGTATTCCGAAGCGGGCGCCGGATTCAACGCCGTCACTGGTTCGTCGGGCCCGGTTGGAATACGGTCAAACCAGCCTTGGTACGGGCGGGGCCGCGGCTCGAGGCCGAGGTGCCCGTCAACGCTGCGTTCGAAGGTGAGAATGAAGTTGCGTAGAGCCTGATAGCGTGCATTGCTGTTGAGCGCATCGCGCCACGGCTTGGCGAAGTCATAGAAGCTGCCCGACAGGGGTACCGGTGGCCGCATCGCATACATCTGCGCCGGCAGGCGCGGTCCGCGCTGTCCGATCTCAATGGCCGAGCCCTCCGGGATGTTGGCGCGGATCCAGCGGGCCGCGAGATAGCGCGAATCGTTTTCAAACTGCAGGTCTACGGTCACGCTGCGACATAGGCACCAGACGACTACGCTCGTAACCAGCAGGCCCAAGCCGATGCCGGACAATCCCGTGGTGCGTCGAGCGAGGCTGACACAACCGTATGCGGCGATGGTCACCAACCCGGGAAAGAAGAACGGCAGGTACCAGCTCAGCGACAGCCGCGAACCAAACAACAGCAAGGACGGTACGATCGCGGCCAGCAACCAGAGTGCTTCCTTGCGGCGGCGATTGCAGACGATCTCATAGAGCACGAACGCCAACGATAGGACGACCACGATGCACAGGGGAAGCCCGAGGCCAACGCGAAACTCTGCCAGCATCGCTTCCTGGGATCCCGCAGTTCCACGCATCATGTTGAAGAACAGGTCCCTGGTCGTACCGTCGAGGAATTCGAAGAACGATGTCATCATGGTCGGGTTGGCGACGGCATAGCCGACGGGCACTAGCATGCCGTAGCGCAACAGCTTCAGGAGGCGAGTGCGCCAATGCAGCTCGCGCCACAGTCCTGCGAGAGCCAGTGGAATCAGCGCGAGTAGCCGGTCAACCTTCGTGCCGGTAGCCAAGCCTGCTGTGAACGCCGCCAATGCGTACCAGGGACGGGTATTGCGCTTCCATAGGTTCAGACTAAACAGGCAGCTGAGCCAGTACCAGAAACTGGCGTCGACATCGACGGTTGAGAAATGTTCGATCAGCACAAAGTAGGGCGCGACTGCCATGAACAGGCTCGCCAGCAGCGCTGTCGAAGCGCCGTACAGGCCGTCAGCCATCAGATAGGTGCACACGACTATCGCGGCCCCGAGCACCGCGGAAACAGAGCGTGCCAAGATCTTGACGTGTGAGTTCTTGCGGTCGCGCCAGGCGCTGAGCTTCGCATGCTGACTGTCGGCGGGACGCGGGTCAAAAGCTGCATTGTATAGTTCCACTGGCAGTGCAGCACCTATTGCCAATATGTAGTAGTGCCAGCCTCCATACGGAAATGAGTGCGGGTTCAGGGTCCCGTGGCTGGCCATGTCGGCCGCGACGATGTCCATCTCGTCAGGATGCCAGCGATCCGGCGTGCCCCAGCCGTTGGCGTACAGGGCCAGTGCGAGATTCAGCGCTACGATGACAGCGAGCAGCAGCCTTCCTGGCCGCGGTCGCGCTGCGGAGTGGACGGCCTGGGTCGGGATATTCATTCCAACGGACTAGAACCTTGGTCGGCGGTCGCTCGATCCGTAAAAGTATGCGCTTTGTGGCAGTGCATTTCTGTGCATTGGTCACAGTTTGCGGTGGACTATGTTAATAAGCGACCGCCGCTAATTGCACGACTTACCGACTGCGGCGGGAGCGTGAATCCTTGCGCCAGCGGCACTTGGCGGCATATTGCCACAGAGCGCAGAGGATTGGGACCAGCAGCAGCGCTGCCGGTCACCTTTACGGCGCTGCGACGGCACTTCGGCATGGAGCGCGGCAAACCGGAATCGCGGCAATACCACTAATATCGGATCTTAGAGGTCGGGGTCTCGCGACGACATCTCTACGTTCGTAAGGAGACACGCAACGGTGCCGACAGTGTCAGGCCACCACCGAGCGGTGTTATTCCTGCGCTGGTTCGTGGCTGATGCGCGAACCTCGCGGGAAGCGGGCCAGGCAACTGGTGTCCGAGGGCGCCGTCTGTTACTGTGAGGATGTGTCAAGCGGGGAAGGTCCGTGGCAGGAGGGTCAGGCCTACCGCGGTGCTGCCAAGGGTGAAATGCGTTCATTATTCTGACAGCTACAGACCTCCGGTCGCGGCACCCCTTTACCAATCATGCGCGCAATCAGTGCGATTCGTCCGCCGCACCACAACGGTCATGCAGGGCTCACCGCAATTCAATTGCCGGCGCCGCAGGCGCTGAATTGACATGCGTCCGTTGAGCGTGATAGTGCTTGGATTACGCGGGATTCCGAACGTGCAGGGCGGAGTTGAAACTCATACCCGGGAATTGTATCCGCGTCTGGTGGCGCTCGGCGTCCGGGTCGAAGTGCTGGTAAGGGCGCAATTCGTATCAAAGGCGGAACAATCCTACCGGGGAATTCGGCTGACGCGTATTTGCACGTCGAAGCGCGCCGGCTTCGAATCTCTGATTCATTCGGTTATCGGCGTGGTGTACGCTGGTCTCAGGCGCCCGGATATACTGCATATTCACGCCGTTGGTCCGGCGATTGTGGCGCCGATTGCCCGGCTACTGGGTATCAGAGTGGTGGTCACACATCATGGGCCCGACTATCAGCGGGAAAAATGGGGATGGTTTGCGCGGCTGGTCCTGCGGACCGGTGAGCGCGAGTGCTGTCGCACAGCGAACGCCGTAATCGTCATCTCCAACGGCATTGCCAGGCACCTAAGGGAGCAATTCGGTCGCGAGTCCGTTCTGATCCCCAACGGGATCGCGGCGCCGTCCGTCTGTCAGGGCGACCAGCATGTGCGAGATCTGGGCCTTGAACCGGGTCGTTATTTTCTGATGGTAGGACGAATGGTTCCGGAAAAGCGGCAGCTCGACGTAATCCGGGCGCATGAACTGGCCAATATCCACGGCTGGAAGCTGGTACTCGTGGGTGCGCACCAGGCCGATGACTACTCTAGAACGGTGGAGACCGCTGCCAGGGCGGCCGGTGTTACCCTGACCGGTTACCTGAGTGGAGAGCCGTTACGGCAGTTGTACTCGTTGAGCGGAGCATTCATTCTACCCTCTTCCTATGAGGGCCTGCCGATTGCGCTGCTTGAGGCGCTGAGCTACGGCCTGCCAGTGCTCGCTAGCGATATTGAAGCGAACCGGGAAGTTGGACTGGAGGAATCCTGCTACTTCCCGGTGGGCGATATTGCAGCTCTGGCCAGCGGCCTGATACGGCTGGCGGCTGCGGAGAGAGACGAGGCAGGCCGGGTCGCCTTGAGCAAGTGGGCAGCCCAGAAATACAATTGGGACCATATCGCTGAGCAGACGCTTGCCGTCTACCGTATGGTGATGGAAGGCCGCAACCTCAAATCGCCGGGGAGCGCCCTGCACGGCTGAACCGAGCAGGCACAGGCTTCAATTGCCAAGAAACGCAGTGGGCATGGCTGTACTCGTCAGGCCAGAAACACTCTGAACCGTCGGCAGGACGCCGGTAGGCCAATCTTGGCCTGCTGGCAGGGAATTATTGACTCCCCAGACGATATGAGTCGCCTTCAGCGTGTTCATCGCGTAGCCGATCAGCGCCGAGGGCGGGATGTTGAACAGAGCCTCGTAGGAGTAGGAGACGGGGATACGGCCACGGTAATCTATCGAGCCGAAGTCGCCAATATTGGTGCCATCGCTGTAAAGTGAATCGCGGCCCACACCGCGCAACGCGCGCGAGCCGTTATCTTCACCGGTGGGGCTGATCGGTTTCGGCGGCAGGATGTCAGGGCCCCCGACGCCGACGGCATTCTGTGCGCAGATCGCCATCAAATCGCGAGCGAGCTCCGGCGTATCGACCCAATTCATGTACAATACCACCGCCGTCTTGGACCAAAAGGCGGCAACCGCCGGAACGATGTATTTGAATTCGTACGCGGAGGTCGAGGCAGTTTCCGTTATGACAACCTGTTCCACACCGGGATCGCCATCGTACCGGGCCGCGAGCGCCCTCTGCAGCGCGATGTACCGATCAGCCCATTGCTGTTCGTTGATCAGCACGTGGTGTTCATTCTGGGACGGTATCGAGCCTATGCCACCGGCATCAATTATGTATTGAGGAAAATACCTGGCGTTGACATCACCTCCATATTTCTGCCACCAGACCTCAATGATCAACATCTTTCCCATCGACTTGAGGTAGGCAAGATCCTTATCGATCTGCGAAAAATCGTACTGGCCCTCGATCGGTTCGACTTCTCCCCAGGTCACCGTAATGAGACCGCCCTTGAACAGGGGATTGTTCCTGGTCAGGTCGTACACGGACTGACGGGTCGCATCGTTCTCCGGAAATCCAAGCGCGTTGGCGCGCACGTAGTGTCCAGGATTCCACTTCCTGGCGGAACTGCCGCTCGCGCAGCTCGATTTGCCATTGGATTGTACGCAAAGTCTACTGGGCGCGGAGGGGGTGCCGGCCATGAGGACAAGACTCATCGAGAGGCAGGCGACGATTGATGCCAGAGCGCGAATGGCCCGCACGGTGAAATCCTTTGTCATCTCAAAGTCTCCAGTCTTGATGTTGCCATGGGAACCCAGGGACGGGATGTCGCTTCCCGACAAGACGGCGCGATAACATCACGTTAGCGCGAACAGAGCCAGGGAATTTCTAGCGTCCGGCATTATCTGGCCGCGCAGTTGGAGCCGTCAATTGTCGTAATGTGGCGACGAATGCGAACGACCCCGAGACCTCAGCGCCGGGTGGCGACTACCAGCGCCGTCTGCGCAATACCCTCATGCTGTGGAAACGCCCGGCACGCCAGCGTGATTGGCCAAAAGAGGGGAAGAGTGCCTCCTGGGGTGGTTCCGCCCGATGGGGCGGCAACAGTCCTTCCGACCTGGGGACGCCGGGGTGTTCCTTCCTGTTGAAATTTTGACGGCAGGGCCGCCATGCGCCGCTCGCAGCCCTGGGATTTTGCTTCGGGTGCGGCCCGCGAATTGTGTATGCTGTTCTTGCGCATGCGGGCTTTCGTGGTTAGCCTGAGAGGAATTCGGTGGCCTGGGTCCCATTCACGTCTGCTTGTCGGCGAATTGGCGCCTACGGTCGCACTACGGCGGCTGCATGTCCGGTCGGGCCAGATATCGGCTGCTGCCTGAGGCGGGTCCGCCGTGACTTGACCGCGCGGTGGGGAGCACTGTGAAGCAGCCGAACGCTCAATACAACGTGGCTGGTGCACAGTCGCTGGCGGTACGGATTGCCGCGCACGCACGTGCGCGCATGTATGAGCGCTTCATTCAAAGAACCGCAATTCAGCCTGACGAAACACTGCTCGACGTGGGTGCGACCTCTGATCAGAGCTATGCGACATCCAACTATGTGGAGGCCTGGTATCCCTACAAAGGCAAGATTACCGCTGTGGGCCTCGACGACGCGGGATTTCTCGAGCAGCGGTATCCGGGATTGACCTACCGGCGCGCGGACGGACGCAGCCTCCCGTTCCCCGACAGCAGCTTCGATGTCGTGCATTCGAGCGCTGTGCTGGAGCATGTGGGCAATGACCGCTGCCAGCTGGATTTTCTGCTGGAGTTGGCGCGCGTGGCTAGGCGCGTGGTGTTCCTGACGACCCCCAATCGCTGGTTTCCGGTGGAGTTTCATACCGTGCTGCCGCTGATTCACTGGCTGCCGAAGCGTCATTTCCGGAGCCTGCTGCGCGGTACCCGGTATCACTTTTTTTCCCTTGAGGAGAACCTGAACTTGGTTGGATTCGGCGAGCTGAAGGCCCTGTGCGACGGCCTCGGCGACTGCAGAATCAGCGTAGAGCCGCTGCGGTTGCTTGGCTGGACGAGCAATCTGCTGGCGACAATTGAAAAGACGAGTCGGCAACAAGCATGATACTTGGCTGTCGAGCAAGGCTATCATTATAGCAAGCACGACGATTTGGCACGATCTCCATCAGCCTGCAGAGGCAATCGGAATACGAAATAATTGACTTGCTATGCTGGTGGAAGCACCAAATCCGTTTGCCAAAAAAGGGTGTAATGAAGAAAGTCCTGAGGCCTGAGCACTCAAGCCGCGTCTGTTGGAAGGAATATGCCATCCTAGGCGTAATCATCCTGGCCGCGATAGCAATCAGGGTGCCCGGGATTTTCTGGCTGGTCGGTGCCGGGCCGACCGCCGATTACAGCTTCATGACAGATGACCAGAGATTCGTCGACTTGTCGAAGAATTTTCAGGCCGGCACTTTCGACGGCTATGTATACGGCATGACCACGCACCTGCTCGCATTGGAGGCGCTGCTGGCGCCCGTAATCCGTAATCCGAATCCGCTGCAGCTGCTGCGGGTGGTCACGATTGGTTACGCCGCTCTAACGTGCGCGCTGGTATTTGCATTTTCCAAGCTATGGTTCAAGGACAGCCGCGTGGCCCTGTATGCGGCATTTTTTCTGAGCGTCGCTCCCCTGTACGTGGCGACATCAAATTTTGGGACCGCCGATGTCACGGCCGTGTTCTATTTCTACCTCGCACTTTACGCAGGGGTCGCGTACCTTGACGGCGGAAATCCATGGTGGTTCGTGCTGGCATCCGCGACAGTCGGGGCTGCCATTGCAGTGAAGTTCTTCCTGCCGCTGCTGGCGCCGTTGGCGCTACTGGTGTTTCGCCACAGGGGCAGACACCTGCTTATCGCGGGGCTAGTCGCGTCCGTGACGCTTATCGTGGGCTTTGAGGGGCTTTCGCTGTTCTCCTACAGGCCCGGGTACCTCGTGCTGCTGTTGCAGGTTCTGCGTCGGGACGTGGTTGCGAACAGCGGCGGCAATGGGCCGGCGACGCAATTGCTTCTTTACCTGTGGGACATGGTCAGCGCGACGAGCGTACCTATCGCGGGACTATTGTTTGCCGGAGCTTGCCTTTGGGGGTGGCGGGCCTGCCGACGCCTGCCGGCGATTCTAGGTGCGCTGACCATGCGGGAGGACTGGCGGAATTACGTCACGGGTGATGCCCTGGTGGTTCTGGCTTTGTCCATGTACGCGCTGTCCATGCTCTTTTCGGGGGTGCACGCCGTCCGCTACATGCTGGTGTTCCTGCCAATCGGATGCATTGGGGCTGCAAGGACTCTTGTGACGCTGACATCCTCGGTTAGGATGCCGTCGTGGGCACATTTCGCGGCGGTTGTGATCCTGATCACTTATTGCGGCGCAAATGCGGTCGCGCTGGAGAATCTGTTCATGACGGATATTCGTGGTGATTTGGCGGTGTGGGCGCAGACCGTCGTGGCTCAGGGCAAGTTCGTGCTTACGCTCAGTGGATGGTCGCAGGTCAAGGGTTCGGTGCTGGATCTGCATGCCGATCCGACGTTACTTGACGCCAGCACGCTGGTGGTGAGCTGTGATCTGGAGTTCAATGCTTATCTGCGCAGCCGCAGCGCCGCGACGCACCGCGCGTTCGGCGGCCAGCGGCGGTCTGATTTCTTCTGGGATGTCTATGAAGGGCGCTCGCCATATAGAATCGTGAAAGTGTTTCGTCAGCGCGCTTTAAGCCCGGAGCAGAAGCTCATCGACATGCAGTGGCTCAGGCCGGTGGGGACGTTCGTACCCAAGCTGTGCGTCGTGCTCGGGCGGGACGGCGCCGGGGCCAGCGCCGTCGGTAGCGGAATCTGGCCGAAACATTACTATACGGCCGGTTGGTGACGTTCTGAAGCGTTCTCCCGTGACCTCAATCGATGGTTCGTGCGCGTGCGCCGGCGTAGCTGCGGCCAAGGCGCGGCATTAGGTCGGCTTGTCGGTCTGGCGGGTACGGGCCCACTGATTACGGACGTCCAACTGCAGGATGCTGAGCAGGCAGCTCGAAAACATGACCTGAATGCCTAAGATGATCAAGGTAGCGCTGGGGACCACGGCGCGGAGGGATTTCTCCGGATCCAATGGTCCGAACGACCTCGCTTCCCAGTAGTTCAGCGCATATGCGGCCAGCGCCAGCCCGCAGAATACGAA
>Ga0075029_100000894_pt1 | contig 17162 bp, 20 predicted proteins | sample LitLauG_LLR_2013_FD_71391 | JGI IMG/M metagenome (GOLD analysis project Ga0075029, IMG submission 71391) | Freshwater sediment microbial communities from North America - Little Laurel Run_MetaG_LLR_2013 | ecosystem: Environmental > Aquatic > Freshwater > Creek > Sediment | place: USA...
ACGAATGGCTCGAGGAGCATACTCGCCGGATAAACTGGCAGGACGATCACATCTTGACCCCCTAGCGCCAGCTGATCCCACTTCAAATCGGGTTTGCTGAAGATTCGATACTGCTTCGAAGGCCGGAAATCCGTCACTAGCCCTCTATACGGCTTCGGGACATACTGCCAGCACGCCATATCGTTGGTTTGCCAGATGCGCCCGAGGACGAACGCCATGGATTGGGTACCATCCGGCGCCTTGCCAAACTTCGACATCAGGACGCCCCGCCATACCGGAATCCGGCTGCGCAAGATCTCTGTCTTTTCCTCGAGGTATCTCGATACTCCGGGTAGGTCAAGACTCAGCAAGCTGCCGGCATGAAAAACGAGCTTTTGCACCGCATAACTTGATTTGCTCCAAAGCGTGATGGGGATCTTCGACCAGTTCATCGTGTCGAACATCGCAAGTAGAGCAACATTCTCGCCTCTGGCCTGGAGTTGCTGTGCCACTTCGTATGCGATTGTTCCGCCCCCGCAATACCCGCCGAGAAAATACGGCCCATGGGCTTGGACTCTCGTGATCTCTTTCAGGTAAAGGGCCGCCATATCCTCCACCTTGGTCAAAGGAGGAAGGCTGCCGTCTAATCCTTGCGCCTGCAGACCATAAAACGGCTGATCAGGTCCCAGATGCTTCGATAGGTCCCGATAGATGAGCACATTCCCTCCGGCCCCGTGAATACAGAAGAAGGGTGGCCGGGATCCTGATGGTTGAATCGCTACAAGAGGCGACCAACTGGCAATCGTCGCTTCGCCGCGAACCAGGGGCGCAAGCGTTTCGATCGTGGGTGTCTCGTAGAGTGTTGCCAGCGGCAGTTTGACTTTGAATATCTTCTCGATTTCCGCGAACATTCGAACAGCGAGTGAAGAATCCCCGCCCAGATCGAAAAAGTTCTGGTCAATACCGACCGAATCCATGCTGAGGAGTTCTTGCCAGATAGCTACGAGTCGACTTTCCGTCTCATCTGGCATGATCGTGAGGCTCTCGGAGGCCCGCTCCGCGCTCTTCTGGTTGCTTCCTGGCAAGTGATTGTCGCCGGCCATGTTCGATCGCACTACCACGTCTCCGCATTATTCTAAAGGTTTGCGGGAGGTTGGAGCAGCAGAATACTCCGATTATCAGGGCTCAGAGAGTGATTGGGAAGTTACCGAAGTTAGAGGCTAAGGCACCTCATTTTGAGGGAGGTACGTAGCCGAAAATGGCCTTAAGCTCAAGGAATTCTTCGAATCCCGCCTCGCTCCATTCCCGCCCGTTACCCGATTGCTTGTAGCCCCCAAAGCATCCAGCGAAATCCAGCCTCGCTCCATTGACATGTACATTCCCGGACCGAATCTGCTTTGCGACTCGGCGCGCCCGTTCGAGATCGCGAGAAGTCACGTACCCAGAGAGTCCATACGGAGTGTCGTTGGCGATTCGTACGGCATCGCGTTCGTCCTCGTAAGGAATGAGGCATAGCACCGGACCGAAAATCTCCTCCCGCGCAATGGTCATATCGTTGCGGACTTCGGCGAACACCGTCGGTTTAACAAAGTAGCCCCTACTGAAGCCGTCCGGGCGCCCTAGCCCGCCGGCAACTAAAGTTGCTCCCTCGTCGAGACCCGTCTGGATCATTCGCTGCACTTTGTCGAACTGAGCTTTGCTGGCAAGTGGCCCGATGTGAGCACCTTCGGTGGATGGTGCCCCGACCTTGATCGAATCCGCCGTCTCCTGGGCAACTTTTATTGCTTTGGCCATCTGTGAGCGAGAGATCAGCATCCGACTCGGTGCATCGCAGGACTGTCCAGTGTTGCGGAAGCAAGCCTGTACCCCTTCTTTGACCCATGTCTCGAGGTCCGCGTCCTCCAATAGGATGTTGGCCGACTTGCCGCCCAGTTCTTGCGTCACACGCTTGATCGTAGGGGCGGCCGCTGTGGCAACTGCTATCCCCGCGCGCGTAGAGCCTGTAAAAGAGACCATCGCAATATCAGGATGCGAAGCGATCGCTGCGCCCACCGTAGATCCGTCACCGTTCACCAGGTTGAAAGTGCCGGCAGGCACTCCAGCTTCATGCAGAATCTGCGCTAACAGATACGCGGAGAGCGGAGCCATCTCGCTCGGCTTCAGAACCATGGTGCATCCAGCAGCAAGTGCCGGAGCTATTTTGCATCCGATCTGGTTCATCGGCCAGTTCCAGGGGGTAATCAACCCACAGACGCCAACAGGCTCTTTTCGCATCAGGGTCGTTCCCTTGAGTTCCTCAAAAGGGAAGTGCTCGAGCACCTTTACGATCTCGATAAAATGCCGCAATCCAGAAGGAGCCTGGGCCGCCCGGGCCAGCGAGATCGGTGCTCCCATCTCAAGCGATATGGTCTCCGCTATCTCGTCACTGCGAGACTGATAGACATCAGTAATCCTGCCTAAGAGTGTCAGTCGTTCTTCAAGCGTCGTCTCCGAGTAGGACTCAAAGGCCCGCTTGGCTGCGGCTACAGCTTTATCAACATCGGTCGCAGTGCCGAGCGAGATCCTGCCGACGACTTCTTCACTGGCTGGATTGATAACTTCAAAGTCGTGCGGTTGTGCCGGACTGACCCATTTCCCATCGATGTAGAACTGACGGCAATCTCTCATAGGTTTGAGTATAGTTTGTGCAGGATCGCAGGTCTGGACTGGCTAACTTGCCTCACCCTTGGGTCTCGGCTGATCAGTTCTTGCCACAAGAAGTGTTCGAGTCGGCGGTTCGTAACGTTTGCGAAACAGCGGATAAAAAAAACTGGTGATCCTTTGGAGTGATTGCCTGGCTGTCAACACGAACCACGCCCCCCTGCCAATCGAAGGGTGTTTTGACAGTATCCACATCGACCGCAACATCTTGAGACGTTCTCGGTGAGTCATGCGAACCGTTATGCCTTTGGATGCAATAATGTCGAACGTCTTTCTTTCCAGTAGCGCCGATCGAATGTCCTTGCGGAAGCACTGCATTAAAGGTAGTGGAACGTCATGTCTCACGATTGCGTCCCCAACAAAAAAGGGAAGTTCTCTGTGCTGTATCAGGTTGGCTAACAAAAGGGTGTCTTCTGCGCGGAGTGCGTCTGGATCGAACAGGCCTTTTTCGACATCGACTTTGGATCGTCGCACAGCAAACCCAGCCGTGTTCAAGTATCGGATGCATCCATTCGATTGAAGTAGCTGACTTTGAAGCGCGATGAGGCGAAGCACCTCCGCCCTGCCAACGATTCCCGAACCTCCGCCAGCAAGGCGTGCCTGAAAATAGCTGTAAGCAGGCGCGGCTGCTGTCGCGGATGCCAGGGAAGAAAGTGCGTTCGGATGCAGTCGGCAATCTGCATCCACAAAGAAAAGGATTGCCCCTTTTGCGTCTCGAATGCCGCGATTCCGCGCGGTTGAAATTCCCGCATGTGGTTGCCGGGGGATCGTCAAGGGAAGCCGGGATGCCCAATGACGAATCGCCGCCGGGGCAGCTTCATCGCTGCCGTCGTCTACAACAATTACTTCAAAATCTGGCGCTTCGGTCTGTTGCGTGATGGAATCGAGGCATAGATTTAGCGCCGTCCAGTCGTTATAGACGGCAATGATAATGCTGATCAGCGGCATCGGTGAGTAGGATGGCACACTCAGCACCGAAATCCCAGTTCAATGAAAGTGACGGTCGTCATGAGGCGGCGACCTCTTTGGCGGAAGTTTTCTCGGGTCGGGTCTCAGGTTCGCCGCTTGAGAATTGATGGGGTTTCCGATTGATGGACCGATTTGTAGCCTATTGAAAGTACGCTACTTATATCATTCTTGCCGGTAGGGTAAAAGCTTGACATCCGCGTCGAAGAACGCGACAATAACGCATCCCCTTGATAGACGCCCTTTCCCCAAGGTCTGTCTGGTTCTGAAATTCCCCCAGATTTGGTAGCGAAGCGGGTCACTCACTTGTGACAGGAGAACGCCTTTGTCTAGTTCCATGGTGCTGACCGATCCCGGTCTGTCTGCAAGACGCTCACAGCAAACCAAAGAAGTGATTGTCATCGGAGCAGGTCCTTATGGGTTGAGCACTGCCGCTTACCTCCTCGCTGCCGGTGCAGAGCCATATGTGATCGGACAATCGATGGCTTTTTGGAAGAGAAATATGCCGGCGGGCATGTTGCTGCGGTCAAAAAGTGAAGCCTCGAACATCGCGGCCCCGCAAAAGCACCTCTCGATTACCGCATACGAGAAAACACTCAAGCGCAAGTTAGCCGATCCGTTGCCGATCGAGGACTTCATCGCCTACGGAGACTGGTTTCAACAACAGGTCGCTCCCAATTTGGATACACGCAAGGTTCAGCACGTTTCACACGATGGACTCGTTTTCGAGCTTACGCTCGACGACGGTGACAAGCTGTTCGCAAAATCGGTCGTTCTGGCGCTCGGTATCGGACCCTTCTTCTATCGTCCCGAAGAATTCGCCGGCATCTCGAGAGAACTTGCCCCACATTCCTCCGATTTTTCTGACTGCTCGCGGTTCCGTGGCAAGAAGGTCGCCGTGATCGGCAGAGGCCAGAGCGCACTCGAATCGGCGGCTCTGCTTCATGAAAACGGAGCTGAGGTTCAGATCCTGACGCGCGATCCAGCGCTGATCTATCGTCCTTTTGCTTGGCGCAAACATATCTTCCGAACCCTGACTTCAGGCCCGCTACTCCCGCTTTCGTACAAGGTCATTCCGCCCACGGACCTAGGCGACATTTACACATCCAGAAAGATAGCAATTCCTGAGCTTTTCCGGCGGCAATCTCCTCAGGTGCAGGAAGACCTCTTGCGGTCTTGCGCGAGACCAATTGGCGCGTACTGGCTGGAGCCAAGGCTAAAAAGTGTTTGGGTAAGAACCAGCACGAATGTTACTCGGGCCTCGACGTCAGGGACTGGATTGAAAATCGAGTTCAGTGACGGCTCTACCGAGAATCTGGATTTCGTAGTCTGCGCCACCGGGTACAAAATCGATATTTCGAAGTACGGGATCCTCGACAGTTCGCTAGAACGGCGCGTCGATAAAACTCCGGAAGGATATCCCGTTCTGGACACGAACCTCCAAACGACTATGCCAGGACTGTACATGGCGGGAGTTATCGGAGAGAAGACCCTGGGACCGACACTGCGGTTTGTGACGGGAACCTCGAACGCTGGGCCAAGGTTGGCATCGGCAATAGCCGGAAAAAAGTCTTCCACGAACTGACAGCTAGAGCAAACAACAGAACGGAGCCCATGCAAGACATCGATAAGAGTAAGCCAGGAGCCATTGTCTTAGGTGGAAACTTTGTAGGTCTTGGAATCGTCCGAAGCCTCCGGAAGCAGGGTATCCCGGTGTGGGTCATCGACACGGACCGGTCCAAGACGATCGCACAGTTCTCCAGGTACACAACGCGATTCATTGAAGCCAAAGAGCCACTCGTGGATGTTCTTCTTCGCGAGGGCCGAGAGCATCGCCTCGATGGCTGGGTTCTGTTCCCGGTTGTCGACGACTACGTCGAAGTCGTGTCGGAAAACCGCGACTTATTGAGTTCAATTTATCGGGTCACCACCGCGCCGCAAGAAGTCACTAGATTTGCGCTGGACAAGCGTCTTACCTATCGACGGGCGGATGAATTGGGCATTGCAGCACCGTGGACCGCTGTTGGCAGTTCGCTGTCCGACATCGAGGCGCGCAACGTACCATATCCGGTGATTCTGAAACCGGCCGTCAATCATCATTTCTTTCCCCAAACAAATATCAAGGCCTTGCCGGCTGACAATCCATCAGAGTTGCAACGGGGGTTTGCTCAGATGAGCCGGTACATCCAGCCAGAGGAGATTCTCGTACAAGAGCGGATTCCGGGAGGAGGAGAAAATCAGTTTTCCTTCTGCGCAGTCTGCAAGGACGGCATTGCGTATGCTTCGCTAGTCGCGCAGCGCCGACGCCAGTACCCGGTCGATTTCGGAAACGCCAGCACGTTTGTGGAGACGACCGACCAACCCGTCGTCGAAGCGGCGGGGCGGCGCTTTTTGAAAAGTCTTCGTTTCGACGGACTGTGCGAAGTCGAGTTCAAGTTTGATCCCCGCGACGGAAAATACAAGATTCTCGACGTCAATCCCAGAACTTGGGGATGGCATACTTTAGGCAAAGCGTCCGGAGTTGATTTTCCCTACTTGCTCTGGCGGCAAGCAGTTGGGTTACCCGTGGATCCCCTGGGTCCCAGGACGAACGCCGCATGGATCAGAGAGATCACTGACGTTGTCTCCATCTTAAAGTCGCGTAACCGCGTGGCTGAGGTCGGGAAACTACTGCGGACACTTCTCACCCGCAAAGTGACATCAGCGGCGTTCAGTTTTATGGATCCCGTTCCATTCTTTGCCGAGTTTGCCCTTTTCGGCTCCTCAGGTCTGTCGCGGCAAAAGAAGGCGAAGGATTTTCTTGAATCCGAGCCATTAGTTCCCAACACCGAATCGTTGGATCAGGTGGCTGAATCCCAAGATTCTGAATTGCTGGCAACGCGCGCAGAGAAATAGCGTCAGAATGAAGTGTCTTGCCCCTGCCACGCGTGAACGACGCCCGGGGCATTTACCATGGATATACGCACTCCTCGGAAGATGCTTTCTCCGAGGATCACATCACTCTAGGTGGTTACCTGTCCGGACGAGCCGAGATGATCGAAACCGGTCCCATCGCGGGTAAACAAGATCACGCACTATGGCCAAAAGGTCCGACACAGCCGGAATTTCCGGCCAATCGGATCGATGTTTGGAGAGTGTGCCTGGACGAGCCACCAGCAGAGGACCCCGAGCCAAGAATTCTTTCCGGTGACGAGATCGAGCGGGCCAGCCGATTCCTTTTCGAGAAACATCGGATTCGGTTCACCCGATGCCGTTCTGCGCTTCGAGCACTGCTGGCTCGCTATCTCGCAATTCCTGCTCCCGAGCTTCGTTTCGATTATTCGTCATGCGGCAAGCCTCAACTAGCATCCGAGCAGAATCCGTGCGCACTGCAGTTCAACGTATCCCATTCGGCAGACATGGCGCTGATTGCGTTTGGCAGGGACTGCCGGCTCGGCGTCGATCTCGAGAAAATTCGCAACGAGGTCGACACGGTCGCACTCGCTGAGCGCTTCTTCTCGCTCCGTGAACGTGCTGGCCTTCGCGCGTTGCCCGATGATCTCCGGTTGCAGGGGTTCTACGCCTGCTGGACACGCAAGGAAGCTTTCCTAAAAGCTACCGGTGATGGTTTCTCTTTTCCGTTGGCTGATTTCTCCGTCACCACGCGTCCAGACATCGAGCCCGCCCTAGAAGAAATTCGAGGCGATACTGCAGCTCGAAAACAATGGGTTCTTGTGGATGTTGAGGTCCGAGATGGTTACCGCGCTGCAGTGGCCGTGGATCACGCGTTTTCCCGAATGGAGACCTATGCCTGGAACTGAACGCGGAGTCTCACTCACTCGGTACCGCGATAATTCCTTGTGTTGTACCTCAAGATGCACATTCAGCCGTAGGATTGACCGTCCAACCGCCACTGCACAGATGCAATGAGCTGCCGGTGCAGTCGGTTGCTGGAGGACTTATGAACATATTTCATATAGTTGGAGCGCGCCCAAACTTCATGAAGGTGGCTCCGGTCCTGAGTGCCTTGCAGGCGCGCGACAACGTGGCGCAGACCCTCGTTCATACCGGGCAGCACTACGACGTCAACATGTCAGACGTGTTCTTTCAGCAGCTTGGAATACCTGCCCCTGATGTCAACCTGGCGGTCGGTTCGGGTTCGCACGCGGAGCAGACCGCGGAGATCATGATCCGGCTGGAGCGTGTCGTACTTGATCGCCAGCCGGATATCGTTCTGGTGTATGGCGACGTCAACTCGACGGTAGCGACGGTGTTGGTGTGTGCCAAACTTGGTGTGAAAGTCGGCCATGTCGAAGCTGGACTGCGTTCGTTCGATAGAACGATGCCAGAAGAAATTAACCGCCTGGTGACGGATCAGCTTGCCGACATGTTATTCACCCCTTCCGCCGACGGTGACGAGAATTTGCTGCGCGAGGGAATCTCCGCGGAGAAGATCTTCCGCGTGGGCAACGTCATGATCGATTCGCTCGTGCGCCTCTTGCCGATGGCCCAGAAGACAAAGATCAACGGGCTGCCTGAGCGCTATGCGCTGGTTACGCTGCATAGGCCAGCCAATGTCGATGACAGCGTCAGGCTCAAGGGAATTTTGGAGTCTCTGACGGAAGTAAATCGCGATTTGGCGGTCGTGTTTCCGGTACATCCGCGTACCCGAAGACGGATCGCTGACTTTGGATTTAATGCCGGGCAACTGCATCTGCTCGATCCCTGTCCCTATGTGGAGTTTCTAGGGTTGCAATCACGTGCCACGGTGGTCATTACGGATTCCGGCGGCATTCAGGAAGAGACTACTTACCTGGGCGTCCCGTGTCTGACGGTGCGCGAGAATACGGAGCGTCCGATCACGGTCTCCGTGGGAACCAATGTACTTGTAGGTCGCGATCCTGAAAAGCTGCGTAGGGAACTGTCACGCGTGCTGGGGGGGAGCGTAAAGAAGGGAACTGTGCCGCCGCTTTGGGACGGACGCGCCGGGGAGCGCATCGCCGACATTCTCGTTGCTCGCGACTGAAGCCGCTCGGAATCGCTACTACAATCCGTGGATTCGTCGGTGACAACCAGAACACAGCGTGATCAGGTTGTCCTCGGAGTCGGCTCCCGAATGGCTGCGGAACTCTCGGTGATGCACTTCAAGATTCGACATCGTGCCGCAGCATTGACACTTCCAGTTGTCGCGACGAAGGATCTGCTGGCGCAGCCGCTCGTACGACACTGGGTCCAACCGCAACGGAGTGACATTTGGGCCAAGCGTGCTCATGACGCCTTCTCCCGCAGGTTCTCCAGGAAGGCTTGGCGCTGTTCGCCGGGCAAGAACTTGTAGTAGCGGGAGATCGAATGCAGCAGAATCTCCGGGTTGCCGTTGTCCAAGTGCGCTCCCGCGAGGAAGTCGGCGCAGATCATCTCCAGACAGTAACCTCTTGATTTGTCCGTGCCCAACATCCGCGCCGCCGTTTCGATCGCTTGCTCGATGACCGGAGTCTGGCTCTTGTAGACCTTGAAGTAGATCAGCTCTGAAGGTTCCTCTTCCTTTCCCGTCAGTTCCTTTTCCACCTCCCGCCGGAAGTCCTCCTTCGGTAGCGCTCGGGCTTTGTGCAACCAGGTTGCACAATCGAAGTGCTGCCCGTCCCGACGCGCCACCTTCGCTAGCTCCAATCCCTTCGTCCATCCCACCTCTTTCAGTTCCCGTCGTGCCTGCGGCGGCAGGTGCTCGTGGATCGACATCAGGTAGTAGGCCTTCCGTCTCGATTCCGGGAACCGCCAAGTCAGGAAATCGTCGAACGAAGCCAGCTTCTCTACTCTCCAGTACTGTCCCGCCCGCACCTCGCACAGATATCTCCCCAGTTCGACAAAGCGGGTATCGCGCTCTGCTTCTTTCTGTCGTTCCCACGCCAGGATCTCGTCGATCTTGGTCAGGACAAACAGGGCGCGCTTGCGATTGAGCTGTGGCGGCATCGGCGGATACTTAGTAAACAAGTTCGTCAAACAGACCAAGATCAACTCCTGGTTTGCGCACCAGACCTGCTTCGACCAGGTCGGGCTTGTCGAGACAGAGCCCGACGAAGGGGCAGGTAGTGCAAGGGTTCTGTGGGAAGCGGATGCCACTGTGGGGCAGGAACAGACCGGACTCGATCCGTCGGACCGTGTCGTCCACCAGACTTGCGAATTCCTGGCGCTGTTCCTCCGTGATCGTGGCCCGCAAGTACTGGACTTCGACTAGGCGTTTGCGAACGAAGACGACCTGGGCAACTTCGTCGATGCCGGTCATCCAGGAATAGCAGACGAGCTGCGGATCGAGAGCGGAGATGCCAGCCGGTTCTTCCGGATATCGTGCCGAGGTGGTCTTCCATTCCAGGACGCAGGGCGTGGTGTCCAGTTCGCCGATGGCATCGACGTAGGCGACGAAGTTGTTGCCGGAACCGAGCGTCTTGTTGAACTGAATCTGCTGGGTGGAACGAGGCCGGCGAATACGCACACGGCCGTCTTGGGAGAAGCGATCGAGCAACTGAATGCCTTGTTGCAGCATGCGGTCCCAGGTGTCGTTGCCCGAGTAGACGAGGCCCATGTCTTTGCACAAGCTCCACTGCTCGTACAGCACAGCGGCCGAGTCTTCCCGGCGGAAGAGGGCGGCGACAGCCTGTTCGAATGCTCGACCAAAGAGCATGGGTGCTCGTGTGTCTTTTTCTTGCCAGCCGTCAAGGTAGCGGTGCCGGTAGCGGCGGGGACAGCTGAGGTACTGGCTGATCTGGGTATAGGAGTAGTTCATCGGGTAGCCGCCTCTGGGTTGGGTCGAGACGCGCTCGTTACCGGAACGGAGGACAGTTCTTCCCACTGGCTGGCTGGGGCGAAGCCGTCGAGGTTGATGAGTGAAATGCCGTTGATCACGGAGTGGCTGATCTTGACGACCCCGCGCAGACCGGGCAAAGCCTTCTCGTCAACCTGTTCGTGGGCGAGAAGCTCCGGATCGTAGAGGAAGTCCCGCAGGAACCATCCCAGCTTCCACATCGCTTTTTGCGTGCAATAGAGACGACCGACGATGGGCTGGCCGGCAAAGGCACTCGGTTCAACGATTGAGAGCCGGAGGACATAGAACGGTTTGGTCGCATGCCAGCGGAACTGGGCGCCGTCGACGCGGACGAGGAAGATTCCGTCCGGAATCTCCGGACGGGAATCGCGGGCGGTTTCGGCGAGGCCGGGGACTTGGCGCTTCATGCGACCACCTCCTGCTTCGGGCGCTCGTAGCTGTTGAGTTGGCAGACCAGAGCGTTGCGGTCTTTCTCGGCCCATTCGGCGAGTCCCTTGACGAAGTTCTCGACCTGCTCGCGACTGGCCTCTCGGAGCGTCTTGGTGCCGCAGAAGTCGACGGCATAGGCCTTGACGAGTTCTGGATCAAGCTTGTGTTGGCGGATGATCTGGCATAGGTGGTCCCGGACCTTGGGGCCACCGCCATTGCCATTCGTGTTTTGGGGAGTGAGCTTTTCGACCGGATTCGGATTCGTTCCGATTTCCTCGATCGAGCAGATGCCGATGCCATAGGCCTTGCGGAGGGCTCGGTTAACGGCGCGTGTCTCGGCCACACGCATCTCCGCACCGCGCACGAGTGCGGAGACGTTGGACGGATCGGCGTCGCCGTAGCCGACGAAGCCGCGGCAGGTCTTAGACTTATAAACCGTGGCCTCGAATGCCCAGCGCTGTGCTGACGGCTCGCAAAAGGACTGAACGGGTTGAACCTTGATGCCCGCGCACCGATTCCGGCGGGACAGCCCCAATAAACCACTGTGCGTTACGTACCATCGTCCATCGAGAAGTAGTAGGTCGCCGGAAGCGACGGATAGCAGGTAGTCGGTGGTGAGCTCTTTTAGACCACTCAAGATCGTGGGTGAAATCTGACCCCACAAGCGTCGGGCAATTCTCCTGTTGCACTGAAACGTAACCAATCTCTTCATCATTCCCATTGCCTCCTAAAACGAGATGCTCTGACGTCTTGGACCCAAGTCATCAATTGCCAACTCGCTGCGACCAAGCTAAAACAAATCAGGGAGAGAGGCCGTAAGGGGATTCGTGGCCTAATCGACTTGATGCTGTTCAGTTTTCGCTCCAGCTCTGCATGTCCATAGAAATATTATATCTCAATAGAGATGCAACAATCAAGACCAAAATCGAAGGGTCGAGCGCAAATCGACCTCCCTGCCATAGGTAGAAGGATCCGGGAACTCAGGGGTTTCGATATGACGCAGGCCCAGTTCGCGCGCCGTATCGGCGTCACGCAAAGTTACCTATCGGCACTCGAACATGGCGAAAAGGAGCCGGGTTCTGCTGTAATGCTGGCCATCAGCCAGGAGTTCGGGAAATCAGTGGATTGGCTCCTGACCGGCCGTCCGGGAAAGTGAAATCAGAGAAATTCACTGTGCCCTGAAGTTCACGGATTGCAACCACGGCTGGTGACTCGCTCGCTGCAACTTCCGACGGCGTCCTAAGCCTCCATCAGGTTATGGATATCTAGGCGCCGGACGTGGCGAATGGTCCGCGTCGGCGCAATCGAGCGATAGAGATTCACTACATGGTGGAATGGGAAGATGGAAGCTTCCTGGGGCAGGAGGACTCCGCTTGTTTACGGGAAGCATCCGCTCAGGGATCGACGCTGGTTACCTACGACCGGAGGACGATTCCTCCCTTGCTCAAAACTTGGGCGGAAGAAGAGCGAACGCACGGCGGAGTCATTTTTGTGGACGAAAAAACAATTTCGCCCGCGGACATCGGCGGTTTGGTCTGGGCCTTGACCCGACTAGCAAGAGAAACGGGGAACTGGGACTGGACGAATAGAATCTGCTTCCTCCGGCGCTGACGCCAATCCTTGGAAAGTCGTCCCGCCGACTCCCATCGATTGGTCCCCCCGACCAACTTTCGTGCCATTCCCATGAGACGCCACTGTAGTTAGAATTCATGCAGCATCAGGACAGCGCGAAAGCGCGACCAACCGACTGGGAGAGCACGGTGGTATGGGCTTCGGCCCGATGCGGCAGATATGCAAACGTTCTCCGAGCCGCCTGATTGTGGGCGGTTTTTCTGTTTCGGTCACCTGATGCGTGTTTCACACTGAAAGGACCACGCATCCATGTGCAGTTCCTCGCCGGTTGCCCCGATTACATCTGACGTTGTTTCCCGCTGTACCCTGTTACTTCCCAAATCCAGCAGTGAATGGATGAGACCGTCCAGACGGACCGACCGTGGTTTGGGAGTGCTTTGGTCGTCGCGCATCGTCCGAAGCATTGCCGGAGGGGAGGAGAAGTAATGAAGACTTACTTTCTAGTGCGGAATGCGGTGGGCCAGAGGAGAGAATGGCTGACATTGTTCGTCGCCCGTGACGAGCAGGATTGTGCATCCGGTCGGCGTCGCGCCGTGCCCCACTGTATCGGCTCGGAGGCCGGAGGCGGAATCGTAGGTGTCATGGAGCACGTCTCGATGGCGATGTTGTTGGACTTCTTCGATGGCGAAGTGGACTGCGAAGTCAAGAGCCGTCTGCTGAGCCGGCTGCTAGCGAACAAGTTAACCCGGATCGGCGCTGGGAATCCGCCCCAGTTGCGCTACCTCAACAAGACATCCTGGTCGCTGACGGAGAAAGAGCTGGGGGATTTGGTCGCGGACATTTTGGTCGATGCCGCGCGGTCTATCACCTTCGCGGCCCAGCAATGGGCCGAGGAATGTCTCATCCTCGAGGTTGAAGGGCAGCGGCGGGACGTCTTGCGCGAGCAAGCAAGACGGGAGGCTCCCAGGGCGAGATCGCCTCGGCGTCTGAATAAGTCTGAAGGCCGGGAACCGACAAAACGTCGCATCGCATTCCACTTCCCCGGAGGCGAAGAGTGATGAAGAGCATCGTATCAGCTGTCACGCTCCGCTCAGCAGGTCTGACGATCCCGGTCGTTCGAGACTCAGCGCGAAGCAGAGTGCGGTCGGCACGCCAGTTCGGATCCAAGCACACGGAATCGGTCAGCGACGGCACATCCTTAAACAAGCCCGGTATAGGTTCTCGGCGTCACAGGGAAGTTGCGAGTGGCGTGTCATGACTGAAGTAATATGCGGGACCCGCTCGTAATTAAATATGTCGGCCGCACCTATGCTTATGATAGGTGTCACGAGTTCTCCCGGTTGATAACTCGTGAGTTAACGTTGCTAGGGATATAAGTAGCGTTAGTCGGCGGTTGTAGTTCAAATTGGGACGTAACCACATGTCAGGAACAGGTTCCAGTCTGCGAAGGCGATTGGTCAAAGCAGAGCAACAACTGGCCGACCAAGCCGAACGGGCGCATCGCGCGTGGTTGGCCAACTGCAACTGCAAAGACCAGACATTTGTTGACTATGCAAAAAACTTCGAAGAGGAAATGAATCTGCGATGTCCGTGCCACGGCTTCCGCCGATTGGGCGAGATCGTGCGATTTGACCGTGCCCACCCGGACGCTCGGCTGACCGAACTGATCGCGACCTACGAGGCCGGTCTCGCTCAGGCTGAGAGCGAGCAAGCACATGTTGGCCCGGAATCCTGATCCGCGTTACAAGGGGCGAGGTCAAGGGGGCAAGCGCTGCGGGGTCGGTGCCGAAGTAGGACGCAGCCGCAGAAATGGACGATACGGTGTTAAGTGCACAGCGGCTCGGTTTCCGAATGAAGGTGGTGGGTTGATTTAGAGGAACTGACATGTCAGACACAAAATGCATCGCAAAAACAAAACAGGGTAGCGATTGCCAGGCGCCGGCGGTCACGGGGACACAATTCTGTGCTTTCCACGGGGATCCCGAACGGGCGGCGGAGTTGGGAAGAATAGGCGGTCGCAGAAACCGTCATTATATCGACGCAGAGCCAATTAACATTACCCCACCCGCGACCCCGGAGGACGTCAAGAACCTGCTTGCCCAAGCCATGGCGGACGTGTTGGCGAAAAAGATGGATCCACGCGTTGCAAGTACGATCACGTCTATGTCGGGTTCTCTTTTGAAGGCTTTCGAAACCATGGACCTTGAACAGCGGATGGCGCGTATTGAAGAAAAACAGCGAGCAAAAGAGAACAAACCGCGACCCGCTCACTGAGCCCGCTAGATGTCGTATCCACTGGCTGCTCGGGTGTGATCAGTAGCCGCTTCATGTCGATTAAGCGGCAAGACGATTGGAATTGTCATCGTCATGAGTTTTCAACTTTTTTTGATCGAGACTCTCCAGAACCCGCAAGCCCGACACCGGCGGTTGGCGCAGGGAAGCAGCCCATATAGTGCGGTTCGGAAAAGGTGTTGAGTTCTGGTTTGGCCATCAGCAAGGAGGATCCGGCGCCTCTTAGGGGAGCCTAAGGTACCTCAAAGTTCTCTTGAATCCACGTGAAATACGTGTTACACGTATTCTACGTGAGCCGGAGGCGACCATGGCGACTTCACGGAATGCCGGGAAGCAGAACGTCACGATAAGTCTGAGTCGGCAAGTCCTCAAGAAGGCCAAGATTCTCGCCGCGCGACGGGAAACTTCGATCAGTGGCCTCCTTGCCCAGGAGATCGAGTTTCTCGTTGGCGACGAAGAAGCGTACGACCGCGCCGAACGGCAGGCTAGGGCGCTTCTCGACGAAGGTTTTCACATGGGCGGAATGATCCGATCCGGCCGGGACGAATGGCATGAGCGATAAGACTTTTGTCGACACGAATGTGTTGATTTACGCTCACGACGTCGATGCCAAAGCAAAGCATGAAGCCGCGAAGATGGTTCTCCATGAGCTTTGGAGCGAACGGACTGGCGTTCTCAGCATGCAGGTGCTGCAAGAGTTCTACGTGAATGTCACGCGAAAGATTCCGCATCCGATATCGAAAGAATCGGCCCGCTTGGTTGTAAGCAGCTACGCGATCTGGTGCGTCGACACCACGCCTGCTGAAATCTCAACTGCATTCAAAATCGAGGATGAATCCCAGATCGGATTCTGGGATGCGCTCATTGTCGCGGCTGCTCTCAAAAGTGGTGCCAATCGGATCCTCTCGGAAGACCTGAACGCGGGACAGACGATCGCAGGTATGCGTATCGAAAACCCCTTCGCAACTCCCACTGATTTGTGAGAGCCTGTCCGTTTCCCGATTCGGCTGGATCACGCCTGCCACCGTGGCGTTGAGATAATCCGAGGACTTCGGACCCGCCGATTTGGCGTACGGTGGTCGGTGTGAATGTGGCGCCGCGTAGCCATAAAATCTTACGACCATGCTATCTGAAACATGCTGGGCCGTCTTAAGTTCGACCGACAAAACCTTGCGCCTGGCCAGCAGTCCTAGACAGACGGGCGCCGCCTTTCTAGGTGTTGGCGCCGCCCACTGACCGACTTGACTTTACTTGGCATCCTTCGATTCTTCGTCTCCGGGAAAGAGCGACGAAAGCAGAAGTAGAGCGAGACCAACGCGCCCGGAAAACCATCCGTATAATTGTGGTGATTTGGCCGAGGTGCGCAGGCATCCCGGCCACGCTTACGCCTGGGCTAGGATTGCATCCGAATACTGCTCTCCGCCATTCGCACTCTTGGCGAAATGCGCTCGTAGCAGTAACCTCGGCACCAATGTACGAAAGAGGCAAATATGAAACCTTGCGTTCTTTGTTCCATGCTACTGACAGCCGTGCTCTGCGTTGCGCAAGCAAAGAGGTCGTCCTCTGAGACGCCGCAGGAAATCCCCGTCTTCGACGTGAATGCCATCGACAAGAGTGCCGATCCCTGTCTGGACTTCTACCAGTACGCCTGTGGTACGTGGATGAAGAACAATCCCGTGCCCCCGGACAAGTCGCGATGGGGAAGATTTGACGCGCTTGCCGAACGTAATCTCTACGTTTTGCAAGACATCTTGACCGAAGCGCAGGCTGCAGGCAAGCGCAGCGCAATCGACAAGATGGTCGAGGATTATTACGGCTCGTGCATGGATGAGAGCGCGATCGAAAAAAGAGGCACGGCTCCTCTCGCGCCGGAGCTGGAGAAGATCAACGCGATCAAGTCGAGAGAGGATCTCATTCGACAGATCGCGCAGATGCACGGCCAGGGTACGGCCGCTCTTTTTGCCTTTTATCCGCAGCCGGACATGCACGATTCGGCGCAGACCATCGCCTATCTGGACCAGGGGGGCATCACACTTCCGGATCGCGACTACTACATCAAAGACGATCCGAAGTCAGTGGAGACGCGCCAGAAATATGCGGAGCATGTGCAGCGATTATTCGAACTGAGCGGTGACCAACCAGACGTCGCAGCGGCGGAGGCGAAAACCGTTTTAGCCGTTGAGACCGGTCTGGCGCAGGCCTCGATGGACCGCACGGTCCGGCGCGATCCGAAAACCCGCGACCACAAAATGACAGTCGCTGAGATTGCGGGAGTGGCGCCGAAGTTCTATCTTGCTCTTTATTTTGCCGATAATGGTTCGCCGAAATTCACTTCCCTGAACGTCGGCAACCCCGACTTTTTCAAGCAGGTTAACGAGCAGCTCGAGAAAGTTCCGCTTGCCGACTGGAAAGTCTACCTGCGCTGGAA
>Ga0075029_100000898_pt1 | contig 17139 bp, 15 predicted proteins | sample LitLauG_LLR_2013_FD_71391 | JGI IMG/M metagenome (GOLD analysis project Ga0075029, IMG submission 71391) | Freshwater sediment microbial communities from North America - Little Laurel Run_MetaG_LLR_2013 | ecosystem: Environmental > Aquatic > Freshwater > Creek > Sediment | place: USA...
TTGAGCGTCGCGACTTTGGTGATGATCCGCTTCTGCACCAGCAGCCCGATCTCGTCGATCATCATCAGCTGACTTGGGTCGGCGATGGCGATGGCGAGACGGCCGTCCGCGGTTTCTTCCAGCGGGATGAAGTTGTAGCGGAACATCAGCTCCGGCGAGATTTTCTTGAACAGGTCGTGGTGCAGTTGGAAGTCGCTGAGGTCGACGAATTCGCAGCGGTAGCGGCGCGCGATGTCGCGCGCGCGCTCCACATCAGACGCCGGGTTCGCGGCCGCTACCGGCCCGCCGTTTGGTCCGCTTACTACCAGTGGTTTCTTTTCCGCCATCGCTCTGCTTTCCGTTCAAGCTCTCTGATAAACAAAATCGGAGTCCCGCCTTACTGCTGGACTCCCAAGGTGAAGATCGGCAGATACAACGAGATCATCACCCCGCCCACAAACACCGCCATCACGATCAGGATCACCGGCTCAATCAACGCCATCGCCGCGCCCAGCGCGGTCTGCACGTCTTCTTCGTAAAACTCTGCCACCGAGGTCAGCATGGCGGGCAGCGCCCCGGTGGACTCGCCCACCTCGATCATCTCGACCGCCAGGTCCGGAAAAACGGCCTGTTCTTCCAGGCTGCTGGCCAGGCCCTGGCCTTCGCGCACTCGGGAAGCAGCCCGTGAAACGCTCTTCTGAATGCGGCGGCTGGTGATGGATCCCCCCGCCGTTTCCATCGAGGGCACCAGCGGCAGGCCACCTTGCAGCAGCGTCGCGAGCATGCGCGAAAAACTCGCGACCTGATGTTTCAGCCGGATGTCGCCCAGCATCGGAAATCCCAGCATGATGCGGTCCAGTCGGTCCGCGCCGGAGTCCGTGCGTTTCCACTGCCAGAAGCCGAACAGCGCCACTGCAAATACAATCAACCCGAACGGCAGATATTCCCTGGCATTTTTTCCCACCGCCAGCATGAAAAGCGTCAGCGCCGGCAATTTTGCGTTCAAGCTCTCAAACAAGTCGGCAAACTTCGGCACCACATACGTAAACAGAAACAGCACCATGATGGTGACCACGGTGAACAGCAGCGTCGGGTAGATTAGCGACACCGTCAGTTTTTTTCTGAACGTCTGCGACATGCGCTGAAAATTGATGTAACGGCTCAGTACTTCGTCCACGTTGCCGCTCTTTTCGCCGGCCATCAGCGTCGTGGTGTAAATCTTGGGAAACACGCCCTGCGCCGCAAACGCTTCGGACAGCAACTCTCCGCCCCGCACCCGCTCCCGCACGCTTTCCAGCCACTGCCGCAGTTGCGCATCTTTTTGCCGCTTGATCAGCAACTCCAGAGAATTCAGGATCGGCAAACCCGCGCGGATCAGGGTCAGGAACTGCTGGTTGAATACCAGAAATGGCTCCTGTTTAAGCCGTCGCCTGCGCTGCATGCCCCCCGAAAGCATGCCCTGCGGCTTGACCCAGTAAACCAGGTAGCCTTGCTGGACGAACCGGTCACGCACTTCGGCCTCGGAATAGCCGTGCTCCACCTGTTGCGTCAGGCGTCCACGCTCATCTGCGATCTTGACGACAAACTCTGCCATTTGCTGTCTTTTCTACAGTTTACCGCTTAGTCCGGGGAAACTTCAGTGTACCACTGCCCTCGGTTTTCGCCTCTTGCCTGCCCCGATTCCGGCCACCGAAGTAATTGCCCAATCGGCGCGTTACGGGCCAAACCCGTCCTCCACGACTTCGGCCCCGGCAGGCGGTTCAAACTTGAACCTGCTGTCGGGTACGTCCGTGTTTTCGCCCTGCTGCTCAAAGCGGAACTCGGTGCTGCTCCCGTCGGGCTCCTCCCATACGATGCGCGCGATCTGCAACTGCGGCGTGACCTCAACCAGCACCCCGCTTACCCGGTCCTGCATGGCGCGCGGCACGCCTCGGAGCAGGGTATCGCCCGCCGTCAGCGGCTTCAGGTCTGTCGCCAGTGAAAGTGCCTGTAACTCCTTTTCGAGCTTCAACTTACCGAGCAAAAAGGCCAGCGGAGAGCGGGCATCGTCGAGCTTCTTGGCAGCCGTTTTCCGCACCTGCCGGTCTCCCTTCACTGCTAGCCACACACTGCTGCCGTCGCTTACAAACACCTTCTCTCTGGGAGAACGATATTCCCAGCGCATCTTGCCGGGTTTTTTCAGCCATAAAGTGCCCGATTCGGTCCGTTCCATCCCCGATCCCCGGTAAAACTCCGTGAATTCGGTCTTCAGGGTATGCAAGTGGTTGTAGTGCGCGTCGACGCTCCTGGCCAGCGCGGTGACGTCGGGCGTCGGGCCCGCCTGGACCTGTGCCACTACAGGGCAGCCTAGCCAGAGCACGAGGGCTATTGTGAGGCGTCGCAATTTCAGTCTTCCACCTGGTTGCAAATCGCCGCGAACCAGCAGGTGTATGCCAGACGCGAGCGCGATATATGGAGGAATCAGACGGTAGATCCATTGTAGCGAGTTCTCAGGCCGGCTTGAAAGAACGCCGCACCCACCCAAACGGTTTTTTATTGTCGCAAGCTCGAGCCCGTGTGAGAATCTCTGATCGCAAAGGGGCCTGGACCCAAAGCTTGCGAAGGACGGCAAAATGATTCGAGTGCTGCGCCTCCGGTTGATGCTTGCGCTCGTGCCTGCCGTCTGCCTTTCCCAGTCCAGCGGCGAACCTCCGAAGTCTCCAATTCAACAATCCGCGCCATCCGCCACGCCGGCACCCTTGAGCGCACCCGCGGACGGCGCGAACACGCCCGTTGTCGACAATCCCATTGGGGAAGCCCGGGCCAGTTATCGACGCGGCGACTTCGCCGCCGCCATCGCCAAGTATCAGGAAATCTTGCAGCAGAACCCGAAATCGCCGGACGCATATGCCGGCCTGGTGCACGTCTACCTGAAGCAGAAAAACGTAGAGCAAGCGGCCGAAGTGGCCGAAAAAGGAACCGCACAGACGGCCTCTGTGCGTATGCGTGTGGCCCGCGCCGAGGTGTGGTTTCGCCAGGGCAAGATCGCGGAAGCGGAGAAGGAGTGGGTCGAGGTCATCAACTCAGGTTATCCGGATGGTCGTGCCTATCTCGGGCTGGCGAGAGTCCGCGCCGCCAGCGCCATGTACAAAAGTGCCCGGCGAATGATCGAGAAGGCCCACGAACTCGATCCCTACGACTCCGACATTCAGAACCGCTGGGTCGGCACCCTTTCGCGCAGCGAGCGGATCAAGTATTTGCAGGACGCTTTGGCAGGCGCGAACAACTGGGACGCTGAGCAGCAGGAGGACACTCGGAACTACCTTGCGTTTCTCACCGAGCGGGCACGGCAGAAGCGTGGCTCCTGCCGTCTGGTCGGCAAAGTCGATGGTACCGAGACCCCAATGGTGCGATTGCTGACCGATCCCACGCACCTACGCGGTTACGGCCTTTCCGTCATTTTGAACGGGCACAAAAGCTCCCTGATGCTCGACACCGGCGCCAGCGGAATCCTGGTGAAGCGCTCGATCGCCGAACATGCCGGGATCTCCAAGATCACGGCGACGAAGATCGGCGGCATCGGCGATAAGGGAAGAAGGAACGCGTTCGTTGGCGTCGCCGATTCCATCAAGGTCGGTGATCTGGAATTTCAGAACTGCGAAGTGGAGGTCATGGAGGGCTGCTCGGTCGCCGATGAAGACGGCTTGATCGGCACCGATGTCTTCGAGGACTTTCTGGTCGATCTGGATTTCCCCAACGAGAAACTCAAGCTGACGCCGCTGCCGAAGCGGCCGGGTGAAGTCGAACAGAGAGTCGCGCTTAAGGACGACGAAGACGGTGATGACGACACCGCGACGGACCCCGATAACGCGTCGTCCAGCGCCAAGGCCCAAGCGCCTGCGTCACCGCCTCCAGTTTCTTTCAGCGGACCGCAGGACCGCTACATTGCGCCGGAGATGCAATCTTTCACCCACGTCTTCCGATTTGGGCACGACCTTCTGGTTCCGACTAGCATCGGAAAAGTGCCCTACAAGTTGTTTCTGATGGATACCGGCTCGGTAACCAACTTCATTTCTCCGGCTGCCGCCCGCGAGGTCACCAAAGTGCATGGGGACGACACCATGACGGTGCGTGGCATCAGCGGGAAGGTCGATAAGGTCTATACCGCGAACCGCGCGGTGTTGCAGTTTGGCCACGTGCGCCAGGAAAATCAGGACATGACCGCGTTCGACACCAGGGCCATCAGCGATGGCGCCGGCATCGAGGTTTCGGGTCTGCTGGGATTTACATTGCTGCGATTCCTGGATATCAAGATTGACTATCGCGATGCGCTGATCGATTTCAAGTACGACCCCAAACCTGGCACACGATAATTGTTACACCGTAGGCGTAGGCTTTATTTCTGGTCGGAATCAACCGCCAGCAGCGTGTATTGATGCGTGCCGCCCAGCTTACTTAACCCGGCGCCCTGGGCCAGCAGGTGCTCAAACAGCGGATTGTGATAGAGCACGTATAGCGGCGCAGGCTGCCCCAATCGCACCTTCACGTTCTCCATGACCCGCCGCATGCCGGCTTCCGGAAAAGGATTGAACAGGTAGAGCAGCAGCGGCTCCGCGGGCAGTGGAAACATCGTCGCGTCCGCGCAAACCGAGTTCAGCGAGAAGCACTGCTGCGAGTCGCCCTTGTACTTTCCAAGATTTTGTTGCGCTTCAGCGTGCAGACTGGGCAGCAATTCCACGCCCACGATGTGATTGAACGGATAATCCGAAGCCATCAACAGCGTGCGGCCTTTGCCCGACCCAAGGTCGCAGAAGCAGAACGCACGTGGGTCCGCGCCGGTCTTCTCGATCCAATCGGCGATCATGGTGTGAAACAGATCAGGCTCGGTCGGCTGGTAAGGCGAGTGCAGCGTCCCGAGTAGGCGCTCGCGCCAGCCCAGGCCGCCGCTGGTGGTGTTCACGCGATGGTCCCAGTCATAGTCAGCATCGCCATAGCGCGAGCGCTTACGCTCAGGAGTGGAATCGCGCGCAAACTCCCACAATGCCTCCGCCAGTTGCCTGCAGGCAGACGTGGCACCATCGCGGCGCGCGGTTGCCTGCCACCAGGCTCCAAGTGCCCGGAGCATGGATTGTTTCCGGAATTGCTGGCCAGGTTGTGAAGAAGGACCCACTCAGACCTAAGCGTACCTGACTAGTTCGGCGCGCGATGAATGAATCGCGGCGGCGGTGGTGTGTAGTGCGGAGGCGTTCCTTTCGTGATGAATGGAAAGTGATTCGGATTTTCCACTTCCACCCGCCCGTCGACAATCAGGTAAGGCCCACCATCCGGGTCGGCGGGAAGGCCGGGCCATCCTTCGGCTGCACCTAACTCCGACATGGACTCCGGGAGTCTCCCGACCTTCTGCCGAAAGGCGTCCACAGCTTCTTGCAGTCGCACCACATCCTGGTCGACGCGCAGCGCGACGAGGTGCTCGAACGCGTTGTCACGCACGTTCTTGTCGGTCGCGGTCTGGTAAGTGGCGGTCCACAGCGCGCGCGCCGTGTCCAGATCGCCGGAACGTGTGGCCATCAGCGCCGCCATCACTCCCAGCGAGGGATGCGCGTTCGGCAGCTTCGCTCCCTGCGCGAATGCAGATTCCGCCTTCGCGTAGTCCTTCAATTCGAGAAAGTAGATGTGGCCCAGGCTCATGTAGAGCCGCCATTCCTGCGGGTTCTTCTCGATGCCGAATTCGAGCAGTTTTACGGCCCGTTCCGGCTGTCCGGCACCGCCAGGGGGCGGCGGTGCGAGAAAGTTTCCGCCGTATTCGTAGGCAACGAGAAGCTTCGGATCAAGATAGGTTGTGATCTCGAGCAACGGTGCCAGCAGTTTGTATTCCGTGGCATCGGCGTGGTGCTCGCGACCGAAATATTGCACCGCGCGCGTCCAGTAGATGTCGGCCATCAGGCCGTCGTAACCGAGGCTGGCCCGCTTCAGGAATTTTGGGGAAGAAATCAGCAGCACCTGGTCCAGCGTTGCTGTCGGACGGTCGCGATCGATGCTCCGCAGCAGGCACACGCCGGTCCCCATTGCCACCACTAAAATCGACGCCGCCGAAATTGTCGTGATGCGCCGCGAGTTCACCAGGTCCTCACTTCAGATTGCGGTGCTCAAACACCAACACCGCACCCGCCAGCACCGCCGCCGAATAGAGCAGGGCATAGGCGCTATTGTGCGCGACCAGACTGACTGCCACCGGCTGCCCGTGCGCGACCGCCCCGATAATATTGAACGCGGAAAAATTGGGGACCAGGTAGGCAAGCCCCATCGCGATCCAGCGGGTGAGACCGTGCGTCAGCGCCGCAAAATTTCGCAGATCGTCGGCGAAGCTCCCGATCACGAATAGCGCAAACGTGAATACCGCCGAGAGCAGCGGAGAAGAAAACGATGAGAACAGCAGCGCCAGCGAGCAGATCAGCATGAACTGCAAAATGATGAAATAGAGCGCGGTCAGGATCATCGCGTCGGGACCGACCAGTTTGTGCTCCACATAGAGCAGCGCGGCAAAAACTCCGATCGCCATGAAGAACGTGTTCACCACCAGCGTGCCGGTCAGGCCGAAAAACTTTCCCACGATGAACTCCCACCGCCGCACCGGGCGGGAGAGGACCGTGTAAAGCGTTCGCTTCTCGATCTCTTTCGACACCAGTTGAATGCCGATGAAGATTGCGATCACAATGCCGAACAGCGAAACTGCGGTCAGGCCTAGATTGATGACCACCAGTTTTTCGATGTCGATCGAGATTTCCCCGACCAGCACCGCCGCGCCGGAAAGCAGCAGCGCAAACGCGATCAGGTTATAGAGAACGCGGTCGCGCACCGCTTCGCGGAAGGTGTTGGAGGCGATGGCGATGATTCTTGCGCTCATGCTTTTCCTCCCGCGCTGGTTTCGGCACGCTGCAGGCGCTCCACAAAATAATCTTCAAGCGAGGCCCGCACCGGCGTGATCGAGATGAGCCGCAAATGTTCCCGCCTTAGCGCGTCAATGGCCGGGTCCTGCTGGTTCTCGGCGATTGTGGCCCGCGCTGTGTCGCCGGTTATGTGGTATTCGCCGCTTAGCACCCGGATCGATGCGGGTACCGACGTCCCCTGCCAGACGATCTCTATTTTGCCCTGCACTTTCGCCGTCAGTTCGGCCACCGTCGCCACGCCCCGCAGTTCGCCCTGGTGTACGACTGCCACGCGATCACAAAGCGCCTCAGCGTCGGCAAGAATGTGCGTCGAAAAAAATATGGTCTTGCCCTGCTGCTTGAGCCGCACAATCAGGTCACGCACTTCGCGCCGGCCCACCGGATCCAGTCCCGACATCGGCTCGTCCAGAAAAATGACCTTGGGGTGGTGCAATATCGCCTGCGCAATTCCACAGCGTTGCAGCATGCCCTTGGAAAACTTTCGCAACTGCAGGCCCTTGACATCGCGCAGTCCGACCAACTCCAGCGTCGCGTCGAGATGTTGTGCAATCTCTTCGCTGCCCATGCCGGAGAGCCGCCCGTAGTAAGTCAGCAGTTCGTGCGCGGTCAGGTAGTCGTAAAAATACGGTTGCTCGGGAAGGAATCCGATCTGCGCTTTGATCGCGGGATCATCCCAGGCATGGCCCAAAATGCGCGCCGACCCCGAAGTGGGGAACACCAGTCCCATCAACAGCTTCAACGTCGTGGTCTTGCCGGCGCCGTTGGGGCCAAGAAAGCCGAAGACTTCTCCTTCTTCCACTTGCAGGCGCAGCGGTTTCAGCGCGCACTTCGGGCGCTTCCTCCAAAAGCCGACGTGGTAGGTCTTCTCGAGTCCCAGAATTTCGATTGCGGGCATGTGTCGTCGAAAGGTCGCACACCGAGAAACCCAGCGACCCAAACAAAATTATAAGCAATCGCTTCGCGGGCGCGAGCATCGGGAGGGTAACGATAGTCACCGGCGAACCTGCGGCGATACCAGCGTGAAGAGGGGATGAAAGCTTACTGCGAGACGGGAAAGGCCCAGCACGCCGCGATGGTGGTCGTAGGAGCGTCACCGGTCGCGCCCAGCTTTGACCGCAGCACGCCGTCGCTGGTGTTGCAGAAATCGCGATTGCCCGAGCGGCTCCACGACAATGGAGCTGCGCCGCTCACATACGATGTGTTGTTGGTTGCGCCACCCGTGACCACTCCGGTGGACTGCAGCACATAGCCGCTCTTGCCGCCACTCCCAGGGGTTGCTGTCGCCAGGCCGTTATCCACCAGACAGGCGGTCGTCGACGACGGAGTGCAGGGCGCCGGACCGCCCAGGTCCGCGAGTTGCGTGGCATAACCCACCGTTGGATAGGTGCTGAAGTAGGTTGTTTGCGCGGAGCGCACTGCGGACAGCGACCCGACCGCCGACGCTTCGTTTGCCGCAATGCGCGCCTGCAACAGGTTGGGGATCGCGATTGCGGCGATGATCAGAATGACCGCCACCACGATCAACAATTCCAGCAGCGAAAACCCTCGGTTCGGTTTCATCACGATGTCTCAGGTAAGACTCGAATTTGCTTCGCACTGTCCACTCATTTAGAAGCAACTTACGGGCCACTTCGTCGACTACGTAACCATGGATACGTCGGCTATTCCTTGCAAAAAAACAAGGGCGGCAGACTCGCGTCTGCCGCCCGGCTCATACCCTCCCCAGGGTACGTGTTGCAACCGTTAGTTGAGCGGCGGGAAGGTCAGGATGGTGTCGTGCGTCGCAGAGCAGGCGCCCGACTTGTCCCAACGAACCACTGCATCTTCCACCGAGCAGAACGCGCGAATGCCGGTCTGGTTGATGGTCAGCGGAGTCGAGTTCACCGCGTACTGCACGACCACGCCACCCGCGCTGGCGCCAGGAGCGACGACGAAGCTGTAGCCGCTCTTGCCGCTGCCGGCCGGGTTACCGTTGTTGGCCAGAACGCCGTCAATCAAGCAAGCCGTGGTCGAAGTCGGCGTGCAGGCAGCGGCGATCGGTCCACCCAACGCGGCCAGGGTTCCGGAGAAGCCCACGGTCGGATAGGTCGAGTTGTAGGTGATTTCAGCAGTGTTGACGGTACGCACACCGGCCGCAGCCGAAGACTCGTTGGCCGCCATACGGGCGCGCAACAGGTTGGGAATCGCGATCGCAGCGATGATCAGAATGATCGCCACCACGATTAAAAGCTCGATTAGCGAGAAACCTTTTTGTTTGTTGATAATATTCCTCAATTCTCGTACTCAGGTTGCGCGCTCGTCGCTAGTTGGCGCGGATCACCGGCGATACAGCTAGCACGCCGGCCGCAAGTTCCAAATCATGCAAGTCTTCGCGGCTGAAGTCCTGCGCAAAACGAGCGTCCAATCCTTTTCTTGAAATCTGTACGACGCCCAGAACGTTGGAAGAGCGATCCAAAATGGGGACTGACATGAGCTTCTGAATCGGCACGGGTTGGACCGCGTTGTCGGATTCGCTGTTGGCCATCGGCTTCACAGTTTCGAAGATGCTGGCATGCTTCACCCGGGCAAAGTTGTTGAAAATTTCCGCTTTCTTACTGAGAGCGGTATGCGCCGCCACGGCCGAACTGGAAACTGGAATCGCGCCCGTCGTGCGCAAATGCTCGGGAAACACAAAGCGCAGCAGGCCCTTGTCGAGCTTGAGCAAAGCGACTTCGGTATATTGCACGCGAAACAACTTGGCCAGCACCATGCAGGCGTCGAGCGGCGAAACGCCTTCGCTCATGATGGAACTGAGCGCGGCCAGGTTTTCCGGAAGAACGATCTCTTCGTGCGCAACTTGCGGCTTAGCGTTCATAGGGCAGGGTTCCGTTCCGTCTCGCCTCTCATAGCGATGCACTCAGAATGCCGTATCCACCAGTGCAACCGCCAGTTCCTAAAGTAACGTCATAGGGGGTGTAACTCCTTTGATTTTAACAAGAGCTGGGCCATGCAGGCCGATACGCGTTACCTGCATGCACTCGCCAGCGCGGTTTTCGGTATAGGGAATGACAATTTTCGTCACATTTGTAAAGCGGCGGCAAAAAACCACCGGCCTCGTTTACACTGCTGCACTATGAGCAATCCCGGGCAACCCAATCTTAAAGTGACCACTTCCCCCGACTACCGCGAGTCATACGCCAACAGCGTGCAGATGCGAGTGAACGTGTGGGACTTTTTCATGGTGTTTGGAACGCTGCAACAGCAAAGCGAGACCAACGTCGAGATCAAGAACTTCCAGGGCGTTTACCTGAGCCCGCAACAGGCCAAGGCCCTGCTCGGCTTGCTGCAGCAGAACGTGGCAGGGTATGAGACCGCTTTTGGCGAGATCAAGCTTGATCCCCGAGTGGTGCAGGGCGGGCCTATCAACTGAGCGGCGGGTCTGACGGCGGCGGACAGCGTAAATGAGACACTAGAGCATGCGATTCTCACGCGGGCAGAACTACGGCCTGTTCCTGCTCAGCTTTGCGACACTGCTTTTTCTGCACAGGACACTGCTGCACCTGCCTTACTACTGGGATGAAGCCGGATACTATATTCCAGCAGCGCACGACATCCTGTACCGCGGCAGCCTGGTCCCGCTCACGACGGTTTCAAATGCGCACCCGCCGCTGGTAATGCTCTGCCTGGCCGCGGCGTGGAAGGTCTTCGGCTATTCCACGCTCGTCACGCGCAGCACCATGCTGGCGATCGCCGCGTTCACGCTTGTTGGCGTGTATCGACTTTCCGAGAGGGCTGCAAACCCCATCGTCGCGTTATGCACGACGGCACTGACCGCAGTCTATCCGGTGTTCTTCGCGCAGAGCTCTCTCGCCCACGTAGACCTGGCGGCCGCAGGGCTGACATTTTGGGGACTGGCTGCCTATCTCGACAACCGTCCGCGCGGAGTTGCGGTGTGGCTCTGCCTGGCAGTGCTCGCCAAGGAGACAGCTCTCCTCACCCCCGCGCTTCTCGGGGCGTGGGAGCTGACCGGATGCGTTTTCCGGTCTGGATCTCCGGTGACTGCAAATTCGATTGTGCCATGGCGATCATCCGTGACCGACAGGCTATGGCGGAAGGGTGGCCAGAGCGGCGGGCAGAAACAAGCGGCACAAATGATGGCCGCACTGGCCTTGCCACTGGCGCCGCTTGGGCTCTGGTATGCCTACCACTTCGCCCGGACCGGATATGTACTCGGCAACCCGGAGTTCGTGCGCTACAACATCACCGCAACCATGAGCCTGACGCGCAGCGTGCTGGCGCTGATTCTGCGCCTGTGGCAGGTCTCCGGATACCTTCACCTTTGGCTGCTCACGACAGCGATGGCCGTGGCGATGCTGCTACGCCCGCTGCGTGACCGCGGCATCGAGCGCCGGCGCATTTCGATCGCGTCCCAGTTGGCGCTATTCCTCGTCGTGGCAGGCTATACCGTGGCGATGTCGGTCATCGGCGGCGCGGTGCTCGCGCGGTACATGCTGACCGCGGTTCCGCTGGTCATTCTGGTCGCTGTATCCACGATCTGGCGGCGATTGCGATTGTGGTGGGTCGTTCTGCTCGCCGCGGGGTTTGCCTTCGTCTCCGCATGGTGGTGGAACCCACCCTATGGATTCTCGCCGGAGGACAATCTCACGTACCGCGACTTCATCACCCTCCACCAGCACGCCGCCGAATATCTGGAAGCCCACGCCCGCGGCAAACGAGTGCTGGCAGCATGGCCTGCAGCGGATGAACTCACACGGCCGTGGCTCGGCTATGTCGATCAGCCCTTTGCCATAGTAAGAGTTGACAATTTCACCGACCAGCAGTTGACCTCCGCTGCCGCGGACACGAGCAATCCCTTCGACTACGCATTGGTCTTTTCGATCAAGTACGACCCATCCGATGCGATTAGCCGCAATTGGATTCGCTGGCAGGGGCTGAAGGAACGCTACTTCGACTTCCATCGCGACGTTCTGCCGCCGGTTGCGGCACAAATATTGGGCGGAAGGATCGTGATGTCGGAGAACCGCAACGGGATGTGGATCGCGGTCATCGCAATGGATCGAGTGGAGCTGGCCGCCGCACCAGATGCTGCAGGCGCCACGACGCGCTTACGGGCGCAAGACCTGACAGGAGTATGTCTTGACGACCAGCCACACCTTGTTCCCGGGAGCCAGGCGCAGGTCATCGCGCGCGGCCAGCGTCAGATGAACCTGAAACGACACCCCGCAGTCCACAACCGCTTGTACCATCACGTCGCGCTGCTGCAGTGAAGTCATCGAGCCGGCGATGATGTTGCGGGCGCTCAGGCCGGTCGGCGGCGCGACGGCTAGAAGAACGTCCCCGGCGCGAACACCTACGCGCAGCCCGTCCCCGACCTGCGACCGCACCAGCGGAGTCTCAAGAAGCACTTGCGACGGGCCGAGGCGGCACATCATCGTGCCCCGCTCCGGATGCTGCGAGTCGACCGTTACATCGAAGATGTTTTCGAATCCCGCAAGCTGCGCCACCGTTTCCTGCAGCGGAGCGCTCAGCACTTCATGCGGCGCGCCTTGCGCAACGATGCGCCCATTTTCGAGCACGAGAAGCCGCTCGCCCAGCGCGAATGCCTCTCCCCGGCTGTGCGTGACATAGAGAATGGGGACTTGCCGCGTGCGATTCCAGGCGCGCAGATCTTCGAGAATCGTCGTTTTCGTTGCGGCATCGAGAGCGGCCAGGGGCTCATCCAACAGCAGCACCGCGGGATCGGTGACCAGTGCCCGCGCCAGGGCCACGCGCTGGCGCTCGCCTCCGGAAATTTCCGACGGACGACGCCGGGCGACCGACTCCACCCCGAACGCCGCAAGAATGGCAGTCGCCAGCCGGCAGCGCTCCGCGAGCGGCAACTTAAATAGCCCGTATTCGACGTTCTCGGTCGCCGTCATATACGGGAACAGGTTCAGTTCCTGAAACACATAGCCGACGGAACGCCTCTGGGGAGGCACATTCAGCTTCGCGCGAGAGTCGAACAGCTTGCGGCCGCTTGAGGTGATACAACCTTCCTGCGGCGTTGCAAGGCCGGCGATACAGTCAAGCAGCGTGGTCTTCCCTGCCCCAGACGGACCGAACAGGATGGTGAAGCCGGGGTCGATCGAGAAGTCAACCTGGAGCGAGAAAGACTCGGGCCGCGAAGCCGCGTTTCGGCCAAACTCATGCCGGACCGCCACCTTCAACCCAGACTCGCTCATTGACCCGCACCCAGCGCGCGTGCGCGCGGATTCAGTCCATAAACCAGCGTCAGCAATCCGAAGCACAGCACCAGCAACAGCAGTGCTGTTTGATTTGCGGAGGCATAGTTCGACGACTGCACCTGATCAAAAATGTCGATCGAAACCGTTCGCGTCACTCCCGGGATGTTGCCGCCGACCATGAGCACGACGCCAAACTCCCCGAGCGTGTGGGCAAAGCTCAAGGCAAACCCTGAAATCAAGCCCGCCCGCGCAGATGGAATGACGACCTTGAGAAAGGTCCGCCACGGCGAAGCACCCAGTACCGCCGAGGCCTTCAGCAGGCGGCGGTCTACCGAGCGAAACGAGGCGGCAAACGGCTGCACCGCGAACGGAAGGCTGTAGAGAATCGAACCGATGACGAGTCCGGTGAACGTGAACGCGAGCGTGTGCCCGGTCATCGACTGCCACGTGCGGCCGAGCGGACTGTGTGGGCCCAACGCCACCAGAACGTAGAATCCCAGAACGGTGGGTGGAAGCACCACTGGCAGCGCGACCAGCGACTCGACGAGGAATTTTCCCCGCCAGCGCGAGAACGCCAGCCAGCAGGCGATCGGGACGCCGATCAACAACAGAATCACTGAGACCGTCGCGGCCAGCCGCAGCGTCAGCCAGAAAGCTTGCCAGTCAATGGTCATGGGTGGGTGTCATGCTGGGGGCCGGTTTGGACTTATTTCCCCGCGTGGGGCTCGAACCCGTATCGAGTGAGCACCGCCATTGCTTCTGCGGTCCTCAGGTATTCCAGAAACTGGCGCGCCTCCTGCGCATGCGTCGCGTGCCTAGTGACGACCAGGCTCTGATCAATCTGCGGATAAGCATTGGCAGGGAGCAGCCAATATTTTCCTTTGCCTTTCACCTCAGGCGCCAGCACGTGGGCCAGCGGCACAAAACCCGCCTGCGCATTCCCCGACTCGACAAACTGTGCGGCTTGCGAAACATTCTCGCCCATCACCAGCTTGCTCGAGATCTTTTCGTAAACGGCGTAGTGCTGGAGCGCGGCGATAGCGGCCCGTCCGTAGGGAGCCTGGGCCGGATTCGCGATCGAAATCTTGTTCACCGAAGGCTCGGAAAGAATCTTCATGCCATCCTTGGCTGGATCAAGCGGCGAGTCCGCAGGCACCCACAACACCAGACGTCCGATAGCGTAGCGATAGAGCGTGGAGCCGTCGGCGTAGCCGCCTTTGATCAGCCGGTTGGGGTAGTCGGTGTCGGCGGAAAAGAAGATGTCGAACGGAGCGCCATTTTCGATCTGCTGTGTCAGAGTGCCGGAAGCTCCGAAGGAAAGTTTCACTTCCACACCGGCCTTCTTCTGATAGTTCGCGGCAATCTCTTTGAGCGCGGAGCCGAGATCAGCGGCGGCGGCAACTGTCAGCTGACGCGGTCCCTGCGCTGGAAGAATGCTGCCGCTGGCGATCAGCACGAGGGCGGCGATGAATGACTTCTTCCGAATTCCCATTTTGAAACCTGCTCCAAAACGACACAGCGATTGTACCTTCCTTCCCATTGTGGGATACAACCCGCGCTGGACGCCGCTTTTGCATTGATCGCCCATGGGCCGCTTCTTATAGTGGCAAGCAGAAACCACCGCAAAGGACCGCCAGCCAATGAATCGCCAGCTTCGCACCATTTCAGTTTCGCTTGCTCTCTTGCTATGTTCTCTCGCTGCAAGCCCGGCGCAGAAAGCTCCTGCCGAATCCGACTCCGATTGGCAGCGGCGGGCGGCGTGGTTTCTGCAGGGGCGAGAAGCTCCGCGTGGCAAATCCGCAGCCGAACTGCGCCGCCGCGCCGTCGCGACAAAGATGCAGATGCGTGCCGCCCGATTGAGAGGCAACGCGACGTCGCCTTCGGACTCGACGGCCACCGGCCCATGGACCCCGCTTGGACCCCTTCCACTGGCTTCCGATGCGACGGGTTCCGGACTGCAGGACTACCACCAGGTTTCGGGCCGCGCCACCGCGATTGCCATCGATCCGGCCGATCCTACGGGCAATACGATCTTCGTCGGCGGCGCGCAGAGCGGGATATGGAAATCGACGAATGCCGCCAATCCCATTGCTGCTCAAGTGAACTGGACGCCGCTCACCGACTCGCAACCGGCGCTTGCCATTGGAGCGATTGCGATTCAACCCGGCAACGCCAACCCATCCCAGAGCGTGATTATCGCCGCCACCGGCGAGGCCGACAATTCCGGAGACTCCTATTTCGGTGCCGGCATGCTTCGGTCCGCCGATGGCGGACAGACCTGGACCAATGTTTCAACGGCGAGCTACGGTTCAAGCCAGGTTTCACTGGCCGGGCTGGGTGGTACCGCAGTTGCATTCAGCACGGCCCAGGGACAGACCAACACAGTGGTCGCCGCGATGGCCACATCGTCGGAGGCGTATCTCGACGGCGCATACGACACAAACACTGTGCGCGGCCTCTACACCTCAACCGACGGCGGCGAGGATTGGGCGTATGACACGCTGATCGATCCCAGTGGTCCCGCCACTTCGGCCTCGGCAACTTCGGTTGTCTACAACGCGGCGGCGCAATTATTTATCGCGGCGGTGCGATACCACGGCTTTTATTCTTCACCCGACGGACTCAACTGGACACGGTTGGCCAATCAGCCGGGAGCGGCGGGCCTGTTGAGCACAGCCAACTGTCCGCCGGCCTCTTCCAGTTCGTGCCTGCTCTATCGCGCTGAAATCACGGTAGTCCCCGGCCGCAACGAAATGTACACCTGGTTTATTGGCATCGACCCGGCGACCGGTGACCTACTCGACGAAGGCATCTGGCAGACCACGAACGGCGGCTCGCAATGGACTCAAATCTCGGACGCCGGCATCACGCAGTGCGGCGATCCTGCCGGATGCGGCATCAGCCAGGGCCCATACAATCTGGAACTGCTGGCAGTTCCAGACGGCTCTGCAACTGACATCTACGCCGGCGCCATCAACCTCTACAAGTGCAGCATCACGACCGCAAATCCGGCTTGTCACAGCACATCTTTCCTCAATCTGACCCATGTCTACGGCTGTGCGGTCCTTGGCGCGCCTGCCCATGTGCATCCCGACCAGCACGCGCTCGCCTCGATTCTTCCCGGCAACGGCACCGACCTGATGTATTTCGCCAACGATGGCGGCATCTATCGCGCACTCGACGGATACGCCGGCCTGACCACCGGTTCCTGCTCGGGAACCAATCAGTTCGACGACTTGAACCAGAATCTCGGGCCGATGACGCAGTTCGTAGCCTTTAGCCAGCATCCCAGCGACACCAACACACTGCTCGGCGGCACGCAGGACAATGGATCGCCTGCCACCGCATCGTCGACGAGCAGCGCAAGGTGGATCAACGTCCTGGGCGGCGACGGTGGCTACAACGCCATCGATCCCAACACGCCGGCGAACTGGTTTACGTCCAATCCCGACGGGGGAAACGGCAGCCTGCAGATCTACCTGTGCCCTTCCGGAATTCATTGCGACGACAGTACTTTCGCGGCCGTGGTCGACAGCGGTACGGTGGGCGGCGACGATGGCCCCTTTTATCCCTTCTACGTGCTCGACCCGCAATCCTCGACCGCGATGCTGGTTGGAACTTGCAGGCTGTGGCGCGGCCCGCGAGTCGGTGGCACGTTCACCGCCCTCAGCCCGAACCTCGAAACATTCGGCTCGGGAACCTGCACCGGCTCGGAGGCAAATACAGTTCGCTCGATCGCGGCAGGCGGTCCGACCGACGCCAACGGATCGCAGGTGGTCTACGTCACTACAAACGGATTGGGACCAAACAACAACGTGCCGTCGGGACGCGTGTGGGTTTCGCTGCAGGCCAGTCAGGGGCCGGCTTCGTTCAGCGACATTACGGGCACGATTAACCCGATGTTTTATTCGATTTCGAGCGCGGCCATCGACGTTTCCGACCCGAGCGGCAAGACTGCTTTCGTTTCGATCATGGGCTTCACCGGCGGGCCGGGCCACGTTTGGCAGACC
>Ga0075029_100000899_pt1 | contig 17134 bp, 13 predicted proteins | sample LitLauG_LLR_2013_FD_71391 | JGI IMG/M metagenome (GOLD analysis project Ga0075029, IMG submission 71391) | Freshwater sediment microbial communities from North America - Little Laurel Run_MetaG_LLR_2013 | ecosystem: Environmental > Aquatic > Freshwater > Creek > Sediment | place: USA...
ACGCCGAGCGCGTCCTGGACCTGGTCGACCTCATCCCGGCCGGCAGCGTCCTTGCGTACGGAGACATCGCCGAGCAGCTCGGCGATGTCTCCGTACGCAAGGACGCTGCCGGCCGGGATGAGGTCGACCAGGTCCAGGACGCGCTCGGCGTAGGGCGTTGGAAGGCTTGGGTCCACCGGCGGATCTTGTCAGCCACCTGCCTGCCTGGGCCACCGTCGGATGGCAGACTCCCGATGTGAGTCACGCGGCGACCGAGACGACCAACGCCCGCGGGGTGGTGGTCGTCGAGCCTCCGCTGCCGCGCAGGGCGCGCCGCCCGGCCGACCTGGCGCGGCTGATGGTGAGCGTTGTCCTGCTCGCGGTGCCGCTGGTGCTGGGCAATGTGGCCGCCGGTACGTCCACCGGTCTGGAGCAGGACATCTTCCGGTCGACGTCGGGGCTGCCCAAGCTGCTGCTGCTGCTGGTCACCTATGTGGCGGGGATCGGTGTGCTCGCCCTGCCGGTGGGGCTGTCGCTGGACATGCTGCTGCGACGGCGTCCGTGGCAGCTGCTCGATGCGCTGATCGCGGCGACACTCGCGGCGACGACTGCGGGCCTGTTCCGGTACTGGGTGGAGCATGAGCACCCGGGGCGTCTGCTTGAGGCGTTGACCAAGGAGCTGGAGAGCGGGGTCAGGTCCAGTCCCACTCAGGGTCTGCTGGCCGGGATCGTGGCGTTCTTGACCTTGTCGCAGATCAGTGGCCGGCGGGTGTGGCAGCTGGTGGCCAGCGTTTCGGTCGGGTCCGTCGTGATCGCCGGGGTGCTGTCAGGCAAGGTCACCGCCCTGTCTCAGCTGGTGTCGCTGCTGATCGGGTGGTCGGTCGGGCTCGCTGTCCGCTATGGCATCGGCGCGGCCAGCACCCGCCCCCGCGGCACCGAGGTCGCCGATGCGCTGATGTCGGCCGGCAACCCGGTGGTCCGGCTGGAGCGGATCTACGAGGACTCCGTCGAGCCGCGCCGCTACCTGGGCAAGCAGCGAGACGGTACCCGGCTTCGGGTGTCGGTGCTGGACCGGGACACCTTCGGCTCGGCGCTGGTCTCGCGTATCTGGCGCCGGGTGCGGCTGCGGGCCCCGGCGACGCGGCGTCCGTTCCTCACCGTCCGCAGCGCGATCGACCACATGGCGTTGATGGCGCTGTACGTCCACGAGGCCGGGGTGGCGACGCCGGATCTGCTGGCCGCCTGCGAGGTGGGGCCGTTCGCGGCACTGGTCGCGTTCCGCGACCTGGACGGCACCACGCTGGCGTCGTACGAGGAGTCGATGCGCGACGAGAACGCGCCGGACCCCGAGCCGCTCAGCGACTGGACCCTGACCCGGATCTGGGAGTCGCTGAAGCTGCTCCAGGACCGAAAGATCGTGCACCGCGGCCTGACCGGGGAGCACATCCTGCTGACCGCCGACGACGAGGTCGCGTTGTTGGAGGTCAACTCGGGGGAGATCGCTGCGTCTGACATCGCGCTTCGCCTGGACACGGTGCAGCTGCTGACAACGGTGGCCGTCGTGGTGGGACCGGAGCGGGCGGTCCGCTCGGCCGTGGACGTGCTGGGCCCCAATCCGGTGATCGACGCTCTGCCGCTGCTGCAGAGCATCGCCCTGGCCCGGTCGACCAGGGCGCTGCTGAAGGAGCACAAGGGGCTGCTGCACGACCTGCGGACGCAGATCATCGACGTGACTCCCGCCGATCCAGAGGTCGAGGAGATCAAGCTTGAGCGGCTGACCCTGCGCGGGTCGATCGCGGTGCTGGGCGGCGCCGTTGCGATCTACGTGATCGCCACCCAGTTCACAAAGGTCGACTTCACCAAGCTGTCCAGCCTGGACTGGCGCTGGACCACGCTGACGTTCCTGCTGGCGGTGCTGACCTATCTCGGCGCGGGCATGACGTGTGTCGGCTTCGTGATCGCCAAGATCAGCCTCTTCCGGGCGACACTGGCACAGTACGCCGTCGGCTTCGCGGGGCTGCTTGCGCCGACGGCGGTGGGCACTGTGGCCATCAACGTCCGGTTCCTGGAGCGGTCCGGGGTGGACCCGGCGGTGGCGGTGAGCAGCGTCGGCCTGGTCCAGCTGATCATGTTCGTCGGCCACGTCGTGCTGCTGGTGCTGTTCGGTGTGCTGGCCGGGACCGGCGCGGAGAGCTCGTTCGCCCCGCCGCAGGCTGCGGTCATCGCGGTCCTGGTCGTGGTCAGCGCCGCGATCGTGGGCCTGTCCTTGCCGGTCGGGCGGCGCTTGATCCAGTCCCGGGTCCGGCCGCTGGTCAGCCGGGTCATCCCGCGCCTGGTCGCCGTCTTCCAGGTGCCGTCCAAGCTGGCCACCGGCATCGGTGGGGCCCTGCTGCTGAACCTGGCCTACATCGGCGCCCTGTTCACCTCGGTACGTGCTTTCGACGGCCACCTGACGTTCGCTGCGGTGGCCGTGGTGTACCTGGCCGGATCCGTGGTCGGCGCGGTGGTGCCGACCCCCGGCGGCATCGGAGCGATCGAGGTGGCGATGGCCGGCGGGCTCACCGCCGCCGGCCTGCCGGGGTCGATCGCGGTCTCGGCGGTACTGCTGTACCGGATCGCGACGTTCTGGGTGCCGATCCCGATCGGCTGGCTGTCCCTGACGTACCTGCAGCGGGCAGGCGCCCTGTGAGGACGCCCGCCCGCCGACACGGCCGGGCCGGATCTAGTACGAGGGCTTGTCCGGCTCGATCTGGTTGACCCAGGCCAGGACGCCGCCGCCGACGTGCACCGAGTTGGCGAAGCCGGCGCCCTTCAAGATGGCAAGCACCTCCGCGGAACGGACCCCGGTCTTGCAGTTGACGACGATCGTGCGGTCCTGGGGCAGGCCCTCGAGCGCGGACCCGTTCAGGAACTCGCCCTTGGGGATCAGCACCGCGCCGGGGATGGACACGATCTCGAACTCGCCGGGCTCGCGGACGTCGACGAGCAGGAAGTCCTCCCCGGCGTCCTTCATCGCCTTCAGGTCCCGTACCGAGATCGTCGAGTCACGCGCCGCCTCGGCCGCCTCTTCGGAGATGGAGCCGCAGAAGGCCTCGTAGTCGATCAGCTCGGTGACCGTGGGGTTCTTGCCGCAGATGGCGCACTCCGGGTCCTTGCGGACCTTGACCTGTCGGTAGGTCATCTCGAGGGCGTCGTAGATCATCAGCCGGCCCACCAGTGGCTCACCGATCCCCATCAGCAGCTTGATCGCCTCGTTGACCTGGATGGACCCGACCGACGCGCACAGCACACCCAGGACGCCGCCCTCGGCGCAGGAAGGCACCATGCCGGGCGGCGGTGGCTCCGGGTACAGGCACCGGTAGCAGGGGCCGTACTCCGACCAGAACACTGAAGCCTGGCCGTCGAAGCGGTAGATCGACCCCCACACGTACGGCTTGCCGAGGAGCACGCAGGCGTCGTTGACCAGGTAGCGGGTCGCGAAGTTGTCTGTCCCGTCCACGATGAGGTCGTACTGGCTGAAGATCTCCATCACGTTGGTCGAGTCGAGCCGGGTCTGGTGAAGGACGACCTCGGTGTAGGGGTTGATCTCGCGCACTGAGTCACGTGCGCTCTCGGCCTTCGACCGGCCTATGTCGCTGTGGCCGTGGATGATCTGGCGCTGCAGGTTGGACTCGTCCACCGTGTCGAACTCCGCGATGCCGAGAGTTCCGACACCTGCCGCGGCCAGGTACATCAGCGCCGGCGAGCCCAGGCCACCAGCCCCGACGCACAGCACGCGCGCGTTCTTCAGCCGCTTCTGACCGGACATCCCGACGTCGGGAATGATCAAGTGGCGGCTGTAGCGGCGTACCTCGTCGACGGTGAGCCCGTCGGCGGGCTCGACCAGCGGCGGCAAAGACACGGGTGACTCCTTCGGACAGCTGGGCACGGAACCTGTGGGCCCGCCGGCTCCGCGGGTGTGCGGCGTCGGCGTCGGCTACTGCGTGGTCAACGGTGTCACACGGTCCCCGATTCCCCCACACTGGATGGATGCGTCCGCTGATCGGGATCACCTCCTACGTCGAGCAGGCCCGATGGGGTGTGTGGGACAGCAAGGCGGCGCTCGTGCCGTACGCGTACGTCCAGCAGGTCAGTGACGCCGGTGGCCGCGCCGTCCTGGTTCCGCCGGACGACGAACCGGCGGAGATCCTCGCCGCCCTGGACGGGCTCGTCCTGGCCGGTGGCGCGGACATCGACCCGATCCACTACGGCGAGCAGGCCCACCCGGAGACGACCGGGCTGCGCGGCGACCGAGACCGCGGCGAGCTGGAGCTGCTGGCCGCGGCGCGCCGGGCGCAGACACCGGTACTTGGGATCTGCCGAGGCATGCAGCTGATGACCGTCGCCGCCGGCGGGCACCTGCACCAGCACCTGCCGGAGCTGGTCGGCCATCACGACCACCGGCCCGCCGCCGGCCAGTACGGCGACCACGGCGTCAGGATTGACGCGGCCTCGCAGCTGGCTCGCATCCTCGGGGGGCAGGTCCAGGTGCGGTCGTACCACCACCAAGGCGTGCTCGACGCGGGGAAGCTGACAGTCGTCGGCTGGGCCGACGACGGAGCCATCGAAGCCGTCGAAGACCCCTCCCAGCCATTCGCGCTGGGTGTGCTGTGGCACCCCGAGGTCGGTCAGGACCCGCGGCTGTTCCAAGCACTCGTCGCAGCCGCACACCGGTAGCACCCACACCACCACAGCGGCCCCGCAGCCGGCCCAGCGCCGAAGCCAGCCCCTGCACCAGGTCAGGTCCACCATCAGTCCAGGCCGCACGGGGTGTCCGGCGGATCGCTGGTCCGCGGCAGTGCCCGCCGTGGGGCAACTGGGTCAGGCGGCGCTGGGATCGGATCCGGGTGCGCCCAGACGGTCCGGCAGCAGCCTTGCGACGACGAACCGACCTTGACACGATCCCCGCCCCATGGTCTCCTAAGTCTGTTAGGAGATTCTAACAACGTTAGGAGTTTGCGTGAGCGTGGTCAGTCTGGGTGCCGGTCCCAGCCGGGTCCAGGCCCGTCGGGCGCAGACCCGTCGGGCAGTTCTCGATGCCGCGTGGGCGCTGGCCAGCGGGTCCGGGCTTGAGGCACTGTCGTTGCGAGACATCGCAGCCAGTGTGGGCATGCGGGCGCCGTCGCTGTACTCGTACTTCGACAGCAAGGCTGCGATCCTGGACGCCTTGTTCGTCGACGGGTACCGGGCCCTGGACGACCAGATCGCAGCTGTCGCGGCTTCGCAGCCGGCGAAGGCTTCGCCGACCCGGCGCCTGGCTGCGCTCCTGCAGATGTGGATCGGGTTCTGTCAGGACGACCAGGCCCGCTACCGGCTCCTGTTCACCAACGCCGTCCCCGGCTGGGTGGCGTCCGCCGAGGCCTACCAGTCGAGCCTGGACAGCTACCTGCGACTGTGCGACTACCTGGCCGGGGCGGGCATCACCGAGGCGGACGACATCGACCTGGTCACCGCGCTGGCCGCCGGGCTGGTCGCTCAGCAGATGGCCAACGACCCCGGCGGCGACCGGTGGTTGCGGCGGGTCGACGACGTCGTCGACATGTTCGTGCAGCACCTTCGGGCCCACAGAAAGCGGGCCACCCATCTCCCCGAGGACCGGCCATGACATCACTGCCGCTCGAGACGACCTGCCTGCCTCGCATCACCCCAGGTCCCGAGGCGGACCAGCTGGCGCTGGACGTCTACGCCGCGCTGCTGGCTGATCTGGCGCGGCTCTCGGACCAGGACTGGCAGCTGCCGACCGACTGCACCGGCTGGTCGGTGCGCGACATGGTGGCGCACCTGGTCGGCGCGGCGCAGGGCCACGCATCGATGCCGGTGTTCGTCCGCCAGTTCGCCTGGGGCGTGCGGCACCGCAAGAGCTTCGACGGCAGCGGTCTTGACGCGATGAACCACCGGCAGATCGACATGCTGCGCCACCAGCCGGACGACGCCCTGCTCATCCTTCTGGCCGACCTGGTCCCCAAAGCCGTCGCCGGCAGAGCTCGCCGCGCCCGACTGCTCGGGTGGGCTCCGATCAGCGTCGACGAGGCAGGGTCCTGGTATGAGGGGATGCCGAGCCGGACGTCGATGGGCGAGCTGTGCGCCGTCGTCCTGACCCGGGACGTGTGGGCGCACCGACTCGACCTGGCACGGGCACTGGGACAGGAACCCTCCATCGATCCGGTTGTCGACGCGAGGGTCGTCGCCGACATCGTCACGGACTGGGGCCAGCGGCACGGCCAGCCCTTCACCTTGACCCTCGGCGGCGACGCCGGGGGCCGGTTCCAGGCCGGGCACGGAGGCGAACAGATGCAGATGCCGGCACTGGACTTCGCGCGGCTCATGGCCGGTCGCCGTCCCGACACCCAGATCCCGGACTCGCCACTGTGGGCCACCAGGGTCCTGTTCTGACCCCAGACGATGCACGCCGCCGCCACGGCCTGGTCGGTGCTATCCCGGTGGCGGGGCGCCAGCCTGCGCCGAAGCCGCCGCGGCGACGGTCGGCGGTAGGCCCGGCAGGTTGTCGATACTGACGGCATTGCGTTGCGCCCGGTAGGCGGCGAGCTTGTCTGGCCCCTTCTTCGCGGCGTCCAGGTCCAGCACGTCGCGGTCCTGGACGTAGTCCAGTCTGGGAACGGCGTAGCCGCAGGAGTCCGAGATCCGCTGCAGGTCGATGACGATGACCGAACGCACGCCCGGATGCTCGCCGAACCTGCCGACGAGGTCGTCGAAGCCCGGGTCCCCGGGCAGGACAACCCGGCCGGTCCCGTGCAGGCGCACGATCCGGGGCCGCCCGTCGAACGCGCAGAACATGACGACGATGCGCCCGTTCTCACGTAGGTGCGCCACCGTCTCGATACCAGAGCCGGTCAGGTCGAGATAGGCGACCGTGCGGGCATCGAGGACGGCGAAGGTCCCCACCAGGCCCTTCGGCGAGCAGTTCACCAGGCCGTCGCCGGCCAGCGGGGCGGTCGCCACGAAGAACACCGGCTGGCCCGCCAGCCAGCCGGCGAGCCCATCATCGATGCCGTCGAAGACCTTCCCCATGGCAGCCAGCCTATGACGCCTTGGCCAGCGCAGCGGGCCGCGCGGGCCTGGACCGGGCACACTGGACGGGTGTCGACCTCAGCCCATCGGCCACGGCGGCGCTGGTGACTTCGCACGGCACGGGCGGCGGCGGCCGCGTCGACCTGCCGGACCCGTGCCTGGTGGTCCTGGTCGGGCCCGGCGCCAGCGGAAAGAGCACGTGGGCGACGGAGAACTTCAGGCCTGAGCAGATCGTTTCGTCGGACCGGCTGCGGGCGCTGGTGGGCACCGGCGAGGACGACCTGGACGCCAGCGCGGACGCGTTCGCCGTCCTCGACGAGATGGTTCGGATGCGCGTTGGGCGCGGACTGACAACTGTCATCGACACCCTGGGCCTGGATGCGGTCCGCCGGCGCCGATGGCTGCACCTGGCCCGCGAGTCACAGATGCCCGCCGTGGCGGTCACCTTCGACGTCCCGGCCGCGACCTGCAGGGAGAACAACCGCACCCGGCCGCGACCGGTGCCGGCCGCGGTGCTCGCGCAGCAGGCCAAAGCCTGGGCCAGGGTGCGGCCCCTGCTGTCGCAGGAGGGCTTCACCGACGTGATCGCTGCTGCACCTGTCCGGACCGTGGGCGAGCCCTTCGCCGGGGCCCGGGCCGCCGCCGAACGGCAGCAGCACTCCCCGGTCGGGCTGCGCTTCGGCCTGCACCTGGGCACCTTCGACTCCGGCTCCGGCGCCGCGACACTTCCCGGCTGGCTGCGCCAGCTAGCCACGCGGGCGGAGTCGGCGGGCTTCGACGCCATCTACGTGATGGACCACTTCCGCCAGATCCCCCAGCTAGGGCGGCCGTGGGACGACTTCCTGGAGAGCTACACGACGCTGGCGTACCTGGCGGCGTGCACAGAGCGGGTCCGGCTCGGAACACTCGTCACCGGCATCACCTACCGCAACGTCGCCCACCTGGGAAAAATCGTGGCCACCTTGGACGTGCTCAGCGGCGGCCGCGCGGTGTGCGGGCTGGGTCTGGGCTGGTTCGCCGCCGAGCATGCCGCCTACGGCTGGCCGTTCCCGTCAGTCCCGCAGCGGTACGACCTGCTCCAGGACGCGCTGGAGCTGCTCCCGCTGCTGTGGGGACCGGGCAGCCCCGCCTACAGTGGGCGGGTGCTGTCGGTGCCGCAGGCCCTGTGCTACCCGCGGCCCCTGCAGCCGCACGTGCCGATCATCGTCGGTGGGGCCGGCGAGAAGCGGACACTGCGGCTGGCCGCGCAGTACGCCGACACGGCCAACGTCATGGGCGACCTGGCGACGGTGCGGCGCAAGGCCGCCGTCCTGGCCGAGCACTGCGCGAACACCGGCCGACAGGTGTCACTGAGTCACCTGTCGACCGTGCTGGTGGCCCCCGGCGCCCGCGAGCTCCCCGAGCGGGTCGAGGCGGCCAGGCCCCGAGGTGCCAGCCCGGCCCGCTTCAGCGCGATGGTGAACGCCGGGACAGTCGCCGACCACGTGGGCCGGTTCCGCGAGCTGGCGGAAGCCGGCGTCAGCGAGGTCATGGTGCGGCTGGTCGACACCGCATCGCTGGAGGCGATGGCCGAGGTGATCGCCCAGTTCCGGTGACCGCCCACTTCTGGTGGCGCCACCTCGGTGGTGTCCGGTGGGGCCCGGCGTCTACAGCGGGGTCACGTAGGCGCCGGAGATTCCACCGTCGACCAGGAAGTTCGACGCGGTGATGAAGGAGGAGTCGTCGCTGGCCAAGAACGCGACGGCTGCCGCGATCTCGGCCGGTTCGGCGAACCGGCCGAACGGGATGTGGACCAGTCGGCGGGCGGCGCGCTCGGGGTCCTTGGCGAACAGCTCCTGCAGCAGGGGGGTGTTCACCGGTCCGGGACTGAGGGCGTTGACGCGGATGCCTTCCCGGGCGAACTGCACTCCCAGCTCACGCGACATCGCCAGGACGCCGCCCTTGGAGGCGGTGTAGGAGATCTGTGAGGTGGCCGCCGCCATCGTCGCGACGAACGAGGCCGTGTTGATGATCGAGCCTTTGCCGGCCCGCTGCATGTAGGGGATCACAGCCTTGCAGCCGAGGAACACCGACGTCAGGTTGACTTCCTGCACCCGGCGCCAGGCGTCCAGCCCGGTGACCAGGATGGAGTCGTCCTCCGGCGGGGAGATCCCCGCGTTGTGGAAGGCGATGTCGACGCGACCGTAGGTGTCGAACGCCGTCGCGTACATCCGCTCGTTGTCCTGCGGGCTGGTGACGTCCGCCGGGACGAACAGGCCGCCGAGCTCGGCGGCTGCCACGGTGCCGGCGTCGGTGTTCATGTCGACGATGACGACGGTGGCGCCTTCAGAGGCCATCCGCTGTGCCGAGGCCAGGCCGATGCCGCTGGCCCCCCCGGTGATCAGCGCAACGCGGCCTTCCAGACGTTTCATGGGGTTCCTGCCTGTGAGAAGAAGACGTTCTTGGTCTCGGTGAAGGCGTCGACCGCGTCCGGTCCGAGCTCGCGCCCCAGACCGGACTGTTTGTAGCCGCCGAACGGGGTGGAGTAGCGCACCGACGAGTGGCTGTTGACCGACAGGTTCCCGGCCTCCACCGCCCTCGACACACGCAGCGCGCGGCCCAGGTTCTGGGTCCAGATCGATCCGGACAGTCCGAAGTCGGAGTCGTTGGCGATCCGGATCGCGTCCGCTTCGTCGTCGAAGGGCAGCACCACGACCACCGGGCCGAAGATCTCCTCACGCACTGCCCGGTCCTGCTCCGACACCGGAGCCAGCACGGTCGGCGGGAACCAGAATCCCGGGCCCTGCGGCGCGGTGCCGGTGAAGGCGATCGGCGAGCCCTGCGGAACGTAGCCGGAGACGGTGTCCCACTGGCCCCGTGAGACCAGCGGGCCCATCTCGGCGGTGTCCAGGCTCGGGTCCTCGACCCTGACGCCTTTGACGGCCGGCTCGAAGAGCTCCATGAAGCGGTCGTAGGCGGAGCGTTGGACCAGGATCCGTGAGCGGGCGCAGCAGTCCTGGCCGGCGTTGTCGAATACCCCGTACGGTGCGGTGGCCGCGGCCTGCTCCAGGTCGGCATCGGCGAAGACGATGTTGGCGCTCTTCCCCCCCAGCTCCAGGGTCACCCGCTTGACCTGGTCGGCGCAGCCGCGCATCACTTGCTGCCCCACCGACGTCGACCCGGTGAACACGACCTTGCGCACCCCAGGGTTGTCGACGAAACGCTGTCCGACGATCGACCCCTTGCCTGCGATCACCGTGAACACTCCCGGCGGGAGGCCGGCGTCCAGGGCCAGCTCGCCGAGTCGGATCGCGGTCAGCGGGGTGAGCTCGGCCGGCTTGAGCACCACTGTGTTCCCGGCGGCTAGGGCTGGCGCGAACCCCCATCCGGCGATCGGCATCGGAAAGTTCCACGGGACGATCACCCCGACCACACCCAGTGGCTCTTTGAACGTGACGTCCACGCCGCCGGCGACCGGGATCTGCCGACCGGACAGCCGCTCGGGGGCGGCGCTGTAGTAGGTCAGGACGTCCCGGACGTTGCCGGCCTCCCACCTGGCGTTGGAGATCGTGTGCCCGGAGTTCGCCACCTCGAGCCGCGCGAGCTCCTCGATGTGCGCGTCGACCTGGTCGGCGAAGCGGCGCAGCAGGCGGGCACGGTCGGCGGGGGCGACCTCCCGCCAGGTCGAGAAGATCTCCTGCGCTCGGGCGATCGCTTCGTCGGCGCCGGCGGCGTCGGCGTGCGCCACAGTCGTGACGATCTGCTCGGTCGCCGGGTTCACCACCTCGTGCATGACGCTCACGCGGGCCTCACATCCGTTCGAAGGAGCGGAACCGCTCCCAGTCAGTGATCGACCGTCCGAACGCGTCCAGCTCGACCTTGGCCATGTTGGCGTAGTGGGCGACCACGTCGGGTCCGAACGTCTCGCGTACCCACGAGCTGGCCTCCCACAGGCGCAGCGCCTCACCGAGGGAGTCTGGGACCCGCTCGGCCCCGGAGTCGTAGGCGTTGCCCCCGAACGCAGGTTCCAGCTCGAGTCCGCGCTCGATGCCGTCCAGGCCTGAGGCGACCATGCCCGCGACCGCCAGGTACGGGTTGACGTCGCCGCCGGGGACCCGGTTCTCCAGGCGCAGCCCGGGTCCGTGGCCGACCAGCCGGAACGCGCAGGTGCGGTTGTCGCGGCCCCACTTGATGGCGGTCGGGGCGAAGGAGCCCGCCACGTACCGCTTGTAGGAGTTGATGTTCGGTGCGAACAGCAGGGTCAGCTCACGCATGTGGGCGAGCTGACCGGCCACGAAGGCCCGGCCGAGGTCGCTCATCCCGAACTCGTGGTCGGTGTCGTCGGCCATCACCAGCGCGCCGTCGGTCCCGCGAAAGGACAGGTGGATATGGCAGGAGTTGCCCTCTCGCTCGTTGAACTTCGCCATGAAGGTCAGCGCGTAACCGTCCTGCGCCGCGATCTCTTTGGCGCCGTTCTTGTAGATCACGTGGTTGTCGCAGGTCCCCAGGGCGTCGGTGTACTTGAATGCGATCTCGTGCTGGCCCAGGTTGCACTCGCCCTTGGCGGACTCGACGGTCAGACCCGCGCCAGTCATGTCGTTGCGGATCCGCCGCAGCAGCGGCTCGATCCGTGCCGTGCCGAGCATCGAGTAGTCCACGTTGTACTGGTTGGCCGGGGTCAGGTCCCGGTACGCCTTCGCCCAGGCCTGCTCGTAGGTGTCGTTGAAAACGATGAACTCAAGCTCGGTGCCGACGAAGGCCTGCATTCCTTGCGCGGACAGCCGGTCGAGCTGTCGTCGCAGGATCTGCCGCGGCGAGGCGACCACGTCGCTGCCGTCCTCCCACTGCAGGTCAGCCAGCAGAGCAACGGTGCCTTCCTGCCACGGCACCCGGCGCAAGGTGGCCAGGTCCGGTTTCATCACGAAGTCCCCGTACCCGCGCTCCCACGAGCTCATGGCGTAGCCGCCGACGGTGTTCATGTCGATGTCGACGGCGAGCAGGTAGTTGCAGCCCTCGGTGCCGTGGCCGAGCACCGTGTCCAAGAAGTAGTCGGCGTGCAGCCGCTTTCCCTGCAGCCGGCCCTGCATGTCGGTGATCATGACCAGCACCGTGTCGACGGTGCCAGCAGTGATGTGGGCCGTGAGCTGTTCGACGGTGAGCGCCTGGACCCGGCTCATGTCACGCCCTCTCATCCGGTGGCAGCACCCGACCCATTAATGGTTCGGAAGCGTATGTTTACCACCTCATGGCCTGCTGTGTCTCAGGGTCGCAGATCCCTTCGAGGCTCCGCCCGCCGGCTGTGACTGGTCCCTGGTCCCACCCCGATGTCGATCATGGAACGTGGCTGCCGGTGGCGGCAGCTGGCGGTGGCGGAGCCGCAGGTCGTGCGGGGCGCCGGCGGCGGGCCCACCCTGGTGGGTCAGGTCAGGAAGCCGCGCAGCAGCGCCGAGGTGCCGTCGCAGTGCGCCTCCATCACCCGCCTGGCTTTGGCGCCGTTGCCGTCCAGGATCGCCTGGACGATCTCTGCGTGCTGGTGGTCGGAGTGGACGATGTTGGCTCGCAGCACCGGAATCGCGGCGAGCAGCTCACCGACCCGCAGCTGCACGTCGACCACCGCGGCCAGCAGCGAGTCCGAGCCGGCCATGCCGGCGATCAGGAGGTGGAGCCTGGAGTCTGCGCCGCGTCGGCCGCGGTCGTCGGGTGCGTCGGCGCAGGCGTCCAGGGCGGCGCGCAGCGCGGCCCGGTCGGCGGGTGACTTGTCACGGGAGGCTGCGAAGGCCGCCGCACCGGGCTCGACGACGCGACGGAAGTCGAGCGCGTCCTGCAGGCGGGTGCCCATCGCCCGGGCGATCTGGGTGGCGTTGCTGACCCCTGGAACCACCGAGTAGGTGACGAATGTGCCGCCGCCGCGGCCGCGTCGGGTCTCCACATAGCCTGCCTGGCGCAGTGCCTCCAGGACTTCGCGCAGCGTGGTGCGGCCGACCTGGAGGGCAATGGCGAGCTCGCGCTCCGGGGGCAGCCGGTCCCCGTTGGGGATGACCCCGAGCTTGATGGTGCGCACCAGGCGTTCGACTGCGGTCTCGAAGGCGTTGCCGTCGCGAACTGGCCGCAGCAACGATGTAGGGACCACGGTGGACATGGGGCCCATGATCGCGCGTCAGGAGCGGATGCGCTGGCCTTCGGGGTCAAACAGTGGCTCGGCTGCGACGGCTGCGTCGACCCACCGGCCGAAGATGAGCACCTGGGTGCGGTCGCCGGGCCCGGCGGCGCCGGGCCCGGCGGCCGGCAGGTAGCCGAACGCGATCGAACGGCCGACGTGGTAGCCGACCGCGCCGCTGGTGACCCGGCCGGCGACCACCGAGCCGACCCGGATCGGCTCGTTGCCCAGCACCTGTAGGCGCGGGTCTTCCAACGTCAGGCAGACCAGCTGACGGCGGGCCGCCTTGGGCTGGCCGGTGTCGTCGACGAGTGCGGACCGGCCGAGGAAGTCCTTGTCCAGCCGGACACAGAAGCCGAGCCCCGCCTCGTAGGGGGTGTCGTCGGGGGTGATGTCGGACCCCCAGTAGCGGTACCCCTTCTCGGCTCGCAGCGAGTCGATGGCCTTGTACCCGCAGGCCACAAGTCCGTGGCCTACGCCGGCCTGACGCAGCTGCTCCCACACGGTGGCGCCGTACTCGGTGGGGACGTAGATCTCCCAGCCGAGCTCGCCGACGAAGGTGACCCGGAGCAGCCGGGCAGGTGCGGTGCCCACGCTGGTGGAGCGCATCGTCATGTACCCGAAGTCGGCGTTGGCCAGCGACTGGGGGGTCAGCGGCGCCAGGATGTGGCGGGCATTGGGCCCCCACAGGCCAAAGCACGCCCAGGCGCTGGTCACGTCCCGTACCGACACGGTGCCGTCGCGGGGGGCATGCGAGGCGATCCAGCTCAGGTCGTGGCCGCCGAGCGCTGTTCCGGTGACGATCTGGAACGTCTGGGCGTCGATCTGGGTGACTGTGAAGTCGCACTCGATGCCGCCGCGGGCGTTGAGCATCTGGGTGTAGGTGATCCGGCCTGGCCCGCGCACCACCCGGTTGTCGCACAGGTGCTCCAGCAGGTCCGCGGCTCCGGGGCCGGCGACCTCGATCTTGGCGAACGAGGACTCGTCGAACAGTCCGGCGGCCTCACGGGTGGCCCGGTGCTCGGCCTCGATCGCCGGGGACCACAGCTTGCCGGCCCAGCCGACCGGGCGCTTGGACTCGTGTCCACCGGGGGCGTTGGAGCCGTAGTAGTTGACCCGCTCCCACCCGCTCTTCTCACCGAAGCTGGCATCCAGCGCCAGGTGCGCCCCGTATGCCGCGGAGACCCGCAGTGGCCGCGCGGAGGTCCGCTCGTGGCCGGGGTACTTGATGTCGTAGTAGCTCTGGTAGTTCTCCGTCACCCGGGCCAGGGTGTAGGCGGGTGACAGGTACTGGCGGCCGAAGCGCCGCACGTCCATTTCCCACAGGTCCATGCCGGGGTCGGAGTCGAGCACCCAGTCGGCCATGACCTTCCCGACGGCTCCGGCGCCGGCGATCCCGTGCGCGCAGAACCCGGCGGCCACCCAGAAGCCGCGCACGTCGGTGGGCCCGAGACAGAACTCGTTGTCAGGTGTGAAGCCCTCGGGCCCGTTGATGATCTTGCGGATCTCCACGTCCGCCATCTGCGGCACCCGGGTCACCGAGTTCGCGTAGATCTCTTCCAGACGGTCCCACTCCTGCGGCAGCAGGCGGCCGTTGAAGTCGGCTGGGATGTCGTCGAGCCCGTCCGGGCCGAGACCGAACGGCCGGCTGTGGCGCTCGTAGCCGCCCATGACCAGACCGGCTCCGTCCTCGCGGTAGTAGACCAGCAGATCGGGGTCGCGCAGGGTGGGCAGCCGCGGCTGTCCCGAGGCGACCGCACGAAACGGTGTGGTCACGACGTACTGGTGGCTCATGGCGATGATCGGCACCCGCACCCCGACCATCCGGGCCACCTGCGCGGCGTACATGCCGGCGGCGTCGACGACGGTCTCGCACTCGATGTCACCCCGGTCGGTCCGGACCCCGGTGACCGCACCGTCGGCGGTGGTGATGGCGAGCACCCGGGTGTGCTCGCAGACGCTGACTCCGGCCCCTTTGGCGCCCTTGATCAGCGCGAACGTCAGCTGGGAGGGGTCGAGGTAGCCGTCGGTGGCCAGGTAGGTCGCCCCCAGCACTGCGTCGGTCGACATCAGGGGGAACAGCTGCGCGGCCTGCTCGGCTGTCAGTCGCTGCAGGTCCAGGCCGAAGGTCTGCGCCCAGCCGACCTGGCGTTCCAGCTCCTCCAGCCGCTGCGGCGAGGACGCCAGCCGCAGGCCGCCGCACTCGACCCAGCCTGGGTCGGTGTCGGGGTCGGCCGCCAGGTCCCGGTACAGCTGGGCGCTGTACATCATCATCCGGGTCAAGGTCACCGACCCGCGCAGCTGCCCCACCAGGCCTGCGGAGTGGAACGTCGAGCCCGACGTCAGCTCGCCGCGCTCGAGGACCACCACATCGGACTCGCCGCGACGCGCCAGGTGATGGGCGATGCTGGCGCCGCCGACCCCACCGCCGACGACAACGATGCGGGCACGCGAGGGAAGGTCGGCCATCACAGGGCTCCTGCCAGTCCGTCGAGGATCTGCGGGTAGGCCGGCCCGAGCAGCTGCGCCGCGGCGGAGTCGTACTTGGCCATCCCCCAGGCCCAGAAGTCGAACTCGATCGGGGACACGCTGTCCTGGATCGACGCCCACAAGGTCCACCCGTACCGGGCCAGCAGCGACCAGGCCTGGGCGCGGGCCACCTTGGCGGGGTCTGGGCGACCCCAGTAGGAGCTCACCAGCACACCCATCGCCTCGGGGGACAGATCTGACTCGCTCGCCAGGTTCCCCAGCTCGAAGCTGGCCTCGTTCATGCCGCCGTACTCGTAGTCGATGATCCAGATACGTTCCCCGTCGTCGAGGAAGTTCCCGGCGAGAAGGTCGTTGTTGCAGGGGACGAGGGGCTCGTTGCCTGCCGCCATGGCCTCCTCCAGGGCCTCGACCCGGCCCGCCAGCTCCAGGTAGTCCGGCGGGAGCCGGAAGCCCTCGCGTACCACCACGTCCAGGTAGCGCCGCCGGATGGCCCGAAAGTCGAATGTCCCGGTGAAGTCGGGGCCGGCGTGCAGGGTGCGCACCGCGGCCGCGATCCGCCTGCAGGTGGCCTCGTCGCGGACGTCGGCGGCGGTCAGCGTCCGGCCTGGCAGAAACCCTACGACCAGAACATTGTCCGCGGGCAGCGCCTCCACCACCGGCGCACCGACCCCGGACCGCCAGGCCATCAGCGTGTTGTGGCGCTCGGCCGCCCGGTCGATGGCCAGCAGCCCGGACTCGTTGGCCGAGACCCGGACCACAACGTCGGCTACCTCGGCGGCGTCGGTGGTCCTCACCCGGTAGTTGCGGTTGGTCAGCCCACCACCGAGCTCGGTGACCTGGTAAGTCCGCCCGGCCAGGACGGCCAGCTTCCCGAGGAGCTCAGCGAGCTCACCGTCGTCGGCTGCGCAGACCATGGCGGGAGACTAGAGCCTGACCCGGTGGGATCAGGACCGGTTCGCCGACTCGTCCAGGTGGGAGCGCACGAAACGTGCCACCAGCTCTGGGTGCTCCATCTGCGCCACGTGCCCGGTGTTGGGCAGCACCACGACGGTGGAGTTCGCGAACGCGGCTTTCGCCTTGGGCGCGACCCGGGAGGAGACCAGTTTGTCCTCGCGCCCGTACATCAGCAGGGTTGGGGCGCTGACTCGGGCCGCGTGGGCCCACGGCGCAGCGCTGCCGGTGGCCAGGAAGGAGCCCACCAGGCCGCGGGTGGATGCCGCCATCGCGTCGACGGCATACGGCAGCGCAGCGCGGCGCTCCACCTCGACAACGGCCTGCGCGACACGTTCGGCCGACACCGACGACGGGTCCGCGTAGACCAGCTTGAGCAGCCCCTCGACGCGCTGGTGCGCGGACATGTCGGCCAGGCGCCGGGAGAACAGCTGACCGACGCCGGGAAGGGCGAGCAGCGCGACCTGGGATCGCCACCGCCCGGGCCGGTAGTCCGGCAGCGCCGGCGAG
>Ga0075029_100000900_pt1 | contig 17132 bp, 25 predicted proteins | sample LitLauG_LLR_2013_FD_71391 | JGI IMG/M metagenome (GOLD analysis project Ga0075029, IMG submission 71391) | Freshwater sediment microbial communities from North America - Little Laurel Run_MetaG_LLR_2013 | ecosystem: Environmental > Aquatic > Freshwater > Creek > Sediment | place: USA...
GACTGACTCATGGTCAACCGATACTGCATCTGTAAGGCGATCTGTATCGTCTGCAAGTCCCTGTTAGCCTCAGCCAGGGACTTATTGGCTTCTTGTAGTGTTCGAATTCTCATGTCCAGTGCTCCTTAATCGTCACGTTAGATAAGATTCTCACTTTCATGTCGACGGACGATTCAATCGCTGCATGAAGCTTGTTTGCGTGAGCCTCATCAGTTACTCCATAGTTCAACTCGTCATGAACCTGCATATAGGGCAAGTCACGACTCTCCTTCCAATTCTTGAGCATGGACGCCTTGGCCATGTCGGCACCAGACCCCTGAATAATCGCATTCAATGCCTTGTGGGTGTTGGCTCTACGAATCTTCATCCCATGCCACTTGTCTTCAGCGTGCTCCTTCCTGACCGGCGTCGTGTCGATGCCCTGCTCCTTCAATTTCCAAGCATTGATCGGCTCCCACAAATTGAAGTGACGGCGACGTCCCAATAGGGTCTTGACGTAGCCGCGCCGATCAGCGATGATCATCGCCATGTCAGCAATCTCCTTGACGAATGGCACACCCCGATCGAACTTGTCCAGCACCTCCTGAGCTTCTTCTTTGGACGCATTTAACTTGAACGCAAGTTTCTTAATCCCCATTCCATAGCACCGGCCAAGGTAAAGATCTTTTGCTACACGCTTATCGATGCCTCCGCACCACTCCATCATCTTGGGATAGATCTTAAACGTGCGATCATTATTGTAGAAGTCAGCCATCTCCTGTGCGCGGGTGAAGTTACACAGGGCGGCGAAGTGCGTCAAGATTCGCGGCTCTTGCTCTGAATAGTCAGCCTTCATCCACTTAAGCCCCTGTTCATGTGGAATGAAGCATGACCGGATCAGGGCACCAAAGTTGTTGGGCTTCCCAGTCTTCCTGTATTTACCCGCTGGAACCTGTTGTGGATTAGGGTTCGCCGCAGCCATGCGACCAGTTCTTGTCCCACCCTCGTCAGTGGCAATCTGACGCCATTGCGGGTGAATTCTGTCTCCCACAAGATTGTCCAATATCCACCCATCAACGAAGGTCTCCCGCATCTTGCTAAGCTCACGCAGGTCACTCAAGTCATCTAAGAACGGATGAATGGTTCCCTCGATATAGTCGGCGGTAAAGCTGGGCATCCCAGTCGGCGTGCGAGGATACTTGATACCCAAGCGATCGCAGATCATTCCCAGCTTTGGTCCAGACCACTCGTCAATGCGATCGCCATATTTCTGCTCCATTTTTCGACGTAGCTCATTCTCCTCAATCAACAGGGACTTAGAGAGGCCGTTCGCCTTCTCCACATCCATCTTGATCCCACGCTTGCGCATCTCCCAGAGTAGTGGCAACAGCTCGCACTCAAGTTGGAACACCCCGGTGAGTTCTTCCTCAGACAGTTGGACAAGCTGCTTCTCAAATATCTTAAGTGGCGCGAATGCATCGAACTCCGCATAGGGACCAACATACTTGGAGTGGAGCTTCCACAGATTCCCCTTGACGTCCTTGAAGCCATGGGCTGTGGCAGCTTGCTTGAGCAGATCCTCATCCTTGCCAATGAAGCCGTACTTGCGACACAGGGCTTCCAGGGACGTTGAGAGGCTCTCCTCGTCTATAAGAGCTTCTGCAATCTGGACATCAATGAGTTTACCACGGATTCCCACGCCCAGGCTACTGAGTCCCTCGAGTTCGTACTGAAGGTTTGCTCCGACGATAAATCGATCCTCAACTCCAAGCGTATCCTTAAGGAACGCTGTAACTGCGGATCGATCCATATTTCCGCCTTGAAGGTGTCCAATGGGAAAATACCAAGATTGATCAGTGGCAGACAGTGAAACACCCACAACTCTCGCATCACCTCGAATAAAGCCCGGTCCCTTGGTGCGAAGATTGGGGTCGCAAGACTCGATGTCAAGTCCAAGCATCTTGACACCCGTAAGATTAGGAAAGCTCTTGGGTGGGACCCAATCGGATTGAGGTCCGAATAGGGTCCCACAGATACCGTCCGCCTTGTCATGATTTACTTTTCTTCGCATTTTGCTTGTCAACTTGATGTTGCTTCCATTTTATGAAACCCTTGTCAACAAGTATACCATAAGCACAATCCAGGCATATTTTGACGCCACCAACCTTGCCACGCAACTCGTCAGAGATCATGAATTGCTTGCACCATTCGCACTGGTTCTCTCTGTTGGTTATTGGCATAACAGATAGGCTGTCAAACAATTAGGACCGTGGTCAATTGAGGCATTCCTAGCGTTTGCGAGGACATGCATTAGGGCATCGGGATGTTTAAAGACATGACTATCTATGGGTTTATCAACCCCGTGGGTCCCCGCAAGAGCCCTGGCATTGTTGAGATGGCGCTCGTAAATGTGCTGGGAGCCCACCATGACCGTCAGGATCCCCAACTTGTACTTGCCGCCGAACAAAGTGTTCAGGTACAACGTCATCATAGTGAACGTGAACAGATCATAAGGAACCCCAAGCCACGCATCCTGGCTTCGCATATTAACCACTGTGTGGAGCGTGTCTCCCCTGATGAGGAACTGAACAGACAAGGTGCACGGGATGTCTTTCGAATCGCGAGGGTTACGTTCCCATATCGTAAGGACAGCTTGACGCGAGTCAGGATCTTGCTGTAGTTTTTCGTAAACATAGTTCACTTGTTGTATGAATGGAGGACCATAAGCTCCTCGCATGGTGAGACCATCATCGGAGTACTTTTCCAAGTTTCTCCTGAGTGCTGGATGGTCCAGTCGACGATTACCGGTAAGTATCCACAGGGCTTCAGCAGCCATGAACTGGTAGTCGAGTTCCCGCTCTGGGATGGTGATGACTGGACAAGCCATGTAGATCCAGTACTTGTTTCCAATGACTTCATGTGTAGCCTGTTGTCTTGGTGATGCAGCCTTGCCAAACTGCAAGACGTGCTGAATCAGGTTAAGGTATGCTTGGTTTGCGGTCATAAGTTCTTGATATACTTCTCCAGGTCCAGGCCATCTGAAGCGACGTCATACTTGACATGCTCGGTGCGCTCGAAGACCGTGCCGTAGTTAGCATGAATGGCGTAGTACTGTTGTGAGTTCAGGTGCTTGAAGCTCACACGATCATGGGCTTCATGAGACACCTTGTACAGGTCATAGTTCGGCCGGCAACACCAGATGTAGGTGCCCCGCAAGCGAAACACGTCAGTCTGCATCTGCTCAAAGTCGTACTTGTCCTGAAGCTCAGGACGAAGCATGGACCCATAAGCACGTTCAGACGGCCAGTGTCGGTCAAGAACCACATTCATGCCGTGGCTCAAGTTCTCCTCAGCGATCTCTAACAGATTACGGTGATGCTGATACATGCATTGGTGTATGTCCCTGTGTCCGCTGGCGTGAAGATACACAGCCTGCAATTCCAGGGACATTGTGCGAGCCAGTGTTGACTTTCCGGTGGAATCGACGCCCTCAAGGATGAATAGTCTACTCATAGGTTGCGAGCGGAAACAGTTCCTTGGCTTGTTCAACAGTGAGCTCACTGTCAATACGTTCAGTTCCCCAGTAGCTAATTGTACAGCTGCCGGGCGTCCAGTCATTGGGAATGTTTCCTGACAACTCGTCGTTTCCGGACCCGTCGGCAGGAACTCTGCGAAGATACACGTCACTTGGTTTGTAGAAGTATCGATACTTTGGTGTCGGTTGAGGCAGTTGAACCTCGCCCAATGTGGTCGGTGGATCGGTCAACCCACACAGGTCGTCTAAGTTGGGGGTGACCCAGCCAACAGGCTTTGCGATGTCCACGAAGGTGCCAATTGCTGCATGCTTGCCGGGGTTAAGATCTGACGACCTCACCTTGGCCATGTTGGCTGCGTGGACTCGATCCCACGCTGTGTTGATCGCCTCAGGGGAGAACCCCTGTAGGTGAAGATTTCCCAGGGCAAAATAGATTAAGTCAATCATAGCATCCAATTGCTTGGGGAGGTCGTGGTTGCTACGAGCGACCATCCACTCGTGGAGTTCCTCAAGAGTCCTCGCCTCTCGAGCGAGCTGGATGTCCGCCGGCAGTTCTCGAGGCGGACCATCGTAGTTCACGCCAAACTTCACGTGGAAGGCGGCGACATCGTGTGCGAAGGTGTCTGTCATAGGCTCATGTCTTTCCATTGTGCGGAGCTAGACCAGGGCTGCGCAGTTTCTTCAATGATCTTGAACTTGGTCTGAAAGTTCAAGGGAGTTTTGTCGTTAAGTTTGCTGAGTTCCCACAGACAGTTACGAGACTGCGCGGGAAACAGCGGGGCAAAGACACATGACAGGAAGTTCGTGTCATAGTATTCGCGAAGACGATTAAACAATTCAGTGCTCACTAGTCCCTTACCAAGTTCACCTTGGTAATCTCTTATGGAGGCGAAGGTGCCATAGACATTCTCAACTACGAATCCGTGACGCTCGAAGCCGGCCCCCAGGGACTCATAGAGCATCTCGTTGACGTGATTGGCAGCACAATCGATGCGATTCCAGCAAGGAGTGCTGATGAAGAATCGTGCGTCTGGTGATGTGAGCTTCTTCATGTGCTCCAACATGTCGAACATCATCTTCGGCTCCACGTGTTCGAGGACCTCAAAACAGATGACGATGTTGGGAAGGGTTTCGACGGAATTACCCTTGACGTCGTCAACGGTAAGCTCCAGGAAGTTACACTCCTCCCACAGTTTGTGAGGAAACTTCTGCGTCCGAGCGATAGCCTGAACGGCAGCATCCTCGATGGGGCCGACGTCGCATCCGAAGTAGGCAGCTGGAATGAGCTTGCTGCTGTACAGTGTCTTAGCAAAAGGCAGCTCGCGACCACACCCAATGTCAAGTATGCGAGCAGTCTGATAGCATTTGCGTTCACACATTCGTTTCAAGACGTGAGTCCAGCGAAGACAGTGGCTCAAATAGTCTCGGTGAATGAAACCACGATCTTCTGCCGTGTCGATGCTTAAATATGTTTTATCTACTGTTTTTCCTCTGGCGTTTGCCATATTACCATTTCCTTAGTGGAGTCGTTAATGCTCGTTCAATGTCCCACCCACATTGAATGCGTTGCTGAAACTGATATTTGGGGATCACACATCTTGGATCTTCTCCCCATTCAGCCACACATTTAGTTTCACCTAAATACGTGATCATTCTGTTTCCCTTTATTCTATTCCAGCAATTTTGTTTGTTTGTGACCCAACGACAATTCTCAGGTGAGTACCCAAGATGCCCGTTTTTCCTATCCAGGACTAATCCAGGGCACCAACCATTAGTCAGAGCCCACTTAACAAAACGAATCTGACCCGGTCTTCCCGACCATTCTTCACACAGCTTAATTCCACGTGCCCCATAATCTTTGTAACTTCGTGATTTTGGACGATTGCATCGGCCATCGATGCCCATCCAAACATTAGCCAGTTTAAACACCTGATCCACCGTTATGTCAATGTTAACCATATAAGTGGATTATATCACAACTATGGTGTAAGTAAACAGGATTATTCCTCTTCCGCCGTGTCCTCAAGCCATGATTCACCGTACTTCTCCCACCACAGTGGAGCCAATTCAGTGAGTGGATCAAGTCCACGATCTGCTCGATTCTTGTTAACGTGTTCCAAGGCACGAGCTTTAGCCTTAGTCACTAGTTCTTCTTCAGTCATGTTAGTTGTCGATTGGTTGACCGTCAATGGAAGCTTTAAAGTTGAATTTCTTGGGCATGATACGACAACGACACTCCTCAATCATAGCTTGGGCCATGTTCTCTGCGATGTTCTTGTCGAGCTTATTCGCTCGAGCGATCAGGCCCATGGCCACGTAGCAGCCGGCGTAGAATGCCAGCTCGATGTCTTTTCGTTGCTGATCATTGGCAGCCACGATGGGACCCTTCGCCCACCACTCGTCGTAGACCGGCTTGATGACTTCTTTATAAGCCATGGGTTTCCTCAGTTATGAGATCCTCCTCGTTGCACAAGAATGACTCTCCCTTTTCGTCCTCAACACGGTAGCAAAAGAACCGTGGATTGGTGACGCTGACAAAGATGTCCATCACCTTCACAGTTCCAAAGCTAACCGTATTCTCAATAGTTTCACCGATCTTGAATTCTCCAGGAGTTGGCTCTCCATTAGCGTTACGTTCGATGTCACGATCAGTGCATCCTGGTGGTAAGTTACTTAACATGATATTTTCCTGCGATGTGGTTGTTGAAGTGTTTCCCGATAGAATCGGAAGTTACGAAGTCAAGATGAGCCTCCTCACTGACTCCTTGATAGGTGTAGGTCTTTCCGTTATGGAACTGGACCCGCATTTCCTTGGTTTCCGGATCATGTCCAATGGACTTGATCACGCTTGATTTGACTGTTTGCATGTTCATATTCTTAATTCTGTCCCATCATACCACCTGTTGATTGTTAAGTAAACGGAATTTTAAAGTCAGGTGTCACGGCGATCCCTGAACCCGATAAATACCGGAATGCGCGGAGCCGTCTTCGTCCCATGCCCCTGGCACTTGTACGTGACCAGTCGCCCTATCAGGGAGGCACGTTCCTCCCACAGCAAGTATCGCTGATCTTGAGAGAACCCAGTGCCAATGCCAAACGTGACACCGTCAGGGGTCTTACAGAACAACGCACCAAGGCATCCCTTGCCCACCATATTCTTCTTATGGTTGGATCGCTTTAAGTACCCACGCTCGTCGATCTGGCCATCGTTCTGGTTCTGATTCGCCTCGTCGAATCCCACAACTTCAGCCTCAGCAGTCTCAAACATCTTCCACTTGACGAGCCACTGCTCCCGCATAGTGGAACGGCCATATTTGTAGCGACTGTGTGGAGTGCGAAAGCATATCCCCTCATGCCCCTGTTGGAGGCAATCTGCCATGAACGTCTCCAGATCTTTGCGATCATAGCATGTCTTGGGGAGAACTCGAACACAAAAATCCGGAAGAACGGCATGCTTGAGCATCTCCACCCTCTCGACGTATGGAACAGAGATTCTCTCAAACCCCATGTCGAAGATGTGGAAGCGAAACGTGGGAGTGCCGGTGAACGACATGACGTCTGACTGGCACTCGTAGAAGTTCCGCGGATGCTCCAGGATGTTGTTGAACAGATCAGGTGGAGGATATGTCATGATCTCACCATCAAACCCTGGCGGCATCTTCTCGATCTGTTTCCTAATGTGGTCATTCGGCACGGGCTTCAGGGACCTACAGACAGCCAGCGAGATGCTGTGAGGGAATGATGGCTTGTCCACCGTGCAACACCGGATCCCGTCCAATTTCGGGGTAGCTAAAACGGGAAGTATGAGGTTATTGAATATATCATCAATAACATCCTGGGTGTCACTCGGTTTACAGAGGGATGCGGCAAGCATTGGCCTGAATGGTTTTAATAGTGCCATAATCAGCCCTCATCTTGTTCGTTTACCTCAACGCTATTGGCCCCACGAGGTGGGACCAAAGCAAGAGGATGCCGTGTTAACTTTCCGTCCCAGTTTGCGATCCAATCGATGTCGGCTGGATCAATGTTCTTCTTCGCACAGAAGTCGTCTACCAGTTTGACCGTGTCTTCCTGCGTCTGCCAGATGACGTGAACCAACTGCGGACCGCGCTGTAAGATAATTATACGTTTCATTGGATTCCTGTTATGTAGACTAGTTCGCCCCATCTGGTATTAGCAGATGGGGCGAATCATAGCCGAGGTTGTAGTTGCTTATTCGGCATCTTCGTCTTCGCCATCCTCGTCGGCATCAGCGTCAACCGGTGCCGGTTTGGACACAGCGACCGGCTTGGCGTTCGGGTCCTTGGCATAGGTGATCACACCAGCCTCAGCCAGGGGCTTCTGGTAATAGCCCAGAATGCGTTCCACCGGTTGGCGAGTGACCAGGCCAGCGCCAGGCAATGCCGCGACCAATTCCGCGCGAGTCATGCCATCGGGGCCAGCCACCTCGAGGACGTTGGCGATGATCTGCGCCTGGGGAGCGAGCCGGGTGACAACCTGCTTGCCGTCAACCGTCTTGGTTGGCTGCACGCCCTTGCCGTCCTCACCGAATACGCGGTGGAACTTGTCGGTCGCAGCCTCACCCTTGGGACGGAGGTTTGTGGGCTTTCCGGCGGGTGAAGCCGCTTTAGCGGGTTCAGCAGCTGGGGTGGGAGCAGCCGGGGCTTCAACAGGTTTTGCAACTTCGGATTTCGTTTTCTTTGCCATATGTTTCTTCTTTCTCGTTATGCGATGGTTATCGCGGTTATGTTTACTCGATCAATCATTGATCGTGAGACTACTCTATCACACAAATGAGCGGGTGTACACGGGATAAATTCTTATTTATGACTCGATTACAGGATTATTAAGTCCTGGAGCATCAATCGGCAAAACGACATTTCTGTTCACATGGCGGTCCGATCCTATTCCGGTAAACTGTTCACTTGGTGGCGAACTCCTGGTCACCTGGCGGGTGCACGTTATTTCCGCCGAAGGTGGCTAATATTCGGGGATTTGGAAAAAGAAAAAGCCCTCTATTGCTAGAGGGCTGTGAAGTAAGGAATTAGTGAGATTTGTTGATTAGTGTGGCAGTTAGATCAACAATGAATTGTGGTAGCCAGAAGTAGTGACGTTCTTCTCCGTACATGGAGACACCGTAGTGGATTTCACCACTGAATCGGGTTGTTTGTGTGATGTAGTAATCACGATTAAGGAATGAGATGTCGTCACCTTGTTTGAATCGTGGGATTACTTGTGGCACAGGAGCATCATGAGGAGTAGGGCCCACATTAGCCCGTAGATCAGTAGCAGCTTTGTCAGAGCTTGACGCCTGATTCGTTTGCGATGATTTAGTGGATCCATGCATGTTAGTTCTCTTGTCTATGGGTGATATGTTTTGCGGCGAGTTCGAGACTGTGTGCCGCTTGAAGGTATGCAAGGTCTTCGGCATTGTCGAAGATTGTTCTGCAGATTTTGCTCATGTGTAAGATGAGTTTCTGGAATTCTGGAGCGTCCATTTGGTCAACGTTGAGTATAACTGTGTCGAGTTTATTGTTATGGTCTACAATCATATCACCGTTTGTTGTTAGTGCGTCTATGATGGTTTGCACGGCGTATTCAACAGGTGGGCTGTCGATTAGTGTTGGTGGAACGATTTGCGTCAGGCAGTTTGTGATGAGACTGTGCGTGTCTTGATGTGGTGTGCTCATGGTGCGATAGTTTTTTCGAATTGGATGATGCCGCGGGATAAGTCATGAATAAGCTCCCTGATGACAGGAGTGATGGTGGACATGCGAACTAGTTGGGAGATGATTTTGCGATCACCTTCGCAGTCTGGATGAATGTACTCGCGGTCCTGTCCGTAGATGGATTTGCAATAGTACTTGATGATGATTTTGTCGTTCATAACTCAATTGCGGCGAATGAGTTTCTCCGAGATGAGTTGAGGGCGATAGTACTGGAAGATGCGCCAGGGATCTTGACGGGTGTGGAGTTCCGTGGCGTGGTCGATGACGTATTGGCGAAGGATTTCTTCGGTGACGGTCTGCTTGTTGAGGTCTGTCTCACCTGAAGTGGTGAGGCATGTCCGGACGAATTTGAGGCAGATTTTGGATTGAGGTGTTTTGAGAAGGGCCTCGGTGTTGGGATCGGCGAGAGAGGCGTCACCGTGAGAGTAGACACATTTGCTGATGGTGGACTTGCGATTGGATCCAGGGGTCGTTGAGGCAGTGGGACGCCGGTCTACTGCGATAGAGACGATTTTGGCCCAGATGTATTGCGCGGTCTTGATGAGGTCTTGCTTCTTGGGTGGATTGACCTTGAAGAAGTTCTCGTGATAGGCGAGAGTGGTTTCCTTGTTTTCGTCGAGGAATTTGTCGAGGCCGGCCCAGGACTTGTGGATGGCTTCCTTGACGATGTGACAGTGAGACATCGATTCGAAGATGTAGAATTGGAAATGTACGTCTTCGACGACGAATGCTTTGGTGTTCTTGGTGAGATCGAGACCTTGGTAGGTCTCAGAAGTTGACGTTTGTTCTTTCATATGTTTCGATTTGTTTAGTTATGTAGTTTATGTTTGCTGTCAGTGAAGATGTTTGTTTGATTCGATTATTTTTTGTGGATGAAGTTCCAGAGTGCTTCGACGGGATATCCTTGGATGCCGACGAATGATAGAGGAAGACGGGCTTCGTCTGGTGATTTGCAGATGCTGAGAATGTGTCCGATGGTTAGGATGCGTTTAAAGTCGTCGATTTCCATGGATAGCCAGGTTGCGGAATCGGCGATTGCCTGTTCTTGTGCAGCGACAGGGTCTTTGAGGTTGTATTTGATTTCGTGTGACATAGTAGTAGTATTATATGATGGTTTATTGCGATGTACATTAATTTGATTCGATATTGACGTAAGGAAGCTTGAAGCGACGTTGGACGTAGATTTTCCAGCGAGCGTAGAATTCAGAAGACGCGGTTTCGAAGTTTTCCGCAGTAACGAGGAACTTATCAGGATCGTTAGACAGGGGCACGTGTTTCTGATCTTTTGGCAACCAAGCACGCAAGTTCTTAAAACCGAAGGTTACCCAACCGTCTTCGTCGCGCTCAATGACGCGCTCTCCGACGCATGCTGTAATAAAGTTACGCGCATCGATTTTTTCGTTATTTGGAGATTGTTTCGTTTTCATGTGATCTTTTTAAGGTGGGAACCAGATCGGTCCCACTCTAAATAACTCCTTGTGTGGGATCAGCGCTAGAAGATTTGATGACAACGAATAGTGAACATCATGAATTGATTCCTTGCTTGAACCGTTGGCGACAAATGTTCGTAGCGATGAAGATCTGGTGAGCAGGATCACATGAAAACGTAACGATCGACAAAGGACGTAATAACGGGGATCTTCAGTCGTTTTCCTGGGAAATTGTATAAGTTGTTGATAGTCAATAATTTAGACAAATATTGGGCCCTTGATAATTACAAGTGTTTAATAGGTAATGTCTTATATGAGGGAGAGAGTCAGGTTATTGGGGTTATATAGCCTTGGCTTTGGGTCATTTTTCAATTTTTTACTTTTTTATAGGGGTATATAACCATAATAACCTGAGTTTAACTATTTAATCTTTATGCATCTTTGTATACATAGGTAATTTATATTGAATTTTCTATAAAAGAATGCAAGGATGGCAAGAAACCGCTATCTTTTTAAATACAGGCTGTACTTACTATTAATGGAGAGTAATACAACAGTGACCCCTGGATTAGATTAGTTAATATATGAGTGATATACCTCCAATAGCCTGACTTCATAAGAATAGAGGAATCTGATGCAGATTTGCACGGGTCGTAAAAAACGGGATAAAAATGGGTGACCCTGGTGCTTGGTGCCGTGAGCCTCGGTCCTTGTACAACCATCCTGTAAACAAGGTGAACAGCGTTTGTTTACAAATCGTAGCATGCGACCATACTCGGGTCTCTCGGTATGTGCAAGCATCAACTGGATCTGTGGTCCTATTGTCCAGGAACATGGTGCCAGGGGGGCCTTTCGATTGACGTACGAGCGGACACCAAGCCCCAGTCTCTGGCGGCTACTTCCGGGCTGCATTCTGCTAACAGAAATAATAAGTAGCCAGGATAATTAGTACAAAATTCCGGTTTACAGGACAATCATTCGGGCTTATATTGAGATGTAAATGTCAGCGCGCATTCCATCGGTAGAGGAAATTCGATCCAGGATGAACCGTCCTGCAAAGATCGAACTTGGTGCCATTGCCGCGCCAGAGAAGAAGGAGACGGCAGTAGCCTTCAAGAAGGAAGTTCTTGCCGACGTGGACCATAAACTAACATCGATGGAGGCGAAGATTAAGTCCCTGTCATCCGGGAGGAAGTTGACTCCAGCAGAAATACGCGAGTCGATGGATCTTCTGTTCCAAAAATACGACTTCTCACCGGTGGAAGAGCTCATCAAGATGGCGATGAGCACGGACGATGAGGGACGGAAGCAGAGGATTTGCGAGTTTCTCACGGAGTTCATGATCCCGAAGCTGAAGAGCATCGAGGTCAAGGGGCAAGTGGAGCACAATCACGTCGTGGTAGTACGGAGGTTCGGAATGGACGGGACACCCCGTGATGTCCCTGTCATCCGGAATATCACGCCCAAGGTAACGGAGGGTGCCCGTGAGTGAGATCATCTTACCGCATCAGTATATCCCGCGCTCGTATCAGATGCGCACATGGGAGTATATGGAGGGCCCTGAGGAGAACAAGAGGGCGGCGGTCGTCGCCCATCGCCGGTGGGGCAAGGATCTGTTAGGGATCAACGTCGTGTCATGTAAAGCACAAGAACGTGTGGGACTCTATTGGCACTTGCTCCCCACATATAAGCAGGGGCGGGCAATTGTGTGGAACGGCTTCACGAGGGACGGCAGGAAGTTCTTGGATCACTTCCACCCAGAGTTGGTCAGTTCGATGAATAGCACGGAAATGAGGGTGACGTTCAAGAACGGGAGTCAGTACCAAGTGGTGGGGACGGACGACATCAATTCACTGGTGGGAACGAATCCTATCGGTTGCATCTTCTCGGAATACTCGCTGCACGATCCTGCGGCGTGGGACTACATTCGTCCCATCTTATTGGAGAATGGTGGATGGGCATTGTTCATCTATACCGCGCGTGGTCGCAACCATGGGTACACGCTCGTGGAAATGGCGAAGAAGAACAAGAAGTGGTTCTATGAAGTGTCGATGGCTGGATCTGACGGGACGAGGAAGGAGGACGGGAAGCCGGTGTTTAGCGATGAGCAGATTCAGGAGGAGCGAGACTCCGGGATGCCTGAAGAAATGATCCAGCAGGAGTACTTCTGTTCGTTCGACAGTCCATTCATTGGATCTTACTACGGGCCCCAGATGTTGTCCCTGGAAAGGTTGGGGGATCGCCTGTTGGACGATCTACCATATGATCCGAAATTGCCGGTTGAGACATGGTGGGATCTGGGAATGGACGACAGTACGACGATTTGGTTCGTACAGAAGTATGGCACGGAAATCAGACTGATTGACTACTATGAAAATTCCGGAGAAGGGCTGCACCACTACGCAAAAGTCCTGGCCGGCCAGGCCACAGAGGGTGAGCACCGCTCTGAGTACTTCTATGGGAGGCATATCGCTCCTCACGATATTGAAGTCCGGGAACTTGGTACAGGTAAGAGTCGTCGAGAAGTTGCGAGAGGATTGGGAATTAAGTTTACAGTCGGAAAGATCCATGAAGTTTCGGACGGAATTGAGGCAGTCCGGACAACATTACCTCGTTGTTATTTCAACATGAAGCGATGCCAGAGGGGTGTCGAGGCTCTGAGGCAGTATAGGAAATCTTATGACGAAGTTAACAAAGTCTTTCGTAATCACCCTCTACATGATTGGACGAGTCATGGTGCTGATGCTTTTCGTATTGGCGCTATGGCGACGAAGGAAAAAATGAGGATGGATAAGCCTCAGGAAAAGGCCATCGATGAACACAACTATATGGGAGGAGCTCCAGTCACTGCATGAAGGCTACCATCTTACTCTCAACGAGCACTGTGCCCTTGCTATTGCACGTGGTGGTCGCGTGGTTTTTGGCAGTGATTTCTTTATTGCTGGATACCCTGTTGCTGATCGTGGTTGGTTTGTTACTATTGCAGTTGGCCATAACGCTTTTCGATCTTTTATTGCGGTCATGCCATACTACCTCCCGTACATCGGATGGTGTAGGGGAAAACGAAATAACGAAGTCCGCTGGTATCGGACGGAACAACTATTAAGGAAACTTATGGGCGGCGCTCCATCATTACCACCTCCTCCGGGACCACCTGCTCCTCCAACAAAGGATCAGGCTGCAAAGAACCTAAACGACCAAGGTGTCGGTAAAGCTCCAATGGGTTTTACTTCAACAATCCTTGGTGATAACAAGAACCAATCGGATGGAAAGAAAACCCTGTTAGGGGGATAACATTATGCCCACTGATCCAAAGGCCGATTTTGTGATGCGGCGCTTCGATAAGATGCGCAGCATCCGCGCTCCGTTTGAGACGGACTGGCAAGATGTCAGGTATTACGTGAGACCCATCACGCAGTATGCGAGCTATTCCCCCCAACTGCAGTTCTACACCGTGATGCCCGAGACATGTTACGACGGGACCGCTGGTAACGCGTTAGAGGAGCTTGCCTCAGCCCTGCACGGGTACCTGAGCAATCCTACCGAAAGGTGGTTTGAAATTCAGTTGGAGGGGAACAATCCTTGGCACCAAGATCCTGACGTGACCCAGTGGCTACAAGACGTCAGTGATCTGATCTACACTCACTACAATCGTGAGGGGGCAATGCTCAATCTTGCGATGCACGAGGCATACCTGGATCTGGGCGGCTTCGGCACCTGCGTGTTGAATCAAGAGTGGGACATGGATGCTCAGGGTTTGTTGTTCTCCGCGCGTCCATTGCAGATGTGTTATTTCACTGAGAACAGCAAGGGGCGCATCGACTCTGTGTGTCGGTACTTTAGCTGGAGCATTCGCCAGCTGAAGCAGGAGTTTGGCGAGTTGCCTCCTGGCATCATGAAGTATGCTGACGATGAAGATAAGCTGATCGACATTGTTCATTGGGTCGGCCCTCGTGTGGATTGCGACCGCACGAAGGCAGATGCCAAGAACAAGCCGTGGTGCTCCATGTGGGTGAGTAGTACTACCCACGAGTGCTTGTTGGAGTCCGGATATGACGACTTTCCGTATCATGTGGCCCGGTGGACCAAGCTGGCTGGCGAGGTCTATGGGCGCAGTCCAGCGAAGAAATGCATGCCTGACATACGCATGTTGAACCAGATGGAAAAGACCATCATCAAGGCGGGGCAGAAACAGGTCGACCCTCCGCTCATACTTCGAAACGACGCGTTCATGCTGCCGATAAAGACGGCGCCCGGGTCACTAATCTTTAAGGAAGATGAAGAGGCGACTATCACACCTCTTGAAACTAAGGGCAATCTTCCATGGGGCGAGGAGAAGGCCGAACAGAAACGCAAGTTCATCCAGCAGTGCTTCTACGCTGACTGGATTCGTATGGAGAAGGAGAACGTCGAAATGACGGCGTACGAAGTGCAGGACCGGCGTGATGAGAAGTTGAGACTCCTCGCCCCGATATTTGGGCGCATCATCAGTGAGTTGCACGCTCCCATGGTGGCACGGAGTTATATGCTATTGAATCGTCACGGGAAAATCCCCAAAGCCCCTGGAATGCTGGCCAAGTCGAAGCTGAAGGTTGGATTCTTGAGTCCCGCCGCTCAGGCACAATTGAGTTCCAAGGCGACGTCCATGAGCCGATTCTTCACTGATCTGGCTCCCATGGCGCAGGTCAATCCGAACATCTTCGATTCCATCGATCTTGATAAGATGGTTCAAGAGTTTGCGATCGCACGTGGGGTTCCTCGCGTGGTGTTGCGCTCACCTGACCAAGTTGCTCAGGTGCGCCAAGACAAGCAGCAACAGCAGCAGTTGCAGACTGCGGCTCAGACGGCCGAGCCCATCTCTAGCGCAGTCAAGAATATTGCTGAGGCAAGCGCTAAGTCACCAGGAGGTAATATCCAAAATCTCATGCCATCTGGTGGTGCCGGTCCCGCCCTGCCTGGAGGTGGTCAGTGAGCTTGTTTGTTGAAAAGTACGACCAAGTCAGGGAGATCCTGACCAGGAAGAGGACGATTCATCGATCCTACGACGCCGTGTTTGGAACTGGCGAGGGTCAGATCGTACTTCAACACATCTTGGAGAATGGATTCGTCACCAAGTCCACGTTTGTGGCTGGTGATCCGGAGCAGACCATGCTCAACGAGGGCAGTCGCAGACTCGCCCTCTCAATCTTGAAAATGGCTCGGGCCAATAACAAGGAAGCAGTAAGAATGATCGAACAACAAATGCAAGAACAAGGAATCATAACATGAACACATATCGCAGAATCCTACGAAACGCGGATCCCGGTGCTGGCGGAGGTGCTCCAGCAGGTGGTACTCCCGGGACCCCTAACCTCCCATCAGCTGGAGCTCCGGGCGGAGCACCAATACTCAATGACTTCGTGAAGTCGTTGCCAGCAGACCTGCAGGCGGAAAAGTCACTCCACACAATTGACTCCCCAGTGACCCTGGCCAAGTCATATGTACACGCCCAGAAGCTGATTGGTGCCAAGCGACTGGTTGTGCCAGACGCCACATCGGCTGAATCTGACTGGAATGCGGCTTATGACGCCCTCGGACGTCCCAAGTCCGCTGACGAGTACAAGGTTCCGGAATATAAGTTTGAGGCTGATCCGAACTTGAAGCTACAGCCCGAGCGCGTCAAGACTGTGCAGCAAGCCCTGCATAAGGCTGGTCTCAATGGCAAGCAGTTCGAGGCTGTCATGGGTCTATACATGCAGACTCTGGACGGTGACCTCAAGACTGCCAAGCAGTCACAGGAAACCAATCGTGCCACGGCTGAGACTGCCTTGAAGCAGGAGTGGGGTGAGCGGTACGATGTCAACTTGCAACTCGCCAAGTCAGTGGTCATGAAGTTCGGTGATGAGCAGTTGAATAGCTATATCGCTGAGGGCGGGGGCAATGATCCTCGCTTGATGAAGTTTCTTGCCAAGACCGGTGCGGCCATGCTCGAAGACAAGTCTCGTGGCGGCCAAGCCGCTGAGGGCATGATCGTCACTGACCAGACTCGGGCGACCCAAGAGATTGATCGCCTGAAACTGGACAACGACTTTCAGAAAGCGTTGCGTGACAAGTCTCATCCGAGCCACAAGACTGCCGTTCAACAGTGGCAGAACCTGTTCAAGGTCGCTCATCCTGGAAAACAAGAAGAGCGTTAATCAGGACGAATATTCCTGGACCTCCGGTGTTTACATCGGAGGTCTTTTAGTTTAGATTTACTATGACGGACAACCTGGATACGTCCAGATCCAATCTGATGGCGATAACTCGCCCAGTCAAGCGGCTGTAACCCGCTAGGCGGAATCCTCACAAGGACAACTCAGCTGAATGTCGGATAAACATTTTTGCTAGTTATGAGTTTTTCAATTGATACAGCTTTGGTACAGGCATATCGGGCGAACATTGAAATTCAGTTCCAGCAAATGGGATCTCGGTTCCGCC
>Ga0075029_100000901_pt1 | contig 17095 bp, 26 predicted proteins | sample LitLauG_LLR_2013_FD_71391 | JGI IMG/M metagenome (GOLD analysis project Ga0075029, IMG submission 71391) | Freshwater sediment microbial communities from North America - Little Laurel Run_MetaG_LLR_2013 | ecosystem: Environmental > Aquatic > Freshwater > Creek > Sediment | place: USA...
AGAATCGACTTGGACTTGGCCGGAGGGGAAACATCCCCTCCTTCAGCGTAGCGGCGCGACTTAGCCATTAGACACCTGAGCCGCCAGTCGGGCCTTGTGCACCAAAGTACACGTACTCGACGATGATGTACAACGCTGCCGTAGCCGGGATGCCCGAGCCGCCAAGCTGGATAGTCAGGTTAAAGCACGGTTGCGTGATGACTTGGCCCTGTACCGTAGCGGACGTGTTCAGCGCCGATGCCGCCGTAGGCACACCGGTCGGGTTGAGCACGTGGTTCATGAACGCGTTTGCTTGGTACGCCGTCGAAGCCTGCGTCTGGATCTGCTGCGCGCCGGTCGTGGGGACGGCAATTGCGTTGATGAACTGCGTAGCCGTACCGTTGTTGGCGTTAGCCGCGCCGATAGACAGCGTCGGGGTCGTCGCACCAGAGAACGTGGTGACAACGTGCAGGTCAAAATTGACGATGGCGATGTTGGTCGGCAGCCAGATGTTGGTGGCAAGGTTGGAGCCCACCGCAGCAAACTGCTGGTAGCCCTGCGCGGCTTGCGTGGCTGACGGAGCTTGGTTGATGAACAGGCCGTACTGAATCAGGCCGTTGGCGCCCATCGTACCGGTACCGGTCGGCTGGTTGGTCTGGGCCGTGACGTTGGCGACACTGCCAGCGATAAGCTGGTTGATGGCCGGAACGCCCGACACCGGGTAGTTGACGCCCGCGATGGCGGTCGACTGGGTATTGGGGATAACAACCGTTGCTTGGTTGTAGTTGCCACCGTACTGGCCGGATAGCGTGTGCGAAATAGCAGGCATGAGCTTGCTCCTATGTTAAGAGGGGCGGCGCCGCCGCCCCCCGTACCTCAGCCTTGCGAGCCGTAGATGCCGAGCGGATCGGACCAGCCGAAGCTGTAACGCTCACGGGCCTTGTAGCGCACGTTGCCGGTCTCGAAATCGCCGTCCATAGACGTCTGCATCTTCACGCGCTCAAACATCTTGAGCCCGTTCGGAACGTCGGTCAGGAAGTACCAAGCCAGAGCGCTGGTCAGGAAGTGGTTGACCACGAACCCTTCCGGCATGATGCCCATGGACTTGATGGCGGAGATGTCGTTGTCGGTCGTGCCAACACGCAGCTCGGTCTTGAACAGACGCTCAGCGACGAACATCAGGTTCGGCGGGATGATGAGCTTGCGGGGCTTGGCAGCAATCAGCATGCCCTTTTCGTCCTTCCACGCAGCAACCTGAATCACCGCAGCCTCAAGGGCCGTTTCGTTCAGGTCAAGGTTGGCCGAAGAGGTATTGCTGTTGGTCGCGCCGTTGATAAGCGGGTGCGCCGTGCTGCAGAGCACCGCGCCGTCACCACCCGTGTAGCCAGTAGTAAAGGCGTTGTTCAGGATACCAGCGGCTTGGACCTGCTTGGTGTACGCCATCGCGCGGGCCAGCGACTTCGTATAACGCGCGGAGAGCGAGTCATACAGGTTGTCTTCGATGGCTTCTTCGGTCAGGGCAAAACCCAGCGCGTACGTGGCGTGGACATAACGGGCCGTCCAAGCTTCCTGCGCGTTGTCGTAGGCGATGCCTTGGCCTTCAAACTTCTGGGGCGCCGGGCTGAAGCCTGCGAGCTTGGTTTCTTCCTCAAAAGAGCGCTCGGAAGTCTCGATCTCGTAGATTTCCTTGTGCTCTTCGCCGTAGCGCTCGTACTCCAGACCGAACAGCGCATTCAGGCCCGGGAGCAGTTCCTTGAGTAGTTGTGAACGACTAATTGCCATGGCTTACTCCTGTTATACGCCAGTGGCGTCGTAGAAAGCGTGAGCACCGAAGTTCCACTTGACGATGATGTCAGGGTACAGGTCGGTAGCGGCCAAGTTGCCCGACAACGTGTTGTTGGGCGCTTGGTACGAGGTGGACGTGATCGGGTTCCAGTAGAAGTCAACGATCTTCAGCACCAGAGTGTTGGTGGTGGCAATCGACGACGTCGTCAGCGTGATGCCCGACTGACCGTTGGTCGGCACGGCGGCGGGGTAAGTCAGCGACGCGCACTTGTTGATCGAGGCCAGCGCGGTGGCCAGAGTGGTGCTGATCTGGGCGTTGCCCTGAATCAGGAACAGGCCGTCCGGGTCCTCGTACACCTTGATGTACACCTGCGTGTAGCCGTTGGTGATTGCGTTGGCGGGCAAATAGTTGCTATGGACCATGTACTTGAACGTCGGGTCGTAGTACCGCACGCCCGTGCACACGCCCACCAGACCGTGCGTCGTACCCACCGTGTAGGTGATCGCGCCGCCAGTATTGGTGATCGTGGCCGGTTGGCCGCCGCTCAGAACGATGGGGTCCCCGGCGTTGATCGCCAACGCGGAGTTCGTGGTCATAACGTACTCTCGTACGGCAGAGTTGTTGTTGAACTGGCTGCCGATGAGCTGGTACGGACGTAGGCCGTAAGGACCAGCAATATTTGCCATGAAGCTCTCCTGTTAAAGTTTAACCGTCCCGGTTTCCCCGGGAAACTGTGGTGCGTGACTCGGAGAACAGCGGCATGCGCGGATCTTCGCTACGCATAAACTGCGCCTCAACAGACTTGGTCTGGTTGATCGACTGCTGCTCGTAGTAAGCGTCGCGCTTTGCGATACGTTCCGCAGGCGCTTCGCACAGAAGCAGGCCGCCAATTTCAATCAGGCCCTTGCTGTTCTTGAGATACGCAAATTCAGGCAACGTATCGGCCTTGACGGGCTCCCAACCATCACGAAAACTGCGGGAGGCACTCGTCGGGTCGTACTGGCCCAATACATGCGTAGCGACCCACTTGCGCTTGAAACCCGGCTTTTCAGGCAGTTCCGGCAGCGTGGACGGGGGGCTGTACTCAGCCGCCATCTGTTCACGGCGCAGGCGCTGCGCTTCACGGGTGTTCTTGGTACGACTATCAAGTGCGCGTGGCTCAGCCATTCCGGTTCTCCAATGCGACAACCTGCTTAGCGTATTGCTCGTTGCTAATACCGAGCTTTCGCGCTACAGCCTGTTGCGACAAACTAAGGGTTACTTTGCGGGCGCCGGTCGTACGACCGACTGGGGCTACGGGGGAGCTGCGGCCTGACCGCTGCGACGCCGTGTTGTTGGCTGGGGCTTGTTCACCGAAGTATTCGGGGAACTTCTCCCGTACCCGAGCATCTACTTTTTCGTAGTACTCGTCTGACTGCGGGTTGACCCCGGAGTCAATCAGCTTCTTGTGGTAACCGAGAGCGAAACTGGTCAGCTCGGGGTCATCGCCAAACCACTGGTTACGGGCTTGCCACCTTGCTGCGCGGGAGTCCACTGCGGGAGTGGCCTGCGGCACAGGTTGTTGCAACGGTAAAGGAAAATTCTGTTGTTGTCCAGCGGGTGGGAGCTGGGAAGGCACAAATCTTTTTGCGACCTCCTGTTTGATGACCGCCTGCTGCATGGCTTCGGTAGCTTCGGCCACCTTTTCCGCGTCGCCGGACTGGTACGCCGACGTCAGGGCTTTCTTGGCCATGGTCAATTCGGCGCTGGCCGACTGCTGGAGGACCTCCTTGTGGGTGTTCTCGCCGGACGCCACGTACCGCTGGAGCCGCTGATTCTCTTCCCAGACGCGCTTGGCAAATTCCGTGGCTGCCGCCTGCTCGCGGATGGCCGCTTCCTTGGCCCGGCGCTCGTCATGGGCGACGTGCGACAGCTCGCGCATGCGCTTTTTGACGTTTTCGCTGTACTGCTCCGCCTCGTCATCGCCCGTGATCTCTTCAACGGACTTGTTGAGCGGCTTGCGGTTGCGGTCTTCGGGGGGTGTGTCGTCTACCACCTCGATCTCAAACGCTGGTACTTTGGCGTCTGCGGCGGCTTTGACGTCTACAGGGCCCGACGATATCTCGTCAGGGAATTGGAACTGTTCCATTTTAGGCTCCCAGTTTCACGAGCAGTCGCGGGTTTGCGACCGTTGCTTCGATGTGGTCATCGTTCACGATGCGGATAATCTGCTTGCCCAGACGGAACTTTATGCCTCCGTACCGGTCCAGCAGCACCCAGTCACCTACCGCGCACCATGGACCGGTGGGGAACCGTTCCTTGTCGTTGTAGGCGTCGGGGCCCATGTCAATGACACGGCCAACCTGCATCATGTGCTGCTCCAGCGTGCGCTGGCTTTCAGGCTTGATGATCTGCGTGTCGTCAAACGTCTCGGGACGCTCGTCGACCACAATAACCAGCTTATGCCCTATGGCTTTGGGCATGTAATCATCAATCGCTTCCGTCTTCTCCGTAGTTTCCGGCACTGCCGTCATCGTCATTTTCCTTTTCAGCAAGGTCGAGAAGTTTGCGTTCACAGGCGGCTAGACCTTGGATCACCCCTGTCAATTTCATATACTCGTCCCACGAACGGCACCCACCGGTTGCCGAGTGGTCAGCCAAGTCGTTCATCTCCTTGCGCAGGTAGCGCTTGAGCTCGTAAACAACGTGTTCTGCGTCACGGATCATTTCTTACCTTTGGCTGGAGGCTTGCGCTCGCCGCCCGGAGGCTCTGGAGGGTTGAGCGCCTTATGCATGTGGCCTTCACGGGTTTTGAGCAGGTCAATGCCGTGGCCAAAGCCCGTCTTGTGCGTGTCGTGGGCCCGCGCGGCGTGCTTTTCGGCGATGTCGTGGCCCATGGACATGCCTGTCTTGAACTGCTCGTCCTCGTGCTGGCGCTTGCCAAGCTCGTGCTTGTTGTACTCCAGAATAAGCTTGGCGGCGGCAATGAGCTTGTCGTTTTCGTCTTTCTGGATCTTGCGCTGCAGCTCCTGCTGCTTGAGCTCTTGGTCCTGCTGCTGAAGCTGAAGGACGGGGTCCTGCGCGGCTTGAGTCGCTTGGTCCTGAGCGGCTTGCGCTTGGTTCTGCTGAAGGAGCCTTTGGGCAGCCTGCGCCAGCGGCATCTCCAGTTGAGCCTGCATCTTGGGGTCCATGGGCTGGTCGGCAGGGGGCAGGGAGTGGCCCAGTTGCTGCTCGATCTGCGTGCGGTACGCGTAGGCCAAGTGCTCCTGCAGGTGGGCCTGCATCGCGGTCTGAATGGCCTGCCCGGCAGGAGACTGCCCGATCATCTGCATGATCTTGGGGTCCTGCATCGCGGCCATGTGCACCTGAATATGCGCCTCATGGTTCTGGATCGGGAACGCCCGAATGGGCTGGCCTTTTATAGCCGACATGTTCTCCGTCACCGGGTCCTGCGGGGTCATCTGGTCGGGCAACGGCACCATCTTGTCGGCGTTGTTCATGCCGATGTTGGTCAGCATCGACTGGTGCAGGAGGGGTTTGTTGTATATCTCCGGCGCCTGCGACGACAACTGCATGGCGACTTGGTACTGGGCGATGCGCTGCGTGGTAGTGGACGCGTTGGGGTCCGAGCACGGGATGATGTTGACGTTGTCGTAGTCGGCCTTCTTGGCCTTGGTGCCGCCCTTCTGGTCGTACGCCATGGGGTATTCGGCGGGGGTGTTGTCCTTGATGATCTTGGCAAGGAGTTTTAGCTCGTGCTTGAGGCTAAAGTGCACCCGGGCCTGCACGGCGGACATGACCTTGAGCATGCGCTCGATAATAGCCAGCGTGGTGCCGACCGGCGCCTGCGCGCTCATGTCCGACACCTTCATGTCGGCGGTGCTGGCGAAGGACCGGGCGTCCGCCACCATGTTCTTCATCAGCTCAAAGAGCACCGTGCTGGGCTCCTTGTAGGGCAGGGGCATCAGGTTGTCCTTAAGGACCCCCGACAGTACCTCTACGTCCCTAAATTCGCCCGGAGCAATGGGAGTGTCATCTCCCTTAATGCGTAGTCCACGAGTTTTGAGTCCTCCCGGCAGATTGCTGAGTGTACCAGCATCAACGAGCTGACGATTGATAAGAGTGGCGGAGCGGGCGTAGCCGCCAATAAGGTGCACCAAGCCGAGACCATAGGCGCCAAAGCCCGGGATGTACGTGTACTGCACAAAGTGCTGTAGAGGTCGCTTGAGCTTGTCGGCAGGGTCCCAGTTTCGGTACACAGCAAGTAGCTTGTTCGTTGTTCGTTCAATAGTAACGATGTAAGGGAGGGCAATGTCGGTAGGCACTCCGAGTGCGTCAAGGTCTTCAAAGCCGTCGAGGTCATAGTAGAGTTGGGTCTCGTAGATGATAAAGCGCTCGTCCCAGTTGGCGGACCAACCAGACTCCTTGTCCTTCTTCTCCTGAATCTCGTCGTCGTCAACCGAGTTGCGCATCGGCTCGCCCAACTCAACGTCGGGATCGTAGAACTTGGCGTGCTGGAGCTGGGCTACCTCGTTCTCGGTCTTGCGGGAGCGGTGCGTGATGCGCTGCGCCGACTGCAGCTCGCTCGTGCCGTACGAGATGATGAGGTCCTCGGCGGGGACGAACATGCTCACCTGCCGGTCCATCGTCGGGTCAAAGTAGACCTTCTTGAAAGCCGCGCCAGCGATGGCCAGATGCCACAGCATGCGCTCGTGCTCGGGCCGAAACTCCGGCATGGCCTCGGTGAGCTTGTAGTTCATGTCGGCCTCAACCCGCTTGGCCGCGTCCATCTTGTCCGGGGTCTCCTCGCCGACGATGATGGTGCGGCACGGGCCCTTGGCCGGGAAGGTCTCAAGGATGGTCTCGGACTGGAACTTGACTACCGCCTCGGCCAGCATGGGGTGGAACACCCCGCAGGCGTCCTGCCATGGGTCTGTCTTCTTCTCGTAGCGCAACCCAAGGAGCTTGAGCCCTTCAGAGTAGGACTCGGCCCACTCCTTGCGGCTGCTGATGTCGTTCTTGACGTCAGAGATGACGTCGTTGACCAGCTTTTGCTTGACCTGCTCGTCAAGATAGGGCGCAAGGTTGGTGTCGTGCGGCAGGCTGCGCGGGTCCATGGGCGTGCCATCAGGCGCGGCTGCACCCTCGGGCGACTCCAGCTCCAGCTCGTAGTTGCCGTAATCGGGCTTCTGGCTGGCCGCCGTACTGTCAAACGACGTGCGCGAACCGAGGGGCTGGTCAAAGCTCATCTCAATAGTCCTTGGTAAACGGCAGCAGGTCCCGGCCCACGATCACCGCAGCCAGCTTGCCGCGCCACGTGCCGGGCGCCGTGTCGATGTTGCTTTTCATGCGCTTGGACAAGGTCAGCGTCTTGGCCGTGGGGAGCTGCAGGAAAAGGAGCGAGCCAACAGTCACGTTAAACACAACGTCCAACAGGCCAAAAGCCAGAAACGGCAGCCCGGCAAAAACCTTGCCCTCAAGCGTGAGCTTGGTCCAGCCGCCACGGTTCATCAGGCTGGCGTACGCCAGAAAGCCAAAATAGAACAGGCACAGGTACGCGTACGCAAAAACGAAAAGTTTCACCATGTCACATTCTCCATGTCGTTTGTAACGCCACTGCAAACTTGCCAAGGTTGGGCAGGTTGTTGGGGCTTTCGGCGCCGTGCACGGGCGTGTAGACGTACCGGACGCTGCCCACTACGCCAAAGCGGGGGGTCACTTCCCATCCAGCGCCAAGAAGGTACGAGGGCACGACGTGCGTGTTCCCGTCATTCATGCCTACCGAGTTTTTCTCACGAAAATTGGGCTTGACGGCGCCCGCGCCAGCCTGCAGGTACAGGGGCCCGGCATGCGGCTCCCAGATGGCCCACACGCCTACCGGGGTCTGCTGGCCCTGCCAGCGCACATTGAACTGGTCCGTGTAGTCAGAGGTCTCGCGGCCCATAGTCTGGGCCTGTACCGCCCAGTTCTCGCCGCGCACCGCCGCGCCAGCGGCGTAGCTGGTCTGCTGGAACCGTGTCTGGCCATAGGCGCTGTCCCACCACGTGCCGTTCTCCGGCTTAGACTGCAGGGACATGCCAACAAGCAGCTCAAATAGCATACGCACCCCTTCGGGGACGCTGAGGTCCGTCGTCTTCAGCGTCGGAAGGCAGCTTGATGAAGCCGCCCTGTCTAAACCGCTGCATGGCCATCGAAACACAGTCAACCAAGTCGTCATACGCCCCGTTAGGGAACTTGGCGCACTGCTCTATGACCTCATGAGCCCACCGGGTGTCAGGTGCCCACACCATGCCACTGGCAAAGATGTCGGTTATGCCGCTTACACGGGCAACCTTGTCGTTTGACAGCATAGCACTAGATGCACGCGAGGGGGTGTAGTCCTGTACAGGCACGCCCATCAGGCGCAGCTCCTGCAACAGGGGCAGGCCGGATGCCTTGGCTTCGATGACGAACGCGTCGGGCTTCCACTCCTTGTAGAACTTGAGCGCGGTCTTCTTGAGGTCGGGAAACTCCACCCGCTCGTTGAACGTGTCCAGCAAAATGAGGGCCGGGCGCGGGGAGCCGTTGGCGTCGTCCCGATAGAACACCCCGAACACCGTTATGGCCGAAAAATTGCTCTGGGAAGTGGTCGTAAACGCGCCGTCCAGCGTCATGATGATGAACTCGCACGAGGGGATGTAGTCTTCCTCCCACGTCTGCCACCACTCGCGCTTGAGGAGCGCCCCTTCTTCGCTCACCGGGTCCTGCATGTACTGGCTGTTCCAGTACTTGGGGCTCATCGAGTTCTTTTTCTTGACCAACTGCTCAATTGGCCACTGTTCCGGCCATAGTGAGCGCCCACTTGGCAAGATCGGGGGTAGCTGCACAAGCTCCCACTCGTCCGCGTCGGGGTTGTTGGCCGAATACGACAGCAGGCGCCCGGTCAGGTCCAGCTCATCCCACCGAGTCATTATAACGACTATGACGCCGCCCGGCATCAGGCGCTGCAGCGGGCCGGTCTGGTACCACGTCCACGCTTTCTCGAAAACAGCCTTGCCTTGCGTTGTCACGTCCTGCTCGGAGTGGGGGTCGTCGGTAATCAGAAGGTCGGCGCCGCGCCCGGCCAGCGCGCCCCCTACGCCAGCGGCGTAGTACTGCCCGCCTTTGGTGGTAGACCATTGCCCAGCGGCCTGCTGGTCGTCGCTAATCACACTTTCGGGGAAAATTTCTTGGTATTCTGGCGAGCGAATCAGGTTGCGCACCCGCCTACCATAACTCTCACTCAAGGACGCTGTATGAGTAGTCATGATGATTTTCTTAGACGGAAACAGGCCGTAGAAGAAAGCGGCAAAAAGGTAGCTAATCGTCTCCGACTTGCCAAAGCGCGGGGCTATGTTGATTATGAGACGTGTTTTTGTACCCTCTGCGACCTCTTTGAGCAGCTTAGCGATGATGCGATGGTGCGGACCCTCTTTAAACCCGGGGTAAACACGATGGCAGAATGCCAAGAAATCCGTCCGGGCCTGTTTAACGCTCTCAAGACGCTCCTTGTGCTCCAAAAGCGCCAGTAGGCGCCTTTTTTCATCGAGCGGCATGCTGCTAAGGCTGTCAACCACGGTTTTTGCGGCTCTTTTTCTTAGCGTTTACCTCGGAAAACACCTCTTCCACAACAGATTCCACGTCTTCAGGGGTGTTGTAGGCTTGAGAACGGGGTTTTAGCGTCGTCACCCCGGTAAAACGGGCCATTTTCTCTGCGATTTTGCGGTCCAGCTCTGCTTCAGGAAGGTTTTCTACGCTATGAGTGACCCGTTCAGTGAAAAGGCCCACCTCAGTGACCTTCCCGAGCATCTCCAGAGCCTTCAAACGGTTGCTGGTCCGCCCGTCTTCCGTCGCTTCAAGGAGCTTTGTGATGACGAGGTTACGTATCTGGCCAGCGTTCTGAAGAAAATCAATGTCGAACTGGTTAAGCAGCGCACGGACGTGGAAAACGGCGCTTGGTGTTTCCAAGAGCTGAACCTGCTCCTGCATTACCTGCTGGTCCGCCCCGACCAAGAAGGGCTCCACAGCCGCCCGGGCGACAAAAGCGCTTAGCTCGGGGTCCGTGTCGGGGGTTACCGGCGCGACGTGCTCGGCGGTCTTGAGCTTGGCGGACATTACTTGGGACGGCGAGGCCCCCTTGAGTGGGACGTATACCGCGTTCTCCACGTCAATAGGCGTAATCTCGATGTCTAGCAAATGATCTAGCAAGCTGGTATCCTTCTCCCTGTCATGTGTCTGCGCCCTCCTCGGAGCGCTTGGCGCCCCGCCCCGGGGCGCTTTTTTTCGTCAGTCCTTCTTGCCTTCCGTGTCCTTCTTCTCTTCTTCAGGGTGCACCTTCTCCGAGGCCCGCACGCTGGCTTGGGCGGCGGTCTTGGCGGCATCGGCCAGTGCAATGGCGTGGGTCACGAGCTCAGGGCGCCCACCGGCCAGCACTTCATGGGCCGTCTTGAGGGCGGTAGCTGCGGAGTCAAGCACGCCGGAACTGGTATAGCCGATGGTCGAGGCTACTTCATGCTTGGAGTCCGACACGCCAAACCGGGACGACACGGGGAGCACCGCAGGCGCGGGGGCAGCGGCTGTCTCGTGCTTGACAAAAACAAAATGGTAGACGACGAACGCAAGGCCAAAACTGGCGGCCAGAACAGCCGTAAGAACTACTTGGGGATCGAGGGTCATGTAAGCTCCTGAGAGGGGTGGGTGGTGCCGCGCGGATACTACCACTTTTCACCGTTTTTACGTATAATCTTGAAAAACCAGCGTCACCGCAATGTAACGCATTCTGGCTACTGTGTACAAAGTTTCTCTGCGGCTATCGACCGTTGCCCGGCTGGCGGGTAACGATTCATGGACGGAGGTTATCATGGTTGACCAATTCGAGATCGTAGCTGGTGAAGAAGGCGGCTGGGACGTCGTGGCTTATGAGGAAAACGGCAACTACAGCGTCAGCAACTTTGCATCTCTGGCCGAAGCGGCCTTTTCCCTTGTGACGGAGTACGACGACGTCGACGGTGACGAAGCCGAGTCTGTCGAGTAACACCACAACGCAGGGGCAAGGGGCCCCCGCCCTTTGCTTCCTGCCAACGAGGACGCAATGGCCACAAAGCCCAAAAAGAACGACACAGACACAGCCCGCCCCGACCTAGACAACATCATCGCCACCCACCTTGGGCGGCTCAACAGCATCCCCCTGCCCGCCGCTGCGCTGGAAGACATACGCTATTTTGCCGCTGCGGCGCAAAAAGGCAAGCCCATCACCCGCGCCGGGCTGCTCAAGTACCTCTCCGAACGCTACGAGCTGCACCTTGGCCCCAAGCGCCTTGCCCGGGCCTGCATCGAGGCTGGCGTGAAACCTTGGTTCTGCGCATCGTGACGGACCCACGCGACGAGGCAATCGCAGCCTCAATTCGTGAAGGGATGGAGCAAAAGGACCTGCTCTACAACGTGCGAGCAAAAGGTGCGTTGACCGAAGCCAAGGCAAAAATTCACGCGCTTGAGCACCAGCTTGAGATCGCCAACAAGCGCCTTGCCGCCGCGCTGGACCTTGACCGGGCGCCTACCGCGCCGCCTCCCTTAGCGCCCATGAAGGCGGGCTCGCACCGTGGTGCTTTTGTGCTCCTGTGCTCCGACTGGCACGTGGGGGAGCGTGTAGACCCGGACCAAGTAGGCGGGCGCAACGAATACAACCCCGACATCGCCAAGCGCCGCGTCGACAAGCTCATCAAGGGCGCCAAGTGGATGATCGAGGCATGGCGGTCTGGCGAGGGGGGTTATGGCTGGAACATCGACCAAGCGGTCGTCTGGCTGGGCGGTGACCTCATGACCGGCATGATCCACGACGATCTGGCCGAGTCCAACTTCCTGTCCCCCACCGAGGAAGTCATCTTTGCGCAGGAAATGTGCTACCGGGTCATCGAGAGCATCGCCAACCACCCGGGCATCAAGCGGGTGCATGTTCCTACATCATGGGGGAACCACGGGCGCGACACCCCGGACAGGCGGGTCAGCACGGCATGGAAGCGCTCCTACGAGTGGCTCATGTACCAGCAGATTGCCAAGTACTACCAGAACAACCCCAAGATCGTCGTCCACGCGGGCAAGGACGAAATATCCCGCCTCAAAATCCTCAACACCACGCTGGGCTTTAACCATGGCGACCAGTTCAGGTACATGGACGGCGTAGGCGGCCTGTCGATCCCGGGCCTCAAATGGCTCGCCAAGGTCAACGCCACCGAGCCGGTGGATGTCATGAACATCGGGCACCACCACCATTACGTGGACCTTGGCCAGCTCGTCGTCAACAACTGCCTGATCGGTTGGGGCCCCTATTCCCAGCGGGTAGCCCCCTACGCCCCCGCCTCGCAGGTGTGCTACTTGGTGGACGAAAAGTACGGAAAGCGCATGAGCACCGAGATAATCACGTCGTAATCCGTGCACTCCCGCAGCACGGCAACAGGTCTACGTCACTCATTAGGGCACACCGACGCCAGCATGCCGCAAAAAACCCAAAACACTTCCTCGGAAGAGGGGAAAAGCGTGAGCTGTGACGTCCGGTACGCCCCGTCAAGCCACGCGTGCATGCTGGGCCACTCATGGATGCCAACCCCCCTTACTATTACCATGGGCGCCCCTGTGCATACGAAGCCAGCATCAGGCAAAAATCCACGAATGCCCTTTTGTACGCTGGCGCGTACACACCAAAACCGTCTTCTTGCGTGAGGCCCTGAATAAGGCTTTCCGTGAAGCGCATATCTGCGTCCATGTCGTATTCTTTCATTTTTATAGTAACGTAGGGGGCAGGAACCCCGATTGTACACTCTGTAAAATCGGTAATCAAGGGGTGGGGTCAGCGTTTGCGCGCCGTGTTCTTGCCCATGTCGTACACGTAGTCCTTTGGCGTGCCCCCGTTTGCCATGGCGGCGCGGTCTTTTGCTCTCTCCTCTGCGGTCATCTGGTTGCGCATGCGCCCCTCGTGCGTCAGCACGCCGCCCGGCGTCATTTGCCCCCGCTTGATGAGCAGCTTTTCTGCCAGCTCCTTTGAGCCCACTTGGAAAGCAAGGCGCTCCACGAGCTCATTACGGCCAGTAAACTTTTGTTGCATCGCAGCATAGCTCCTGAAAAGTCTGGGGAGGTGCAGTACCGTGTTCGGTTCCACGGCGCTACTTGAGCCACAAAACCGCCCCCCCGCACCGGGTGGGGTTGAGCCAGCGTAGCACAGCCAGCGAGGCAGGGGAGCGGTTTGGAGCGCCCTGTTTGGTATAATGTTGGTGTGTTCAACGTTGGGCACATGTCTAGACCAGATGGTTTAGACACAACGCAGTATCTTCTTGGAGCTACACATCATGGCAAAGCACACCACTTCGTTCGCTGTTTCTTTCCTCGCTAACAAGGCAGAGGAAGCCACGCTGCGCACGGCGCTGGATAACGCGCTGGACGCGTGCGGCACACCTGAAGCGCGGCGCGCGTTCCTAGTGAAAGACTTGAATCAGGGCATCGCGCTTTACTGCCCGGGCATCAAGGGTTACAAGGTTATCCCCGGGGATCATCGTTCGCCGGTATCCATCGAGTTCGACGACAGGATTGAACCCAACGACCACGCGGATATCGTCACCGCGTACGAGGAGCTTCGTCGCGGTCTGTTGCGTCAGGCCAAGAGTATCAGCGAGGCGCGGGGTTACAAAATCGCTGGGCAGCGCGGTGAGCGTAGCGATAAACTGAGCGCGGCAGAGCGGCTCGCCAAGCAGTATGAGTCGCTTAGTGCTACTGAGAAGCGCGTGTTTCTGCGTGCGATCAAAGTCTAAGCCATCTGGCTTAGAGTTGCTTAGTCGCATCAGTGTGCGGCGTGGTAGCAAAACAAAGCAAGAAGCGTACCACGCCGCACTCCCCAAAAATCGTCAGGCCAGAAATCTCACGCAGTGAGTTGCTTTGTTTTGTAACTCATTGATTTACTTTAGCCTCACTTCATGTCTAAACCACATGGTTTAGTCAATCGTTAGTACATCACCCATCTCATTGGAGCACACCATGCACTCTGTACACGTCCCGCTCGACTGCCTCTCCCTCGTCCACAATGGCCGCGCCCACGACGGCACGCCCTGCGTGCGCATCGACCCCGCTACCCCCAAGCACCTGCTCTACAGCACCACCATCAACCAGCGCCACGCCATCGACACCCACTGCCCGCGCACCACGCTGGCACGCATCAACGAGGGCCGCGACTGGGCACCCAACCGCTTCTACCGCCAGCGCATTACCCTGAACCTCATCTGGCAAGGTGCCAAGCAGGCCGATCTTTTCCCCGTCCTCTAAACCATCTGGTTTAGACATTTCCTTCACCCCTAGCACAGGAGCACCACCATGTCCGCCATGTCTGACTTCGCCCTCGCCATCGAGGAATCCATCGTCAACTCCATCAAGGAAGCACTGGACAACGAAGACTTCACCGACGCCATAGAGCGGGCCGTCGAGAACCACGACTTCGACGACGCCGTTCAAAACGCAGTAAGCGACGCCTTGGAAGACTTCGACTTCGACGACAAGATCGCCGAGGCCGTCAACGACTACGTCCAGAGCCACACCCCCGGCCTCACCGAAACGCCAGCCCACACCTCTGACCTTGCGTACATGTACCAACGCGTTGTTGCGCTGGAGCAACAGGTGGCTGCCCTGCGGGACCGCCTAGCGGGCCTCCAAGCCCCTTCCGAGCCCTCACCCATACCCGAGGGCCAACTCGACCAGTTGCGCCTAGCCAAGGACCTCCTAGACCGCGCCCTGAGCGCATCCTCCCACCCCCAACTCGGAGAATAACCATGCCCTACCCACACAACGAACGAGCCAAGCAACTTGACCGGGCCGCCAACATACAGCGAACACTTGGCACGAGTGCCGCTGCCTCCTACATGCGCAACCGGGGCTGGTCTATCGACGCCGCCCTCTGGGCCTTGGCGCGCACAACCCTGCGCCCGTCCCGGGCCACCAGTCACGTTTTGCAATTGCCGCCCCTCCAATGGGACGCAACCCCCGGCACCAGACTGGCGCAGCGCGAGCCAGCCTACGTCGAGCGCAGGCGCAACAGCGAGCGGCGCAGCAACTGGACAGCGGGCTACGCAACCCCCGCGCCAGAGGGAGAATGGCTCATCCTCTAAACCATCTGGTTTAGAGGCGGCAAGGCGTGCGCAGGCGCGCCCACACTCAATCTATATCCCATCACGGACATTGTCCGCGCAATTGTCCTTCTATATATATAACTATAATAATAAAAATAATAATAATAACAGCCACTTAGCTTTTTTGTCCGGTTGTCCGTAATTGTCCAATAGTTTTTCACGCTTTCAAAAAAAGGTGTACTAACGATCTCACGCATGAAATTTTTAGTGTAAATTGTCGTTAGATCGTCAGGCGGTGTTTTAGTCTGTGCGTGTTTTTTCTCACGGACATTACGGACAACACGGACAATTTTGCTTGTGCCTTGTTTCAATTACAATTAATCTTCAACATATATCCTAGACAATCGGCGATTGTCCGTGGACAAATGACGAAAAAGGAGTATAGATAACTATGAAGGACCTTTTCCTGCACCGAATCGGGATTGAGAAGACCAAAATAAATGGTCATCTCTGTTCCCTAGATAAATCAAGATATCCGGTTAGTGTGCAGTTACTAACCCTCCGTTTGATGCTGTGTGACGAAGTAAAGAAAAGGTACATGGCGGATCGGGCGACCAAAGCCTACTCATTGTCCGACATTGTCCGCGCCAATATCGCTGACTATCTAACGGAGTCAGAGAAAAAGGCGTTGCTCAACGGCATGGTCAAAGCCAACGAGGCCAAGCTCGCCGCGCGGGGTCCGCAGCGTATGTTCGGCCCGTGGCCTACCCGTCACAACGCAATGGGCGAGCACACCGAGGTGGAGGAGGACAGCGCCGCCGAGTGGGCCAAGGTGTCAGCCGCCCTGAGCGCCGCGCGCCTTACCGCCAACCAGACCCTGCGCCGCTTGGACCAGAACATGGTGCGGGCGCGCGAGATGCCGCTCGAGGTGTGGGAGCTACGCTCACTGGACGGGACGCTGACCACGGCGGACCGGGAGCGGCGCAACAACCGTATGTTGCGCAGAAGCAACGCGGTTGACCGGCTGCGTTTGCTGGCGCAGGTAGAGCAGCGTGTTGCGAGCGAGCAGCTTATGCACAAGCACCCACTGGAGGTGATGAGCACGACGGACTGGGTGGGCCTGCTCCTGCCCGAGGAGAAGCGCGAGTGGCAGCGCCTTGTTGCCGAGGCGCGCGAGCTTGCTACGGGTGCTTCCCGTGTGGGCCTGCGCTCCGTGTCCGTACCCTCAAGTGACCAGATGACGCCGGGCTTGGAGGAGAAGCGCGCCAAGCAGCGGCGCTATGCCAAGGCGTACCGCGAGCGGCACAAGAGCTACCGCGAGCAGCTATCCCTTGAGTCTGTCCTGCGCATTGAGGCCGAGGCAGCACGGGCAAGGGGGGTAAGCCGGGTGGCGCAGGTAACCACGCCCGTACAGCCAGAGCCAAAGCCAGAGCAGAAGCACCCCGCACCCGCTGCGCCCTTCACTCCCGCAGACTGGGCGGCGCTGGTCAGCCAGAGCCTTGGGGAGGAGACGTGAGCCCCGAAGCATCAGGCGACAAGCGGGCGCGCGACCTGCGCAAAAGGGTGCGGCTGCAGTGGGAGACGTACATCCGCACTCTCGTTGCTCCTCCCATGACTATCTTTACCTGCATGCAGCTAATGCTGGACAAGTATTGCGAGTGTGGGTGTGGCCTAGAGGAGGAGACGTGAGCCATGAGCCATGTGAAGAGCATAGGCAGCTTGCCATGATTCTGTTCTGGCAGACGTACCTGCACGCGTGCAGCAGGAACGACGTGCAGTTCGTCGACCCCGCGCTCTTCTTCGGCCTGCTGGACACAATGCTTAAGGACGTCTCGCCCAACAAGAGGAGCTAACATGGACGGATCGCATTGGCCTACCCCCGGGCCTAATGGCTGGACACTTTGGCTGGAGCACCGCAACCGCAAAGACGACGGGGGGCCGTGGGTGTTCATCATGCTTACGCAGTACTTGACGTCCTACAGAATCAACAAGCTACGCAAAAAGGTGGACCCGCATGTATAACGAGCCAGCGTCCGGCGCAGTGGACCCGTGGTTTGAGAAAGAGGCAAAGCACAGGTGGCAAACTGCCAACGCGTACGTGAGAGACCGCCCGAACGGTAGACACCTCGCATAAAGTAACTTTCAACTTCTTCAACATGACCATGCGCTACCTAATCAACGGCGAGATAACAGTCATGCACTTGGCACGCTACGCGGATCGGAAGAAACA
>Ga0075029_100000902_pt1 | contig 17094 bp, 20 predicted proteins | sample LitLauG_LLR_2013_FD_71391 | JGI IMG/M metagenome (GOLD analysis project Ga0075029, IMG submission 71391) | Freshwater sediment microbial communities from North America - Little Laurel Run_MetaG_LLR_2013 | ecosystem: Environmental > Aquatic > Freshwater > Creek > Sediment | place: USA...
TTGAGGACAATAATGCACCTTGTAAAAATTTTGCATGACAATCGTCAGAGCGTTCCAATCGAACTGGAACATCTGCTAATCAATGCATTTGCCACGCAGACCAACAATGATGCAGCAGGAATCTATGTTGCACACATCAAGGAATTTGGCGCAAACCGCTCAAAGAAGGAAAGGGAAAATACAAAAAAACTTGCAAAAGCTGCAGAGCCATTTGTACAATCTCCTGACACCCTTACATCAAAACAGGCTGTCAAGATCCTGCTTGGCCATGTAACTCACGTTTCAGAAATCAGGGAGCCAAGAAACAGGAACGAGGCCCTGCAATCTGGATATCATGGCACACAATGCAAAAATGAAGAATGCCGTTCCTGGAGAACCTATCTTGATTTTGACGCATCTGAGCTTTGCTGCAGGTGCCATGTATGCGACCAGTCCTTTGAGCGTGGCGTGGCATCAATGTGCAAAAACTGTTACCTTCCATTTTATGACGAAGTCATAGTTACTATGAAAAATACTGGAAAAGAGATCATTGATCATGTACTGACAACATCGTGTCCCCAGTGCAGCGAGACGGTATATCTTCCAATCAAAAAGCTTGTTCCAATTGTGGTGAATCAAAAATAAAAAAAATCATTGAACCCTCAGTCAAAGTACTATACGCTGAAACTCTAGTAAGGATGTTACAAAAACCGGACACAAAACAATTTGTAAGATGTCACAAGATGATAGCAGCTCTTGACGACTTTATGAATTCCGGAGGATTACAGACAACAATCACGGTTGGAAGCGAGGCAATCAAAAAAAAGAGATGACCCAAAATCCAAAATCTGATACAAACATAAAATTTCTGCCTGAAGCTACAGCAGAAACTGTCCCTCCTCCACCATACATCACGACTGAAGGTTCTGGCTGCACTCCTGAAAAAGTATCCTCCAAGATCAACGTTTCAACAAAATCCAAAGCTGACGTAAAAAGAATCATGCACATCTGGAAAAAACAAAATGCCATGAACGATCTAAAACAGAGAACCGAAGCTGAGCAAGTCATTCTTGATAAGATTGCACACTATACCAAAACCGGAAATGTTGCCAAGCTAAACTTTTACAAGGCAAAATTAGAACAAAACAAGATTACAATTAGCATCATAAAGGGAGTCTTAAATTGACAAACAACAACAATACTGCTTCCAGCAAGGTAATTCCACCTCCAGGCCATTACAAATCCGTTAGAAACTATCCTCTCAAAAACATCCACATTGATTTTGCAATTCCACCATTTCAAAGAAAGGTCAAGGCTGCACATGTAACTGAGATAGCTAAAGCAATAATGGATAACAGATTTTATGGAAATATCATAAAATTTTATGAGGACAAGAACGGCAAAAAGCAGGTCATAGACGGCCAGCATACTCTTGCAGCATTGTGGGTATGCTATGAAAAACATGGATTACAAACCTATGATCTCTTGTTTGGAATCTTTGACGAGTCATTTGCAAGAAATGTCTTCATGAGGTTGAACATGGGTAAGGTCCTGACAAGCCGTGACCACTCCAAGGCACTTGACGATGGCACAAATCCATTCTTTACAGAATTGAAACCATGGCTCTCACATGAGAGGACAAATTCAAAATCCACCTACGTGGAAATGTTAAATGCACTATACTACAAAAATGGCTTTGCAAAATCACTTGCAATAAAAAATCTTGACATTGTATTGCAAAGCATAACAAAGGAAGACATTGAATACATGAAGATATTTTCAGAGGCCTGCACTCTCATATCTCCCACCGTATACCATTCCAAGATTTACCGTGCATCAATATACCGTAATGTCTTCAGTGTTGGTTACACAAAAAAATTCACCAAAGAAAAATTCATCAAGCTGCTTGACCTTTGTATCAAGTCAAAGAAACTAACCGATCTTGATACCTTTCACACTGATGTAGCACTAAGGGCTGCCTACAAGATAATCTCTGAGGAGCTTTTGCCAAAGGTATGACTGGATCTGATGATGAAATACATACATGCCTGAGAGTGTTAAACCCATTTGAACTTCAGGCAGGTTCCACAAGAAATAATGATATCTGTAAAGCATGCAGTTACCTTTCCAAAGTGTGGCGTGATATGCCATGAGAGACATTAACAATCTCATGCCAAAAATTCCAGGAATGAAATGGGGCGTACTGACAAATGCATATCCTACCATTGACAAGATAAATGAAATCAACCGTACTATCGCACATGACGGCAAATGGCATACCATCTTCGAAGAAGCTGACCAGATTCATGTTGACGGAAAACGAATCTGGAAGAAAAAACTGGAGCAGATGACATGATGAACGCTGAAGAGCACAACGATCTTGTTACAACTTCCAACAGCAACAAGCCTTTTTCTTCTAACAAACAGCCCTCATCAGCAACAAATAACGTGCAATCATGTCCAGAATGTCATCTGCCTCTGAAACTATTGGCAGTCATGCCATCTGTAATACTGCAATGCGAAAATAAAAAATGCCGCCTGTTTTTTGACAGGTTCCGCAATTTCAAGATTCAACTAAATTTCATCTGGGAATCTAATAACAACAGAATCACCAAATGACTCTAATTCTTTTGTAATTTAATGCCTAAAAACCAATGACGGCAAGTCTTCCTATTGGACGAGCCTGCAGATTAAAACCCTGCAGGCCTTGTCTAGGCTTAATTACTTTTACAATTTCACGTTTTACAAAATCATCATTGGACTGCCAAATAAAATGGAAGTATTGCACAGGAGAAGCTGAACAAAAACACCACATCAGCTATTATCCAGAGATTACAGTTGCAAGCTGCACAGAATGCCACAAGGACATACATACAAAACAATATCCCGAGCTTGCACACTATATCCAATACACTCCAGGAGATGCAAAGGTTTTCTATTCCCAGAATGACCGTATCGCAAATTTTCTCAGGAGAACATTTTTCCGAAGAGGCAAGTTCCGGTGATGATTGAATTCTACAAGCAGTACTGCTGGCTTGCCATGGAATTCTGGTTCAAGTGGTATTGGTTCTGGCAAAGTTTCGAGGAGTAGAACCCCTCTACTTCCACTCTATGAACAAATTATTTTTTCTCAAATTAGTTCCATTTACAAAATAGATTTATCATGCAATCTGTATACACTATCTAATGTCACAATCAGTAGCAATTGACACATTTACTGATGATGATGTCACAAACTTCCTAGGCAGTATTGATCTCCATCAGAACTTTCTAAAATTTCAATGGTCCACATATCTTGATCCAACACAATCTCAAGCAACAAAAACTGCTGCAAAACAGGCAGTCATCGACAAGCTCTATACATTGCAAATGACATTAAACTCCATCCAAAAGGCCCTGGCCATAACTCCAACATCAGACCTCCTGGATGATACAACCATCATGCAGATAGGAATCATGTCAGAAGTCGAAGTAAGCACAGATGTAACTAGCAACAAGACACTTTCAGAGACAGCTCCCACCATAAGCCAAGTCAAACTAACATCATGAAAGATTGTTATACCTGCCAAGGTTCTGGAAGGAACAAATTTGACGATAAAAAACCATGCAATGTCTGCAAGGGTTCTGGAAAACTTGTCGACTATACAACGGACGAATGGAGCATGTGCAAAAATTGTACCCATTCCTTATTCAAGATAGGCAATATCTGGAAACATGCAATACCTGGACTTGCTACCAATCTGTGCAACCATAAAACCTGCATCTGTGGCGGAGACGGCTTTCAGATATATGGCCAGACTCTCAGAAATGAAATCTGCGGCATATGCAACCTAGGAAAGATCTGCAACTGTACCATGCCAGAACCTGCGCCATTTATCACAATAAAATAACCAACTTTAAAACCAACTAGAACCAACAATATTCCATCAATTGAAGACCAAATACCAGCATGCAATGATTATCTTTGGCATCATCTTCTCAATCCTTGCAGTCATACTGTATCTTGCAGCAATTGTATCTGCAGTATATGGCGCATTCATTACAGGAATCTTTTTCCAGGTAATAGGCGCAATCCTAATCATGGCAGCCAAAAAGGAACATGCCAAGACCAAGGAACAAGACAGGATTGACCTGGAAAGACTCAGAAAAGAAAATAGGCAGCACGATGAAGATACAAAGCTGGTATGAGACAGGTAGATATTGAAAACTGGATTGCAAGATTCAAGCAGGCAGTATCTAATAATCAGGCATTCCCATGGTTTGACGAGGGCAAAACCATTGGATACATCACTGACGCAAAACCAGACTTGAAAAATGGACGCATCCTGACCGTAATCAAGCTCAATAATGGGGATATATTGCAGGGAAGCATATCATAATAATAGAAATAATTCATCATTATCTATTAATCCTAATTCAAAAGCATGATTCGCAAGTGTATCATTTGCCCAAATACCTATGAATCAAAGCATGATGAGGAATACATGCGTGACACCTGCTCTGAATTTTGCAGGAGAATCAAGTACCGTCAAATCACCCTCATGAAAAAAATAGACGAGGCAATCAAGTCTGGAAACTATGGCAAGGACATACTATCAATGAAGCTTAGCACCATAACAAATGCAGGCTATCAAGTTACAATAAGCAAAAAACAATAGTAATAGTTATTCTAATATTCCATTTATCTCCGGCAAAAGCAATTGATCCATGGAAGCTAATCCGTTGGCATCTATTGCCAAATCTCTAGCCATATACGAACAGGATATTTCCTCATTATCACGTTCAGAAAAACTATCCATTAGAAATCAGATCGTTATAGCAATGATTGGCGCAGGAGCATCCCAGCAGGAACTGGCCAAGACATTCTCAATATCAGAACGTAACATCAGACACATAATCCAATCTGCATATGAAGATGCCCTCAATTGGTATAGGGATCTTCCAAAAAATATACGCATAGGTGCATTCAAGATGAATGTCACAGATGTTTTTAATGAGATAATCAAAATGAAGTCAATAAGGGACTCAATAGAACCAAAAGACAACAATTCCAAACAATTGAAATTTGACATGGGAGAAAAAATTGCCCTGCTTGAAATAAAGTATGACAAGATGCTTTCTGAAGGACCTACACTTGAAAGAATCAAAGAACAAGGCGAGATTCTTGACGAGCTAATCAAGGACTATCAGAAAAAAATGGCAGAGACTAGTGGAGAAACCAACAATAATGATACACAAAAATAACAGCACTCTCAACGTACTCAACAACAATGAGCAGGTAATTGACAAGGCAAAGCAACTCATTCATCCAGTAAAAGACCAAAGGCTTTCTTCATTACAGGCCAAAATCAATCAACTCTCAAAGCTAATCCCAAAAGAAAAATTTGCCGACCTTCTTTCCTGGACTCTCTTTACAAGGCCTACAGTTTCCGGAAGGCCAAACTACCTGCCATATGCACAATTCTGGCATGATATCTACAAGGACGACTGGTCCTGGATTATGCTGCTAATAGCAAGGCAGATGTGGAAATCAAACTACCTCTCCTCAAGGCTTGCAAGAAAAATGACATCTAGGCCAGGATCACAGGTCCTTTACGGGACATATGAAGACGAATCCCTCTCAGTATTTTCAACCATCTTCAGGTATGAGCTATTCAATGCATCCCCCATTCTAAAACAATTCATCCGAGGATCAACTCTAGGCTCAGTAACAAAGCTGGAACTTATCACAGATGCACTTGCATGGCTTGTTACACATGCACACAACTTTACCCATGTGGAAGGCAAGTCTACAATCGAGCAGTCATGGGATGAATCACAATACATTGACTGGGAAAATTACATCAAGGCTGCACAGGCCCAATCCTTTACAAACGGAGATTTTTGTGCTGTTGGAATTGGAGGCGAGGAAGATACACCATATCACATAATGTGGAAATCAACTGACCAGAGGGAATGGAAGTATGACAACGATGATACCTACATTGATACTGCAGGAAAGGAATGGCCCGGCCAGGGCTGGAGAAAACATCTCCAGTTTGATAATCTTGGCCTGATATGGGGAGATTACATGACATCAGACCATGTGACAGACGGAAGCTGGAAAATTACAAGGCCTGATTTATCAGACAAGCATGGATACCACTTGTCCCAAATGATGGCTCCCTGGATTGCCTTGTCAAAGTCTGACGCAGTAAAATTATACAAAAAGACTCCGGACAAATCTATCGAAGGCTACCAGGCCGACCCAAACACAAGCCAGTCAGATTTTATCAAGCATGCACTTGCAGGATTCACCAAGGGAGACCTCAAGCCATTCCCACGAGACCTGCTAAACAGGCTAATCAATCCAAGATTGTCATTCTTGAATCCGGGACAAGTGGACTATGAGCTTGGAAACCTATACCTGGGAGTAGACTGGGGAGGTGGAAGCCGTTCCGTCAAGTGGATTTACCAGGTAACAAATGAGCAGATTCCGGTATTCCGACTGATTAATGCGGCAAGAATAGAAACAAAGGACGTTCACAAGCAATTTTTGGACGTCTCAGAATGGATTGATGATTATTCCATCAAGCAAGCTGTAGTTGACGGAGGAGGAGGAACTCACCAAGTCCAGGAATTAGAACACAGGTACGGAGAAAGATGCCGCAAGTTCTTCTATCTCAAAAGACCTGGAGAGCCATCCGCAAAAGATTCCAATGAGGAGCATTCCTGGAACTCTCAAAACATGTGGCAATATGACAAGACATGGCTTATGGATAGAGTAAAAGATTACATGACAAGGCCCCATATGGAAGGAAGCCAGATAATAAACAAGATTGTCTTTCCTGGAGCCAACATGGAATCACTTGAATGGATATTTGATCAGTTTGGAAACGAGAGGACTGAAAAAATAAAGCTTGCGTCAGGCCAGTATTACACTAGATATTTCACGGAGGATGGTGACAAGAAACCTGATGACGTACTGCATGCACAGAACCTGGCCATTGTAGCATGGGACCTTGGAAGGCGAAAAGGAACCGGACATGTCCTTGGGGGATTGCCACCGGATAATCGCTTTAATACTTCAAGCAGTTCTCTTTTAGAAAGCCGTTTTAAAATAAACAGGCATGGAATCAGTGATTACCTAGATTGAAATATTTCGCTACTCCAGTTCCATCTGCTGAGGACCGTATTGCAAATGTTACATCATCATCTACAATACCACAAGCTCCAGACCTTAACCAAATAAACAAAAAATTCCAGTACAAGGAAAGGTCAAACCAAAAAACTCCACTGACAACAAACGGCTTTGAACCGTATGTAAAAACTGTAGAAAACGGCGAGATAAAATACAGGCCATCGCATGCATGCGGTCCCATCATAAAATCTACGCAGACAATCAAGACATCAATATTAAATCCAGAAATGACATATGATGCTGAAACCATACAAAACTGGACTCCACATCTGGCCTTGTCGGTATTTGACAAGGATGTAAACAGGGCACTTACTGCAGCAGAAATTACTTCCAAGCAAGAATCACAGAGATACGTCCCCCATTATTTTCTCAATCCAATGCAGGACCTGGATTATCTAGTACTGGAAGCATTGTCAAGATTTACATTTGGAGGCGCACTTATGGACGGCCTTACCAAGTTTCTAGTAGGTACCGGATTCAAGCCTGAGCTTGAATTGATAAATCCAAGCAATGACGAGGACAAGGATGCAAAGGAAATTGCAGCAGGCTCTGATATCATATCAACACTTGTCCAGATTGATGACCAGCTAAACCAAAACGATGAAAATTTTATTGATGCATCATTTATTGACAAAATATCTGCACTGATTACGGCAAAAAATATCTACAATCGTGCAGCACTGATGTTCTCATATGACAAGCCAGTCAGCGTAAACGGCATAAAATACAAGGAGATTCCCAGCAGCTTAAAATTTGCACATCCAAGGGATTTGGGAATCATTGATGCCGATCCAGGAACATGGGCGCTAAAATCTGTACAATGGAGAAATGCATTCTATATGGTCCCGGCAAAAGACATGATCTATCTCTGGAATCCGTTGATATCTGCAAAGACTAGAAACTCCTGGCTTTATGGCGATTCAATGATGATGCCAATGATTGATGCCTTGCGAGTCGTACGAAAAAATATTGGAGTCAATTTCCAGGCAATGGCAGAAGCTACATGGTCCGGAATCCCGCTAATATTTGTAAAACCGCAGGGCCAGACTCCATCAGACAAGCAGGCCGAATACCAGGCAATAGCAAATGGCCTTGTGAGGGGTGGGCCAAACATCATACTTGAAAATCCTATGGAAACCCGTGTCGATAACATTGACTTCAATCCCAAGGTAAACGAGTTTGTAGGGCTTACAGAATTTCTCCTCAAGTATTGTGTTGCTGCAACAGGCCTTCCACATTCAATGTTTTATGACGAAGCTGCAAGCAACCGGGCTACCCTTTTAGGAAAAATCCAGCTTGCAACATCCACCGTAATCAATCCAATAAGAAACATGGACGGCCGAAGCATCTCTTTACAATGGTACCAGAGATGGTTTAGATTAATTTACAAGGATAAAAAGCCCGAAATGCTCAAAAAATACCGCATCAAGATGGCATTCTCAGACCTCAATATTGCAGAATGGTTTGACAAGGTGGATGCAGCAAACGAGGTTGACTCCAGAAAGACACTCACCGATGAGGCATATGGTGCATTGGCAGGAATATCCAACTACCAGAACAAGGTGCTAAAAGGTGCAACGGTCAATCCAGGAGGAGGTAACAGGATGAAAAATACTTTCAACCTCAACAACATGAAGTAATGATAATAATAATCTGAATTAATTCTGTAATTGACCAAGAGCTCTTTTAGCTCTAGTGAGCCAGAACAATTTTCCAGGTGTACCAGTCTATACTGCAAATCCTACAGTTGCTGAATTTCCTTGGTGGGTCTGGAAAAAAATAGGTTATCCAATTTTTACTGAATGTGACTGGCCTTACACACAATTACCTAACACAAAGTATGGTGCTTTACATTCAGTCGATTTATACCGTGATGAAACTTTTCTAAAATTTGGCGGTAAAGCTTCTTGCGCAATGCTTGTTGCTGCAAGCAACGGAGCACAATCTGAAGTCAAGACATTATGGCAGATGATGGCAAATCCAGGAGATTTGTTAGCATTTGAGTTCAAGTGGCTCGGTGGTTTTCTATCATCAACAGCATTATTTGACTGTGGTATTGAATCAAGGACAGGCTCTAATATAGTGCAAGGTCGTTTCAGATACACGGGTACCGCATCGAACAAATGGCAGTATGAAAGTGCAGCAAATACATATTCAGACTTTCCAGACTCTTCAAACGTACTAACTAATGGTGGTGCAGGAACTGGCCCACTCAATACACTAAGGCCACAATTCGCATCATTCACAGGTTCCAATCCGTCCTGGTGCAGGGTAATAATTGATCCGACTGCTAGAAACTATGTAGGATTTGAGGCTAACGGAGTAAACGGCATAGAAATACGAGACATGAGAACCATGGGACCAAACGGAGGCCCATTGCCATTGATATCAAACGGTTCTGCTACAGTACCCGTCTATTTATTTTTCAATCTTTTACAGAGTTCCGGTTCTGCAGACATTTGCTATACCACTGATTGGTGTGCATCAATAATTCCAGCAGGCACATCCGGAATCTTTTAGATATGCCGCCAGATCTTATAGCAGTAGAAGAATTCAAGAAACATACCTATTCAGCATCAATCTCAGGATATACACCATATACAACACCTACAGACATGGTTGTTATCTCAGGCATTGCCAACAGAAAAATAAAAATAAATTACATTTCAATATCAGGTATACAGTCAACAGCCGGAATCAATACATTCTATCTGGTCAAAAGGTCCATCCTGGATTCTCCAGGGCCATCAGCCGCATACACCGCCTGGAGTTCTAGCACTGCATATTCAGTGGGAGACCTTGCAACCCTATCAGGTACGGTATACCAATGTATTCTTGCCAATACCAACAATACACCACCAAACGCAACAACATACTGGAGTGTCGTAGGTACTGTTTATGCTGCATATAATGGGGCTACCGCTTATGTAGCAAATAATTATGTTTCCTATAATGGAACAATCTACATATGCATTCTGGCAACTACTGGAAATCTTCCAACTAATGCTACATACTGGACTGCGGTTGGTACAATCATAACACCCATAGCAAACGATTCCAAGAATCCACCGACAAGTATTGCAACCATAATAAAATATTCTGCCATTCCTACTACAGCAGGCACATTGATTGGGACTTTAATTAGTGATAATCTCCTATGTCCAGCTTCAGGATCAGTACAAAATGACCGTATCGTATGGGGAACAGGACAGGACGATGTGGCCCAAGAATATATCCTAAACGGTGCGACTGAACAACTATGTATTAATTTTGGTGGTGCTGCTGTTCCTGGAGGACTATCATTGAATATCAATCTCAATTGGGTCGAAGGCGCCGGGTAGAAGAAAAAGAAGAACCATAGTATAGTTCCTTTTTCGTATTATATCTAATCTTTATTCATTCATGCTATACCTGAAGGCCAGCGCAACCGTTGAGACAATGGACAACTACAACGGCAAAAAGGGAATGTTCATCAAGACATTTGCAGTAAACGACAAGCGCAACAAGAACGGCTGGAGACTTGACTGGCAATCAATAAAAAGAAACATTTCAGACTTTATCAAAAAACCTGGCATTGAATACATCAAATGCACCGATGCAGGATGTGACCTTGATCATATTGATGCGGCAACATATCAATTATCACTAAAGGTACAGGAACCGTTCCGTACTACGACCATAACCGATTACATTCTAGACGAGGACAATCATTCATCTTTTTTCATACATGAAACAGATGACGCTGATTTCTTTGCAAAAGTAAACGACGGTACAATAAAATATGTATCTCCATCCGTTTGGCCAATCTCCGGAGCATATGATTTCCAGACTGATTCTGCTGGAAACATACAAAGAATGCCAAACGGCGAGCCAATTGTAGATGTCTATGACTGGAAGGCATTACACACTGCATTTGTAAACGACCCGGCATTTGGAGAAGATGCCAAGGTTGTAGCTACTTGCGAGGGCCATGACTGCCAGATGAAAATGCTGACAGCAAAGGAAATGGAAGCTAGTGACGAGCTACGAAATAATTTTACTGACATTCCGGTACTCATTAAACACAATGATCATCATGTCTTTGTCTCACTTTCTGCAAAAGCATCAAAAGAATTTGATCATATGTTTGACAATGAAACCATCAGGCCTTGCGCAAAATCTGCAATGACTGTATTAAAAAATAATTCTCTTAATGCATGTTCATGCATGATAGAAATGTCAATGACCGAACTAGAATTGCAAACAAAACTTGCAGCTTCTGAAAAGGCATTAAAGGCCGCAACAGAAGAAAAGGAAGACAAGGACAAGAAAATCAAGGACCTTGAATCAAAGATTGCAAAACTAGAAGCTTCTGCCAAAAAGGGTTGCGCAAAATGCGGAAGCGAGGATCATGAAACTGACGACCACACTGAAAAGAATTCCGCTAAAAATAATGAAAAAGAAGAAAAGGACGAAAAGGCAAAAACTGCAAGAGAAATTTTAAAGCTTGGCCAGATTGCTGCAAGGTCAATGCTTGAGGAAATGATTAAGGCAAGAGAAATCAACGGCGCAACAACTGAAGAGATAACACAGTTCCAGACTGCAATGAAGGCTAAAACTTTTGATCAAATAGAATCACAATATAACGATGAAAAAATTCTGCTAAAATCAATCAAGGCAAAATCAGAATTAGAACATTTTGAATTTAACGGAGGCCAAAAAATACCAGGCGCACTTGCTGCAAAATCTGCAGAAGAAATATTTGATGGAGGTCTTGTATAACAATGCCAAACTCAACTCCTCTAACACTTGGCGATGTAGTAATGCCAAACCGCATTTCAGTAAGATCATTATTCATCAAGGCCAACGGTCCTACAATCACAAAAGGTTTGATTTATACAGCAGATGCTAACGGCAGGCTAATTGTTCCAGTAGCTGCTTCCTCAATAGCAGATTTGACTGGCGGTGTATTCCAGGCAATGGAGACACCTGCAAATGCAACCACAGTTGAAGATACTGATTCAGTCCAGGTATTGCAACCACAATCAAGAATTTTACTCAAGGCACAATCTACACTTTCAGTCGGTGATGAAGTTGAATTGTACTGCTCAGGTGCTACAACCCCAGTACAGGATACATGTGTTGCTGCAACACAGCCAAAGACCAAGGGCTATCTCGGAAGAATTACACAGATTTACACTCAATCCGGTGGAGTAGACAAGAAGGTTACCGCCACCAATGACCTCGTAGTAGTGGACCTAGGAGCAGCATAGAAATGAACGATGGATACCACGAAGCAATTACAGTAATGCCTAATGGTCAGGTATATGCAGGTGACCATGGAGAAACAGTAGGCTATCCAGATGCGCCTCTTATTGCCTCTCTAAAGAAAGAGCGAAAGACCGGCCTTCATGCAAAAACAATGCTATCAAAGAATCTTACTTCCCTAAGTGCATCAATTGTAGAAACTGGTGCAAGATCTTTATCACAATTAACGGCAGCTACTACAATAGCAAACCAGACCAACTTGGCCCACCTAGAACTTGTTCGACTCTACCCAGAGCTACAAGGCAAGCCAATGGAATATTTCTTCCTTGACAACCTCTTCATTCCAAGAGACGTCCCGCAACTCCAGTTAAGAGAGACCTTCTACGATACTACTGCAACAGCACAATACAAGGGCAGACTCGAAGAGACAAACAAGACCAAGACAAACTATGATGAAATCAAATACCTTCTCTTAAAATTATCAGACAAGGTTTACACTCCAATCGAGGATATCATGATGACAATCATCAATCCAGAGACAGTAGACCTTGAACAGATAAGATTTGGCTTTAAATGGAAACGAAACCAGTCAGCAGCAGCTGCCCTTGCAACAATAGGCAATACCCAATCCTCACTAGACTCGCCACTAACTTTAGCATCAGGTGGATTCCATTCAACATACCACGTTGCAACCGAACTAAACTCACTATTCCTCACCTTCCTCAAGACTAATGATGTTCCAATTACAGACGTAGCCATGAACCCGACTGATTTCATGAACTATGCAGAGAACACATGGACTGTAAGCGGTCCAGCTCATATCGAGCCAATCAGATTGGCTGCAGGTGGTGTTGTTCCATTGCCTGGAATTCCAGGAGTAACCGCAACCGTAGACCTCGCAGTTCCAGCAGGAACCATATATGCAATCAACAAGCCAAATGCACTCAGATTAGGAGAAGGCCCAAAAGTCATGCGAAGATACTATGATGAGGAAAGGGACGCAGAAGCCATCAAGTTCTTGGACTTTCACCAGTATCTTGCAACAGGCTCACAGCTAAGCAACATCACTCGTAAATTCGGAATGACAATACCTATACCAACTACGTGATTGTACTAGTAATACCAAACACTTTTATTTACTTTTAATTTTAATAAAAATGTGGGTGTATCAAAAAACTCTGAAAACTATAATCTGTGGAAAGAAAGATTATCATTAGCAAATACTGGAAAGATTAGATCACTAGAAACAAAACAAAAAATCTCAGATTCGAAAAAGAGAGATGCAATACCTAGATTTTGGGAAAAAGTAGAAAAAACCACTACTTGCTGGAATTGGATAGCTTTTAAAGATAAAGATGGATATGGTAAATTCAAACCTACAATTACTGAATGTGTCAGAGCTCATCGTTTCTCTTATGAATTAATCAAAGGCGAAATACCAGAAGGATTGCAACTTGATCATATTTGTAAAAATAAAGCTTGTGTGAATCCTGCCCACCTGGAGATTGTAACATGTGATGAAAACATCAAACGAGCCGATAATCAACTAACTACAATCAATTCCAAGAAAACTCATTGTCCTCTAGGCCATCCATTGTCAGACCATAATCTATACATTAATTGTAGAGGCAGGCGTGAATGCCGTACCTGTCTTAAAGCCAGAAAAGATAAATTCTATGAAAACCACAAGACGGAACTACAGGATAAGGCCAGATCCTATCAGAGAGAAAAAAGACCAGTCTTTAAATCCTGATATTTCTTTTTCTCTTTCATTTCTATTTCTAGTTAGTTAGTCATGGGAGTCACATTCGTCAAGAGACCAAGGCTGGAATCACTTCCAATGATAGATCCTGTCATTTTATACTCACTAGGAACTCATGATATCAATTTCGAAATCTGGGACGAATATCAATTATTTGACATGATTAACGCCCAGCTTGATGCCAAGTTTGGCCCTATTGTTTATCCCAGACCACCATCAACAATCACAGACAAGCTGCTACTCAACAATGGAGGCAAGATCCTTCTCAATGATGGAACAAGTGACCTTCTGTTAAACCAGACAGGATGATAGTAATGATAATGATTAAAGGATATAACAAAATTACTGGAGCTTTATTCTAATGCCAGACTCGACAATTGCAAACCTAACTGCACTCACCACACCAGTAGGAACAGAAGAAGTTCCACTGAATGCATCCGGTACAGACAAGAAAATCACACTAGCAAACATCCTAAAATTACTAATTAGCACAAATGTTCTATCAGCATCAAAGGCTGTTGTCACAGACTCGTCTGGCTTTTTATCAACGAGTGCAGCAACTGCCGCACAGATTGGTTATCTCTCTTCATTATCATCTGATGTCCAAACCCAGCTAAACGGCAAACAAGCTTCATTAGGATATACTGCTGAGAACGTAGCTAACAAAGGAATTGCATCAGGATACTGTGATCTCGATGGCAGTGTCCATGTTCCATTATCAAGATTATCAGGGATTACAACCACCCAGATAGCTGCAGGAGCTGCCATTCTAAAAAGCCAGCTTGCCGCCCTTGCAATAGTTGATGCTGATGTATCAGCAATATCAGAATCAAAGGTTACCAACTTGACATCTGATCTTGCATCCAAAATAGGAACAGGTGCCATTCTAGATTCAACAAGAAACACAGATACAACAACCGGAACTGTAGCAAGGGGTGATGTAATTACTGGCCAAGGTGCCACTCCAAAATGGACTAGACTCGCATTAGGTTCTAGTGGCCAAGTGATCTATTCAAATGGTACTGATATCATATGGCACACTTTGGCAGAATCCGATATCGCTAATCTAGTCTCAGATCTGGCCGGAAAACAAGCCACACTATCCGATGCCGCAAACATAGTCTATTCTGATCAAGCTGCTACAATGACTGCTGCAAAAACCTTCACATCAAAATTATTAAAAGTCGCCGACATTGCAGACGCCAACGCAAACATAGGCATCGGAATAACAGCTACGACATCTGCAGTAGATTATCTCACTGTAGTAAATGCCGCAACTGCAAACCCTGCAGTATTGCAAGTGAATGCCTCTGGCTCGGATGCCAATGTAGGAATTCAATTCTCTCCAAAAGGAACAGGTCCACTACGATTTACTGACGGTGCTGATGTAACAAAGATACTTGCATTTGCCTTGTCAGGTGCAACCACTGCAAAAACAATGACAATAGCTTCCAGTCACACCAACAATAGGACTCTCACTTTACCAGATATAACAGATACATTGGCAGTATTGGGTCAGCTTACCGATGGTGCCACAATTACAGGAATTGTAAATACACAAATTGCAAACGGTGCAGCTATTGACAAGTCAAAGATAGCAAATACTGCAGTTACATTATCTGATACTCAAACTCTAACCAACAAAACTTTGACTAATCCAATAATATCATCAATATCAAATACTGGAACTGTTACTTTGCCAACTGCTACTGATACACTTGTAGCTAGAGCAACAACAGATACTTTATCAAACAAGACTCTTGCAAGCCCGGTAATTACTGGCACAATTACAACATATAATGGACTTACTACTGCAGGCCTTGGGGTCCCTGTCATTATTGCGTCAGTGTCACAAAAATCTGAATCTGGTGCAGATGCTAATCTTTTGACGGCAACCTCATTAGCTGCAGGATCATATAGATTAAGAGTTGTTATAAATTGCTCAACAGCAACATCACTTGTGGGTCTTGGTTGGACTGCCACTTATACCGATTCAAACGGTACAGCCCAAACCCCAACAAACATATCCTTTTTCCATATGGGCGCCTCTGCTACAGCACTAACAGCTACAACAACAGGCAATTATTACGGTGAAGCACAGATTGATATTGACGGATCTGCAAATATTGTACTAAAACTTACCTATACATCCGGTACACTGGCATGCAAGGTATCTGCTACCATTGAGAGGTTGATCTAAAAATGGCTGATGGAAACTATGCAAGTGTTGCACAATCCCAGTCAGACATCAACATGGTCGGAGATACTGCCACTACTACATGGCTTACTGCACACAAGCCGGATGTCGATAGGGATACCGATAATGATTTCATACAATACATTGACCTGATACCGTTTATCACTGGCGCAACTCAGGACCTGATATCATATGCAACATACAGACTAACTGCATTATGGTTTGCAGACCAAAAGGACTACAAATCACAACAATACTGGGATGGAAAAGCTGACAAGAAAAAAATAGGAATCATAGAAAGGGCAAGACAATCGCCATCTACAAACACAAAAACCGCATCATTTGTTGCTGCAGCAGACCCAAGAAACGCCAAGACTCCGCTTCCCTGCCAGGTGAACATATTTGCTTTTGACAACTGGGCCTAGATAAAAGAAAATGACCATACAAAACATAACTGCACAAACCGGCTCCCCCTTTGCACAGGATCCTGCAATCTCCCTGAAATTCCTTCTTGGCGCTGACAACACTACAACTCCTGCAGGCCAGTGGGGATCTGCAGGAGCATCAAGCTCACTTCCTTTGATATCCACAGTAAACATTGATACCAAATGGGGACCAAGCGGAATGCACAACCGCATCTTGATAGAAAATTTCCCAAGAATTGTAAAATATCAAGTGATTGGAGGAGTCCGTACCAGGACCTGGGATATCAAGCGAGTCCAGGTATGG
>Ga0075029_100000904_pt1 | contig 17074 bp, 15 predicted proteins | sample LitLauG_LLR_2013_FD_71391 | JGI IMG/M metagenome (GOLD analysis project Ga0075029, IMG submission 71391) | Freshwater sediment microbial communities from North America - Little Laurel Run_MetaG_LLR_2013 | ecosystem: Environmental > Aquatic > Freshwater > Creek > Sediment | place: USA...
GTATAGGATGCGCACGTTGTTCGCAGCCTCCTTTCCGAAGCTGCTTACCGCTTGACCGCGAATAAGGCGGTGAGCGGCGGCGGCGGTCTCTGGCGCGGCGGTCTCGCCAGTACCGATCGCCCAGACCGGCTCGTATGCGATTACGATTCTTGCGAACTGCTCGTCCGACAGCGCGGCAATGGCGTACCGAAACTGCTCCATCAGCGCCTTTCCCGCGTTCTTCTTTTCACGCTCTCCAACGCAGACGATCGGGGTGAGCCCCGCGTCGATGGCCGCTACGGTTTTCTTGAACACGCTCTCGTTGGTTTCGCCAAAATACTTGCGTCGCTCGCTGTGTCCCACGATCACGTGCGAACAGCCCAACGCCCTGATCATCGGCCCGGAGACTTCACCGGTAAAGGCGCCCTCAGTCCGCCAACCTGTATCCTAGTTCCCCGCGTAGCCCTGACCGCGGCCTCCAAGTTAACGTAGGAGGAACAGATTACGATCTCGCAATTTTCCGAGCGCTCCGGCAAGCGTCCGAAAACTCTCGAAGAAAGACGTGGTGCCGGCGGGGTCCTTGTACATCTTCCAGTTCCCGCAGATCACAGGTGTTCGCATGTGAGTAGCCTTTGAAAACCCGACGCGCAAAAATCCGATCGGAGATCGAAATTCAGATTGCACTTCATCTTGGAGCACTTCGCTCCATGCCCGTGGATAAAACCTTTCAGACACTCACGACTGGACAGGGTGAGTCCCGGATGAGGGAATAGGTCAGGTCTCGCATGCACCCAAGAGCTCCGGAATGAGTACTTCTTCCAAGCACGAGAACATCAGCGGATGACTTCCGGACCGCATCAAGCACTACCTGTTTGACCGGGCCGAACGCAACGGACACAGGAGCGTCCGAAGCTACGGTGCGCAGGAGATCGACAATGCGCTGCTGCAGAGCGCGTGCCGTTTCTTTCGATGGCTTTTCGACGTTTGAGTCCGCCTCGCCAGTTTGAATTGCATGAACGACCGACAGCTTTGCGCTCGCCGCCGACGCGGCCTCTCTCGCGTAGAGGAGTAACCTTTCTGAATCCGATGACAATCCGACTGCGCAAACCCACTTCCGGTGTTCCAGAGACCGGGGAGCAATTGCGGCAGCGTGCTGCGTTGTCAGGACGGGACAGTTCGCATCGCTAAGGACGTTCGCGGTCGTCGAACCAAGCAGCATCCGCCGAAAGCGGCCAGCATGGGTGGGCATCATGATGAGATCGCATTTGCTCTTCGTCGCTGTCTCCGTGATTGCCCTTGCCGCATCACCGGCCAAGAGAATCCTCGGACTTTCTTTAGCCGGAAACTCGGATTCTAGAAATACTTCAAGTCTGCTCCGTGCAAGATTCCAGTGTTCCTCCGCTATGTCATCGGCAGCTCGCGCATAAAGCTCAAATCCATTGTGACTCGCCAGATCACATACGTGAACGAGGGTCACGTTCGCGCCAAAAATTGACGTAGCTCGCTTCACATACGGGGCGACGGCGACGCACGAAGGTGAAAAATCGACTGGGAATAGAATATTCTTAATCATTTCTTGGTAGTCGCCAGCGCTCCGTACTTTCCTGCATCCATCACAATTGTCTCTGCAGCGCCTCCAGCTCGGTGCGACACATATCGCTGAACCGTCTCAAGGGATCTTCGGCACTCAGGGCTCGTGACTCAATCTGCTCGGGTGTTAGATTTGGTTTCGGATAGCTGTTCAGAATGTTTCTTATGACCTCTTCAGCAGTTTCCAGAACGCGGGACGACGAACTGAGTCGAATACGGCTCAGCAGCGCATAGCCAGGTATCAGTTTCTGAGGTTCGCTGCTGTTGTGCTGCTGCGCGTCCACCGACAGCCGTGCGCACTCCACAATGAAATCGGAATACAGTGCCTCACGACGAATAATCATTTTTGCCAGCAGGTCACGCCGATCCTGGTGCCTCTGCGTGATCAACGTACCCACGACGGAGCCTAATGCTCCGACAAGCGATCCCGAAATAGCGGCCAACCCGGCGATGAGTCCCGCATTCAATGGTTGCGCTCCCGGCACTCAGACCGTTACTTCAAGGCGTGCGTCGACAGAAATCTCAGTCTTGAAAAGTTTTGATACCGGACCACCGGTCTTAGCCGCTTTGACGGCAGCTTCAAATATCGATTGGTTCGCATCAGGAACCTGAGCCAACAGGTCGAGATGGCTTTTCGAGATCGCGAAATGCTCGCCGACCTTCTCGCAAGTGATGGTCGCCGTCGCTGCCAGCTTCTCGGGTCTCAAGCCTACCTTACCCAATTGCGAGGAGACCGCCATCGCAAAGCATGCCGCATGCGCGGCAGCCGGCAGTTCTTCGGGGTTGGTTCCGATTCCATTTTCAAATCGCGTCCTGAACGAATACTGCGTGTCCTCCAAGATGGTGCTTTCTGTCGATAGCGATCCCTTGCCGGTTTTCACATCGCCTCGCCAAACCGCGCTCGCTTTACGTTTCATCCCCCGCCCTCGATCAATCTATGTCTAGATCGCACTCGAATTGCCAGTGCCGGATATGGACCAGGCTCCCGTAACTGGCTAAAGGAACAGACACTTAAGCTACAGAACTGTGACTCCATCGAAGACGTCAAGAGCCTTTCCAGCCGGAGTCTCGACAAACGTGTCAATGCCTCGACGGTTGGCAGGGGTTTGCGATTGTCAAAGATCCACAAGTAAACATCGCACTCGTCGGACTCGGGAGGACTTGCTGTTGAATCTTTAGGGGCTAATGAGAGTTGCGTCGTTCCCATCTGCGAACACCTACCTCTTTCGAGGTACGCCTCAAAACAGTGCTGTCCAGAATTTCGCCAATTGGCGAGACGTCGACAATTGGCCGTCTTCCGAATGCCACACAAACGTTTATTTTTCATTGACTTACAGTTGGAACAGCGATTGCCCTTGCTATCCGATGTGATGTTGCTCACATCGGTCGGTGGCAGCCTCGGAGCAAGGAGATAACGTGGTTAACAACTTTCAAGAGAGGTCAGATGCTGAGGATTCAGAGGTCAGAGAACGGAGAGGTCGTCTTCACGCTGAGCGGCCGCATGGACGCGGAGAATATTCCAGAGTTGAAGGCCCTATTTGGAGCAGAAACGAAGGATCGCCGCACGGTCCTGGACCTAAGAGACCTCACCCTTGTGGACCGAGACGCAATCGGTTTTCTCGAGCACTGCGAAACAGCTGGCATCAAGCTCAGCAATTGTCCGGCATACGTCCGCGAATGGATTACAAGAGAACGACATGGAAATTAGGCAAACCCTTGCCTACCACCAAAGGAGTATTTGAACCCCCAGCTTTAAGGGTGGGAAGAAAGCCTCGATGTGGTGTTGTTTTCTTTTCAGCGATCCAGCAAGGTACGGTGTAGGGGCGAGGTTCTTCGAAGCGACAAAAAGCGGAAGACCTCATTCCTATTTGTTCCGGGAGATTGAAATTAAATGTCGTGCTCCGGCGGAGTTCGAGTCACGGCAGTGCAAGGAGATGTCATGGCAGCTACAACACAATCGGCCAATAGAAAACAGTTGGACCCCAGACAGCGGAGTTCCGCGTCGCGCCATTTTGAGGATGCGCTGCGGCAGAAGATCGTGGGGCAGGACGAGGCTGTCCAGGCACTCATCGAACTCTATCAGGTGTTCTGTGCCGGACTGCGTTGTCCAGGGCGCCCCGTCGGAAACCTATTGTTCCTGGGGCCAACCGGTTCGGGCAAGACACGCATTGTCGAAGCTGCCGCAGAGATTCTGTTCGGAGAAAGCCGCGCGGTAATCAAGGTGGATTGTGCAGAATTTCAGCACTCGCATGAAATCGCCAAACTGATTGGCTCTCCGCCAGGCTATCTTGGGCACCGCGAAACACATCCGCTGATCACTCAGGAAGCGCTGGCGGCCTCACACACAGACCAGCTCAAATTGTCGTTCCTGCTGTTTGATGAAATTGAAAAGGCCAGCGACGCGCTCTGGCAATTGCTCTTAGGAATGTTGGACAAGGCAACGCTCACCTTGGGCGACAACCGCAGAGTGGATCTTTCGCACACGGTGATCTTTATGACGTCGAACCTGGGCGGAGGCGAGATCATGGAATTAATGGAAGGCGGGATGGGGTTCATTCAGCCAAAGGACAAACCGGCGGCAGGGTTGGACGCCAAAGTGGAGCGCGCAGCAGTGGATGCGGCGCGGAGAAAGTTCTCACCCGAATTCATGAACCGCCTGGACAACGTAGTCGTATTTCACCCACTGAAGCGGGATGAACTCGATGAAGTACTGGAGATCGAATTGGGAAAAGTGCAACAGCGTGTATCGGATTCGACGGCCCGCCCCTTCTTGTTCCAAATTACGAACAAAGGGCGGCAGTTCCTGCTGCGGGAGGGAACCGACCAGAGGTATGGCGCCCGCCATCTAAAGCGAGCCATCGAGCGCTATGTCGTCTCCCCGCTTGCGAGGCTCCTGGCCACAGCACAAGTTCGTCCGGGCGATGTGCTGATCATCGATCGGCATCCCGGCGAAAAGGGGTTGGTCTTCCTAAAGGACTCGGATCAACAGCCTTTCTGCGCACAAATTCCTTTTGTAGCGTCGATTTCTAGAAACCTCACCGCTGCGGAGGCTACAGCCTAAGCAAATGCAACGCACGGTTGGATGGGCTCCGGTATTTGGGGCACGGTGAGATTTCACTTTTGGATTGTGGCTCTAAGGGGTGAAACATGATGTCGATCTCAGCTACTCGAATAGACGAAAACAGGGGAAACGCGATCATGAGCACGACCATTTACTCTCCAGATGAATCACTAGTTCGCAAAAGGGAACGCTCCGAAGCTTCGTTCCTGGACAGCATCGTGGGACGCCGCGGCGGCCTGCGCTCCATCCTCGCCCAAGTCGAGGCGGTGGCGCCCACGAATGCCACCATCTTGATTACCGGTGAAACTGGGACGGGCAAGGAAGTCATTGCACGAGCGATTCACGAGCTCAGCCCTCGCCGAAGCCGGAATCTGGTCAAGGTCAATTGCGCCGCAATGCCTGCGGGTCTTCTCGAGAGCGAGCTTTTCGGGCATGAACGGGGAGCTTTCACAGGGGCCTTCAATTCTCACGTTGGGCGCTTCGCGCTGGCGGATCGCGGCACTCTGTTTCTCGATGAAATCGGCGACATGCCGCTGGAACTTCAGCCGAAGATCCTCCGTGTTCTCCAGGAGCGCGAGTTCGAACCAGTCGGCAGCACACGCACCACGAAGGTCGACGTTCGCATCGTAGCCGCCACCAATCGCGACTTGCGGCAGATGGTCCAGGACGGTGAATTCCGCGAAGACCTGTACTATCGGCTCAATATTTTCCCGGTTTCTCTGCCGCCTCTCCGCGAAAGGAAAAGGGATATTCCCGAGCTTGTGAAGCATTTCGTCGAACAGTTCGCCGCTTCCATGGACAAAATTATCGAGACCATCCCCGAGGAAACCATGCGCTCCATCCTCAGTTATTCGTGGCCGGGGAATATTCGTGAGTTGCAGAACTACGTGGCGCGCGGCGTGATTCTTTCCACGGACGGGGTCTTCGAACCCGCGAAGCTTGAAAGGTTTGAGACCGCTTCAGCCGAGATTTCAAATCCGACCCTTGAGGACAAAGTCCGCCAGGAAATTCTCACCGCCTGCCAGCGCGCCAATTGGAAGCTCGGGGGACCGCGAGGAGCAGCCGCAAGGCTCGGATTGAAGCGCACTACCCTGTTTTACAAAATGAAGCGCCTCGGCATTGCGCCCCCTTTGGACCACAGTGAGGATTGATTCCTCAAATCAATGATCGCTCGTCTTGATACTGGCCCGCCGATAGCCTCTGCAAGCCGCATGCAACCGGTCGCACGCTTTGCATGGCTGACGCTTGCTTACAACGTTGCCGTAATCGTTTGGGGCGCGTTTGTGCGGGCCACGGGTTCCGGTGCCGGCTGCGGCAACCACTGGCCCCTGTGCAATGGCAACATCCTGCCCAGAGCGCCACAACTGCAAACCGTGATCGAATTTGTGCACCGCGTAACAAGCGTCTTGGCGCTGGTTATGGTTGCCTCTCTCCTTGTGTGGTGCTGGCGCAAGACCTCCAAAGGCGACTGGCCGCGTTACTCGACCCTCCTCGCAATTATCCTCCTACTTAACGAGGCTCTCTTAGGGGCCCTGCTTGTGGTGCTCAATCATGTTGCGCAAGACCGATCCGCAGGTCACGCCCTCTTATTATGCTTACACTTTGGCAATACACTTCTGCTGCTTGCTTCCCTCTCATTGACAGCTCGATGGCTTTCAAGCGACGACCGCCGTTTTGCTGTTACTGCAAGGCCGCGCGAGTTGCTAGCGATTGGAATTGGGTTGGTCGCAGTGATGGGCGTTGGAATCACTGGGTCCCTCGCTGCTCTCGGTGACACGATCTTTCCTGCTGCTTCTTTACGGTCCTCTCTGATGCAGGATTTTTCATCCAGCACCCACCACTTGTTGCGCCTGCGGCTTCTTCACCCCATTACGGTGGTCTTGGGCGCTATGTATGTCTTATGGCTAGTCCTGAAAGGTTCCCGCAAGCAAACCCATTCGGCCAGAACGCTCCCTCTTCTCATCAGCACGTTGATCCTCCAGGTTGGTCTCGGAGTCATGAACGTGATCCTGCTCGCCCCAGTCTGGCTACAGATTGTCCATCTCCTCATCGCAGACTTGTTCTGGATCGGGCTCGTTTTTGCCTCGGCTGACCTGCTGCTGGAAACCCGAGGTTGCCATACCCTGCCCATGCCGAATTCCGCCAGTCATTTAGAACAGAATTTACACGTTTCCGAAATACCCAGTATCCCCCCCCTTCTATCCTGAACTAGAACGCCGGAATGTCGTTTCCCGGTTTTCTGTGGGTTAGCAGTTGCCGGAAGGAATGCGGGATTTAACATCTCACCCGGCCATAGGGAGCAAGGAAATTGAAGCCAATCAGAGTGGTCATTGTGGGCGGAGGATTTGCCGCTGTACAATTCGCGAAAACTCTTCGCAGCAAGCTGCGCCCTTCAGAGTGCGAAATCCTTCTGTTCAACCGGGAGAACCACATGGTGTTTCATCCGCTTTTGGCGGATGTCGCGGGAGCTTCCATCAATGCCGACGCGGCCGCGACACCTTTGCGCCAGATGCTCCCCGGAGTTGGCTGCCGTACCGAACGTGTGCAGAGGATCGACCTTTCCTCTTCAGAGATCGAATTTGACGATGGGAGCAGCGTGCTCCAACGTCTGCACTACGACCACGTCGTCATCGCCTGCGGTGCCGAAAGCAACCTGGGCATCATCCCCGGTATGACCGAGCATGCCTTTGCCTTCAAGGTCATGAGCGACGCCATTGACCTTCGCCAGCACATCGTCCGCCAGATGGAACAAGCTGAAGCAGCGAACGATGCCGATCGTCAGCGCTGGCACCTCAGCTTCATTGTCGTAGGAGCCGGCTTTAGCGGGGTCGAAGTCGCCGGGGAAATCAACGAACTGGTTCGCAGCAGCACGCGCTTTTACCGGAACTTCAAAAAGCAGGACATTGTCGTCACGATGGTCCATTCTCAGGATCATATCTTGCCTGAAGTGGCGCCGACGCTGGGCGAATTCGCCAGAAAGAAGATGGAGAAAGCCGGCATCAGCATTCTCCTGAATACGCGCGCCGTCGCTGCAACCCACGAAGGCATCGAACTGAACAATGGGAAGATGCTGGCGGGAGCCACCGTGGTCTGCACCATCGGGACCTCGATCTCTCCCCTTGTCCAACACCTCGACGTTCCCAAAGAGCGAGGCCGTATTCGCACCGCTCCGGAAATGCGAATCGAAGGCCAGACGAACGCGTGGGCCATCGGTGATTGCGCCCTCATCATCAACTCCTTCGACAACAAACCGTCCGTTCCCACGGGCCAATTTGCAGAACGCCAGGGTCGCCAGGCGGCGCTCAACCTCGTTCGACTCCTGAAAGGCGAGGATACCAAACCGTTTCGCTTCAAAGCTCTCGGGCAGCTTTGCTCCATTGGCGGTTACTCAGCCGTCGCGGAAATGTTTGGCATGCGTGTCTCTGGCTTTCTCGCGTGGTTCCTGTGGCGCGGTGTCTATCTCTTCAAGCTCCCCACGTGGTCCCGCAGATTCAAGGTAGCCCTTGACTGGGCATGGGACCTGCTCTTCCCCCGCGATCTCAGTTTCCTGAATTCCGATACGGCGCAGCAATTCATTCACGCGTACTATCGCCCGGGAGATTTCATTCACCGCCAAGGAGATATCGCCCAATTCTTCAGCGTCATCGAAGAAGGCGAGGTAGAGGTCCTCCAGGCAACGGACCACGATCCCGAGGCAAAAGTCCTCGCCATCTTAGGCAAAGGTGATTTCTTTGGAGAGGGCGCTCTGTTGGGAAATCGGCCCCACGAAACAAGTATCCGGGCTCGCACGGTTGTCCGTCTGCGGCAAGCCGGCAGTGCTCTCTTCTCCCAAATCGCTGGAACTTTCGCACCTTTCCGCGAACTGCTCGCCAAGTCCGTTCTTCGCCGCTCCGGCGACTTATGGCACCGCCTCCCCTTGACCAAATCCCTTCTTGAGCGTGAGCCACTTGCCTCTCTCCTCGACCCGCTTCCAGCAGAACTCCTCCGTAAAGACACCAGCCTGGCCGATGCCATTCGGGCACTGAAGGAAAGTTCGAACGGCGAACTCCTGGTCCTCGACGAAGCGCAGCGCCTATGGGGAACTCTCGATCGCAACGACCTCGATCAAGTTCTCGCTCGCATCGCCGTTAATCCTACCGAGAATCGCGGGGATATCACGCGCTCCAAGCTAAGTGAATTTCTCGTGCAGAATCCAGTTTATGTAACTCTCGACGATTCGACGCTAGTGGCAGCCGCCACCATGCTCGATCACGGCATCTCGTGGTTGCCGGTTGTCCAAAGCAAGGACAATCTTCGCCCTGTCGGTTATCTAAGAAGAGAAAACATTCTCGACCGAATGATCGAGAGAATCGGGCAGCCACAAGCAGATCATGCCCAGGTTGCGAGCTGAACTTTCCCATGATCGAGCTCGCTCCCTCCATCCTATCGGCTGACTTCGCCCGCCTCGGTGCAGAAGCCCAGGCCGCTGTGGAAGGTGGAGCCACGGTCCTGCATGTGGACGTGATGGATGGTCATTTCGTCCCCAACATCACAATCGGGCCCCCCGTCGTGGCTTCTCTTCGCAGAGTCTCGAGAGTTCCGCTCGATTGCCATCTCATGATTGAACGGCCGGACGAGTTCATCCCCGCCTTTGCCGAAGCCGGCGCGGATTGGATCTCCGTCCACCAGGAAGCCTGCGTCCATCTCGATCGCACCCTTCATCTGATCGCAACGCACGGATGTAAGCCTGGAGTAGTCATAAACCCTGCCACACCGGTCCACGCCCTCGATGAGGTTCTTCCTTTGGTTCATCATGTCCTTGTTATGAGCGTGAACCCCGGCTTCGGTGGTCAAACCTTTATCCACTCTTCCCTGAAGAAAATTGAGTTGCTCACGAAAATCCGGGACTCTCGCCGGCTCGGTTTTCGCATTGAAGTAGACGGCGGCGTCCATCACGACACCGTCGCCGACGTCGTCCGCGCGGGTGCTGAAATCCTGGTCGCTGGCAGCGCTATATTCGAGCAGGGAGACCCGCGTGAAAATGCCAGACGCCTCTTGAAATCCGCTCTCAACGCCGCAAACCAACCCGTTCAAGATCTCTCGTCCGCAGTGGGAGGAGGCGCTGCGGGCGGTGGTGGCAATTCGCTAAGTTTGCCCTGATCGCCGTTGCTCTTCGAGGCTGAATCGTTTACCTTCTCCGGCGCAGGTTCGTCCTCGCTTTCCGGCCACACCACCGTCAGTACGAGTGCCACACCAATTCCGATCGATACTTCGGCGAACCGGTGAAAGGCAGTTTCCCAAGGGGAGTTCGTCCTTGGGACCATCAGCACAATTGCCAGTGCGATGCCCCCGAACCTGTAGCCGCTTCGGTCCGCCAGGACAAGTGGGCAGACCAGCCCGAGGACGAACAGGCTGACTCCAAACACCACCACGTGCGGCCCGAAATAACTCGCGACCACCGCTCCAACTGCCGCTCCTAGCACCGTTCCTATGAAGCGCTGCCAGGACACCTTCAGCGCCGCTCCCAGCGACGATTGCGTAATTACAATGGTTGTGATCGGTGCCCAGTACACCTCTGGCAGCCCGAACAAGCGCGCGACCAGCACCGAAGCAACCGCTGCCACCGCCGTCCGCACCGAATGCACCAATATCACCCAGCCTCTCGACGCCGCCTGCCCCTTTCTTTCCCCCGCCATTTTCTCCCCCAATAGTCACGTCATGCACTGGCCGGCCTGGACTGCCGCGGCCCCCGTGCAAAAGATCAGCCTTCAAGACACGCCCTCAATGATTCCCTCTTGACAAGCCCTTACCCTACGCATACTATAATTTTCGGGTAATACTATGCTTTGCCCTTTTGCGCCAGCATCTTGCTGGCGCTTTTGCTTTCTGGAAGCCGCAACTCGGCCTAGTCTTCTGTCCGCGCACCGAGAGAATCGCGCCCAGGTCACACAATTCGGGCGCAAATAAGCTGCTTAGAATCAACACCTATCCAGATCCCGCAAGTATATGATATTGAACAACTTAAAAAGCCATTAAAAAACGTGTAAGCCCTTTAGATGCACCACTTACATAAAAACGGGGGGAGGGTACTCACATCCCTTTGGCCCCGTATCCTTATATCTTTGCTTTACGCCTGTGCTGGCCCCTGGGCGAGCCTTCTAAGCCTTTGCATACCGCTCACTGTTTGGCTTCGACCCAATCAGCGCGTAGTACAGAATGTAGAGGTAACAAATCACCGGAAGGATGAATGCGTGGTGCAGCCCCACTTGGTCGGCAATGGTCCCTTGTATCACGGGAAGGATTGCACCGCCGACGATGGCCATGTTCATGACACCAGAAGCGTTCCCGGTCAGTGGACCAAGTTCCGCCACTCCCAGGCTAAAGATGGTCGGGAACATAATCGAGTTAAAGAGTCCGACGGCGAGAATCGTCCACATCGCCGTATGTCCGCCCAAAATCATGGAAGCAGTGATCAACGCCGTTGCGCACAGCGCGCATAGCGCCAGCAGATATCCAGCCTTGATGCGTCGCAGCAGCGGTGCGCCAAGAAAGCGTCCGATCATGGAGCCAGCCCAGTAGAACGAAACAAAGCCCGCGGCGGTCTTGGCGGAGAAGCCTGCAATCTCCGGCAAGCCGAAATAGTTCACCAGAAAGCTTCCGATCGAAACCTCCGCGCCCACATACGCAAAAATTCCAATTGCTCCTAATAGGAGGTTGCGATGCTTCCAGATCGAATCTTTGACCTGCTCTCCAGGACGGTTCTCGGCCGTCTCGATTTTGGGAAGCTTGAAGGTGCCGATCAAAATCGCCAACAACACCAGGGCGACGCTGATCACCGTGTATGGCATCTTGACCGAGGAGGCTTCTTGCACGCGGTACGCATGCAGCGCTTGTGGAGCGAGCTGCCTTATCTGCTCGACCGCCAGTGGCGCGGCGCTCAGGATCAGCAGACCGCCTATTTTCGGAGCAATCGTAGTGCCCAGTGAGTTGAAAGCCTGTGTCAGATCCAAGCGGCTCGACGCCGTTTCGGGCTTCCCCAGCAAGTCCACGTACGGATTGGCCGAAACCTGAAGACCAGTAATCCCCGCGGCGAGAACGAGCAATGCGGTCAGAAACAGCGGATACGAAACGACAGATGCCGCCGGTACGAACAGTAACGCCCCGACAGCCATGGTTAGCAGGCCGGCCACCATGGTTCTTTGGAAGCCGATCCTATTCACGATCTTCGACCACGGCACGGAAAACAAGAAGTACGCCGAAAAAAACGCAAACTGCACCAGCATGACCTGCGCGAAGTTCAGATCGAAAATTGCCTTCAGATGCGGCACCAGAACGTCGTTCAGGCAGGTCAAAAAACCCCACATGAAAAACAGGGTGGTGACGATAGCTAGCGGTCGCGAATAATCTTGGGCCACCGAAGCGACCGGGACGCTTTGCGCCCCGCCAGAACTGGTTGGTACTTCTCTTGTGGCCATCCTCTTTCACCTCGGATACCAAGACTTCGCTCGTTGGTTCTGCTGTGCTCAGTGTTTTCCCAGGCAACTAAATTTCACTGGCAGCCATGGCTACCACCACGTTTCCGCCTGCACACCATACGTGAGCCCATTGGTTCTGTCCTCGAATGGAACTCCGCCCACTAGACCGCGGAACCCGTTCGACCAATTCGCATAGGTCAGAAACACACGCAGCACCGGCCGGCTAAAGAACTTCCGGCCTGCGCCGATTTGTGGCGCGATCGTGAATTTGCGGAGCCAGCCGTCGAACTGCGTATTGCCGTTTTGTGTGGTGATAAAGCCTTCGGTGTGATCGAACCCACCCTCAAACGCAAGGGAAAGATACTTGGTAAAAAACACTTCGGGTCGCAGACCGAACGAGGCCCAGTCGTTGAAGCCATGTCCAGGCTGGCCGTCGCGCTTCCGTTGAAAAATAAATATCGGCATGACGGCAAATCGGTCGTTGGGCTGAATCAGCAGATGGTCCACGATCAGCAATCTCTCGGAACTCTTCAGGAATGGAGTCGGATCCTCGATCGACGTGCTGAAATTGCTTGCGGCGCCTTTTCCGTACTGGACGTTGAAAGTATGGTAGCCCCCGTGCCATTCCAGTCGCTGGTGGCGTATCCCAAACGCGTAGCCATCGATAGTGGGAAGAACAGCGCCGGATTGTGCGTTGCCGCCCTTGGCCGTCGCAAAATCAAACCAAGCGGCCCACAGCCCGAAGGGCCCTTTAAGATCATAGATTCGGACGTCGATATTGCTCTTCGCGTAGTTTCCATTCTGCGTAACTATGTCGGGTCTCGCACTCGCCAGATACGCCACAGACATCTTGCCGATGCGAAGATTCCAATCCTCGACGCCGGCACCGTAACCGCTCATGTCCAGAGGATAGAAGTCATTAATTTCAATATGCTGCCGGCGGTAATATCGTTGACCGGCCCAGAATTTCGCATTCGGCTGAAAGTCCAGAATGTTGCCGGCGCGGATAAACGCTTCCCGCAAACGGAATTGGTCATTTCCGGTATTGCCGGGAAAGCTTGCGTAGCTCGCTGAATTCGTAGTGTTCGCCTCGATCATCACTTCCGTTTTCAGCCACGCCTTATCACTATTTCTTTCGGGGTTCAGCCAGTTGTTTACGAAAATGAATTCTCCGTACGTTTCCGCCTCGTTGCCCAAGCGATACTTCGCATCTGCTCCGGGCGCCTGGAAAGCAACTTGCTGTCCACCTACGCTATTGAGGCCGTAACCCGACCGAAAATACCCGTGAAACTCAAAGCTCTGCACCTGCTGCTCCAGCCCCGCAATCTTTTGGTCTGCCTCTCTCAGGAGGTCATATGTCGGTTCCGAAGGCAGTTGGCCCTGATACTTTGCTCCGACCTGATCCGACTGTCCCAGGACGGCTTTCTCCGCCGCTTGCTGGGCAGCCAGCTCTACCGCAGATACGGTTCCTTCCTTTGCTTTTTCGGTAGCTTCTTTCTGTGTTTTGATTTGCTGCTCCAAGGCAGCGATGCGTTGCTCCAGATCGTGAGTAGTCGCATCGTACTGCTGTTTGAGTTGCTCAAGTTGCTTCTGCAAATCATCGGGCTTTGGGGCAGGTGCTTGCTGCGCCAGGGATGGCAGCGCCCCAGCAGCAACCAGCGCGACAATCCATGGCACGCGCTTAGGTTTGAGAAAGTGCCACATTTTTATTTCACTCGCACGGAGCATGGCTGGTTTCCCCGTCTTCAAGCGTGCGCGGAACGCTGGTTCAGAACGACTTCCTCCATGGCCCTGGCAAATCCTTCCTCTTCGTTCGTGGAAGTGACATAGGTAGCCGATCCCTGAACTTCGGCGCTCGCGTTGCCCATTGCAATGCTCACGCCGCTCTTTTCGAACATCAGAACGTCATTCGGCATGTCTCCGATGGTGGCGATCTCTTCGGCTGGAATGTTCAACAATTTCGACATCGCCAGCACCACCCCGCCTTTGTTGGCCTGGGGATGCGTCACATCTAGGTAGTAGGGCTGCGAGCGCGCCGCGGAAATGTGCGTCCCGCCGGCTTGCTGAACATCCTTCTCGCATTTCGCCACGCGATCGTAGTCGTCGCTGACGCCGACAATCTTGGCTACGCGTCCAAGGAGACCTTCAAACGTCTTGACCACCGTTGGAGGAAACTTCACCGTCCACTGCTCGCGGGCGACGTGCGGTGCGTTTTGGTCGCGCACAAACCATCCAGTGTCCGTGTATAACCAAACATCCAGGCCATGCCGCTCGATGAGTTCGATCACCTTTTCCGGCACCGCCGCCGGCAGAAACCTCTGGTCAACAACCGTCGTAAGATCGGGCTGAATCAGCACGCCGCCATTGAACGCCGCCAAAGGTTGGGTCAGCCTTAGTGGCTCGATCAGCATGGCCATGCCACGGGGAGGCCGTCCACTCGTGACGCTGAATTGAATTCCGGCCTCATGCAACCGCAAAACGGCCTCGGCTGCTCGCTTCGTGAGCACCTTCTCCTGCGTGACCAACGTTCCATCAACGTCCGCAATCACCATGCGGATGGGCTTTACCGAATTTCCATTTCTCGATGCCATCTTGAATCCCTTTCCCGGTATTCCATTCAAACCGCGAATGCCTATTGCTCCTGGTAGTTCCACAGCAGGCCGCCGTCAACAAAGAACGTCGTTCCCGTGACGTAATCAGATTCTTCCGAGGCCAGGAAACTTGCCAGCCCGGCAACGTCTTCCGGCTTTCCAAGTCTTCCAAGCGGAATATTTCCAAGCAGCTCTTTCAGCTTGACCGGGTCATTCAAAAGCTTGGTATTGATTGGTGTTTCGATGGCGCCAGGCGCGATCGAGTTGATCGTGATCTTGTTTGGGGCAAGTTCAATCGCCAGGTTTCGCGTGAGCATCTTGATCCCCCCTTTGCTCGCGCAATAGGAAGCAAAATGCGGGAACGGCAATTCTTCGTGCACCGAGCTGATGTTGATGATTTTTCCTGGGCGCCCGGTTTGTCGAAGATGGCGCACCACCGCCTGCGTGATAAAAAACATCCCCTTCAAGTTGACATTCAAAACGGCGTCGAAGTCTTCTTCCGTCACATCCCAAAAGTCCGCTCGTTTCTCCAGCCCGGCATTGTTGACCAGAATGTCGACCTTGCCAAGAGTTGCGACAGTTTGCTCAATGAAACGCTGTCCGTCAGAAACATTTCCGACATCGGCTTGAAACGCAACAGCTCGCCGTTTGGCAGCTGCAATTCGGCCCACGACTTCGTCCGCTCCTTGCTTGTTCTTGCGATAGCAGATGGCCACGTCGGCGCCTTCTTGCGCCAGACGTTCCGCAATCGCTCGTCCAATCCCCTGATCGCCGCCTGTTACGGCAGCTACTTTGCCTGTCAGCCGGTTTGACAAAATTCCTCCTCGTGGTTCTCTTTCTCTAGAAGAGAACTCAGTTCGACCTAATTTTAACTTCCTAGTCCTCAGGCCACAGTAACTTCAGAACTCAGATAGACGTCCTGGATTGTGTTCAGCAATTGAATTCCTTCTGCAAGCGGCCGTTGGAATGCTTTGCGGCCCGAGATCAGCCCGGTTCCACCTGCCCTCTTATTGATCACCGCCGTTGCTACCGCCTCCTCAAAATCATTGGCGCCGGACGCTCCTCCGCTGTTGATCAAGCCGGCTCGTCCCATGAAGCAATTCGCCACCTGGTAGCGGCACAGATCGATCGGATGGTCACTTGCAAGATCGGAATAAATCCGCTTGTCGAACTTGCCGTAGCTCGAATCGCCCATGTTGAGCGCCTGGTAGCCGCCGTTGTTCTCCGGAAGCTTTTGCTTGATGATGTCCGCCTCGATGGTCACTCCCAGATGATTGGCTTGTCCGGTCAAATCCGCGGAGAGGTGGTAGTCCTTGTCTTTCTTGAAGGCGTTGTTGCGCAGGTAGCACCACAGAATCGTGCCCATCCCCAGTTCGTGCGCGTGGGCGAAGGCCTGGCTCACCTCCACGATCTGCCGGTCACTCTGGTCCGAACCGAAGTAGATCGTCGCCCCTACCGCCGCCGCGCCCATGTCATACGCTACCTTCACCGTCGAGAAAAGCACCTGATCGAATTTGTTTGGGTAGGTCAACAATTCGTTGTGATTCAACTTCATGATGAAAGGGATTTTGTGTGCGTACTTTCGCGCCACCGCACCCAGCACACCGTACGTTGAAGCCACTGCGTTGCATCCACCTTCGACGGCCAGCTTTACGATGTTTTCCGCGTCAAAGTAATCAGGATTCTTCGCAAAGCTGGCGCCTGCGGAGTGCTCGATCCCCTGATCGACGGGAAGTATCGAGAGATATCCGGTCTTTCCCAGCCGCCCATGTTCGTAGATCCTTTGCAAGTTGGTCAGAACGCGAATGTTTCTATCGGACCCCGCCCAAACGCGATCTATGAAATCGGGCCCGGGAAGATGGAGGCGCTCCTTGGCAATCTTTGGTGAATGGAACCCCAACAAGGATTCTGTCTTCGCCCCAAGAAGGGATTGAATTGTGGTACGCGGACTTGTAGCCATCGTTTTCTCCTAAGATGCTCTCTTTGCCTTGGGTGCAAGCATGGCGGCTGCGGACGGATCCACGAGCCACAAAACCTTGCCTTCTTTTGGCTTGATAATCTGCGCAGGAAGTTGGTCCGGCTCGTACGGCCCCTCGAGCACGGCTTTTAGTGCCGGCGCCTTTTCCGCGCCCTGCACCATGAAAATTACGCGGGCGGCGTTGTTCAAGACTGGAGGAGTCAGTGTGATGCGATCCGTATAGAATTTGCCCACCCAATTGCTGGCGACCAGCCGGCGTTCTTCGTTCAAGACTTTTGTGCCTGGAAACAAAGAAGCCGTATGTCCCTCCGGTCCCATCCCAAGTAGCACCAAGTCGAAGCGAGGCAGCTGCCCTTCAGCCAGTTTGAAGCTGGCGCGCAAGTCCTCTTCGTACTCCTCGGCGGCTTGCGCCGTATTTCGT
>Ga0075029_100000905_pt1 | contig 17070 bp, 14 predicted proteins | sample LitLauG_LLR_2013_FD_71391 | JGI IMG/M metagenome (GOLD analysis project Ga0075029, IMG submission 71391) | Freshwater sediment microbial communities from North America - Little Laurel Run_MetaG_LLR_2013 | ecosystem: Environmental > Aquatic > Freshwater > Creek > Sediment | place: USA...
CATCAGCTCCACAGGGACCGGCTGCTGAGCCGATTGTGAAGTGATTCCAGTGTGCCCGACGCCAGGTGCAGAGTCCAACGCAAAGAATCGATAAGACAGATCAGCCTATGTAGCGACGGCTCTCATGTGGCGACGGCCGCCTCGGCCGTCCGAGCCAGGGCGAAGCCCGGCGAGCGCGAAGATGAGTGATATGGCGATCTTTCGACAACTACGGTCAGGAAGTCCAATTTCCGCAGTTTCGGTTTGCGTTTCGCCATTCGCCGTTCACGTTCTCGAACACCAGAGTCCGACCATGGCCGCACAGGGACCCGCACCAGAAGCTGTATCTGACGGCTGCAAAGTGATGCTCCTTATCGAACGCAATCTCGGACATTGAGAATAGGCCCGTGGAGAACGCGGCTTCCACCGCATCTTTTACTGGCTCGCCCTTCCGAATCGTATTGCTGGGATCATTCGAGTGAACGATTCTCGCTTGTCTCTTGGGATCAACTAATCTCATCGCTTTCGATGGCAACACGTCGGCGGGTAATTCGTGGTATGAATTTGACACCGAAGAGAGGTTCTCTAGTTCGACACCTTTCAGTCTGGTTGATCGAAGCCAGTGGTGGAAGCATTTGGATCGAGGGGGTACGTGGTGGCTGCAACGTTGAGATTTACGTCTTTGTCTCCGCTATATGTGCGAAGTACGGCTTTGTAAATTGCGACTTCGTCTGCGCTCAGAGAAGCCGGGGACTTTATTGGCTTCTGACTCTTGGAAGTTGCGGCGTGACATGTCAGCAGCAAAGCAATCAAAGTCACCGAAACCGAAAGTCGTTGCATGCGAATGGTTCTCCCGCCCTGCTCCATTAGACACCAAGAAATTGATGTCGGCTGTTTAACAGGCAATATCGCTCATTGAGCTGCTGAAACTAGGCTAGTTTCCATTCCATCGCTTGCTGCAAGTCACGGAAACATTCGGGACAAATCCAGCGACGATTGTCCTCGGTTACATATCCCTCTGTGAGTACTTCTGGCGAGCCAGTTTCCATAAACTTGGCCCAACAGCCTTCGCAGTGGTCGTGGTCCCAATCTTCTCTTGGGCGGGCGTATTTCTGAAAACGCAAAAAAGCTCCACGAGTCCACTCTGCGTTATCGACGCGCCAGTCAGCCATGCTCAAACTAAGGCTATCACGCTGAGTTGACGAAACCAGGCGATTTACACTCACGGCCGGATGCGCCCCTAGTCCCGCTCAATAAACGAGCCCGCGGTTGAGAAGCAATTCTGCCCAGTTGGCCGACCTTGTTTGCCAAACCCTGCTCCGGCGTGAGACCATGATTGGTCAATTACGGGTGGCAAGCCACCGTCACCAAAAGAGGAAATCATGTATCAGAAAAAGCCCGGAGTGTTCATGGCCGACTGGTGGGACGCGGACGGCCGCCGCCACCGCAAACAATTCGCCAATTCAGCTGCTGCGAAGGAACATGAGCACCGCGAAACCGCCCTGGCCCACGCGGAACGCGCCGGCCGGGAGATGAAGCTAGCCGCCCGCACCAGTGGCGTGAAACGGTCGTCACCAAAGCCTGATGCCGCCACCATCGAGCCGGCCAAGGGCAAGCTCGGCGTGATGATCCCCGGTATGGGCGCCGTGGCCACGACCTTCGTCGCCGGAGTCGAGGCCATCCGCAAAGGCTTGGCCAAGCCGATCGGTTCGCTTACCCAGATGGGCACCGTCCGTCTCGGCAAGCGCACCGACGGCCGATCGCCCAAGGTGAAAGAGTTCGTCCCCCTCGCCGGACTCGACGACCTGGTCTTCACCGGCTGGGACATCTTCGAAGACAACATGTACGAGGCCGCGTCGAATGCGGGCGTGCTCGACTACCGCCTGCTCGAGCAGTTGAAGCCGTTTCTTTCCTCCATCAAGCCGCGCGCCGCGGTCTTCGATCACAACTACGTCAAGAAGATCGACGGCCCCAACGTGAAGAAGGGCAAGTCGAAGATGGATCTCGCCGAGCAGTTGCGCGACGACATCCGCGACTTCAAAAAGACCAGCGGCGCCAGCCGCCTGATTACCATGTGGTGCGGTTCAACCGAGTCCTACATCGAGCCTACCGAAGCGCACCAGTCGGTGAAGGCCTTCGAGAAAGCGCTTCGCGAGAACGACGAGATGATCGCGCCCTCGATGATCTATGCCTACGCCTCGCTGATGGAAGGCGTCCCCTTCGCCAACGGCGCGCCGAATCTCACTGTCGATCTCCCCGTCATGCTGGAGCTCTCGCGCAAGAACGAAGCCCCAATCTGCGGCAAAGATTTCAAAACCGGCCAGACGCTAATGAAGACCGTGCTCGCCCCCGCCTTCAAAGCGCGCCTGCTCGGCCTGAGCGGCTGGTACTCGACCAACATCCTCGGCAACCGCGACGGCGAAGTGCTCGACGATCCCGGGTCTTTCAAAACCAAGGAAGAATCGAAGCTGGGCGTGCTCGAGCACATCCTGCAGCCCGCGCTTTATCCCGAGCTCTACGGCAATATCTTCCACAAGGTCCGCATCAACTATTACCCGCCACGCGGCGACAATAAAGAAGGCTGGGACAATATCGACATCTTCGGATGGCTCGGCTATCCCATGCAGATCAAGGTGGATTTCCTCTGCCGCGATTCGATCCTGGCCGCGCCCATCGTGCTCGATCTCGTCCTCTTCCTTGATCTGGCCAAGCGCTGCTCGGAACTGAAAGGCCTCGGCATCCAGGAATGGCTCAGCTTCTACTTCAAGTCGCCCATGACCGTGCCCGGCCTCTATCCCGAGCACGATCTCTTCATTCAATTGATGAAGCTGAAGAACACGCTGCGGCATTTGAAGGGCGAGGAACTGATCACGCATTTGGGGCTGGAGTACTACGACTAAGCTGTTTTATATTCGCTGATCGGTCATGTGCCGCCGAAATCGTTTGCCGCGGGGGATTTCTTGACGTTCAGCAATCCGCGTACTGAAGCGCTCAGTGGCTCCAGGGGCGGATTGCTGCGCGCCAAGATGCCCGAACTCGATTCCCTGCGCGGCATTGCCTGCTTGATGGTTCTGTTCTTCCACGGTTTCGCCAACCGTTATATTCCCGAACATCTGAATGGGGTGGAGCGCATCTTCGTCGGGATGTGCCGTTATGGATTTACCGGCGTAAATCTCTTCTTTGTCTTGTCGGGATTTCTGATTACGGGGATCCTGCTGGAGACGCGCCACAAAACAGACTACTATCGCCGCTTCTACATCCGCCGGGCACTGCGCATTCTTCCTCTTTACTACGGCATCCTCTTGCTTTTGATCGTGGTCTGGCGGGCGGGCCTCACCGATCGGCCGTTCTCCTGGGCGTTCCTGGGGTTCAGTGCGATTTATCTCGCTAACACGACGCCGCTGTTCGACGTGCCCATTCAGTTCGGGGTTCTCTGGTCCCTTGCCGTCGAGGAACATTTTTATCTTCTCTGGCCCGCACTGGTTCAGCGGTTGAGGACGAAAGCTCTTGTCATTCTGGCGTTCGTACTCTGCGTTGCCGCTCTCGGCTTCCGGTTCACGGCGTTTCATTTCGGTTCGGACGTCTTCGGCTTCTACACCTGGATGGTGTGCGACGGCCTTTCGATGGGAGCACTGCTTGCGATTGCCATCCGGCATTTTCACCAGAGCCGAAGAGTGATGTTGCGCATCGCCACTCTGGCGTTTGCCTATGCAGTGTTGTGTGCTGTCGTGGAGAGATTCGCGACCGCCCGATATACGGGAGCCGCCCTGCAAATCAGTGGAAGCAACGCCTTCTATGGGGCCACGCTCATTGCCGCTCTACTGCTGGGTAGCCGCTACGGGATCCGCTCTCGCGTGCTTGAGTTCTTCGGCGAGATCAGCTATGGGCTGTACTTGGTTCACATGCTCGTCTTCGACATCTTTGACGCGCTGGCTCGGCGGCATTTTCCGGTCCTGGCGCCTGGGCACCTCACCTTCCCGCTGGCGAGCGTGCGGTTCGGGATAGTCGCGGCAGTAGCCGTAGGATCCGCCTGGCTTTCCCGCTGGTATTTTGAAGAGCCCTTCCTGCGGCTGAAAGACCGGTTCGCGTCAGATCACCACTCAGCCCGCGACCGGGAGATGGAGCCTATTCCGGGCGAGGCCGCCGCTTAGAACGGCCGACGCATGAATGCCGAAACATGTTAATATAACCATGGTCACGTAGAGGTGACCATATGAAAACAATTGCTGCCGGGGAATTCAAAGCACGATGCCTGCAGGTAATGGAAGACGTGCGGACGAAACGCACAACCGTGCTGATCACCAAGCGGGGGAAGCCGCTGGCCAAGCTGGTTCCTCCCGGCGAGCAGTCTCCCGACGTCCTCGGCTGTCTTGCGGGAAAGATCGAGATTCTGGGAGATATTGTTTCGCCCATTACTCCTCTTGAAGATTGGGACAGTCTAAAGTGATCCTGCTGGACACCCATGTTCTGGTCTGGATGGTATCGAGTCCCGCCAAACTCTCACGGGTCGCTTTGCGTGAGATTCGCAAAGCGCAACGCGAAGGCGGCTGCGCCATCGCTTCGATTAGCCTTTGGGAATTGGCCCTGCTCTTCGCTAAAGGACGTTTACGGGCCTCCGGCACGATGGAAGCCTCAATCCGCGAGATCGTAGACAGATCCGAAGTCAGCGTACTTGAAATTACTTCAGAGATCGCTGGGCTGGCCATGGCGTTCCCGGAAACTTACTCCAAAGATCCGGGTGACCGCCTGATCGGGGCTACCGCGCGCGCGCTCGGTCTGACATTAATCACTCAGGACGAACGCATCCTCGGCAGCCCTCTCATCCGTTCGATGTGGTGAGAGAGCTAGCTCAACGCCACGCGGCCAGTCCGACCGCCCCCAGCGCTAGCGTTCCAAGAGATTGCCGAAATCCCACGCTGGTATCCGCCGAGCCCTCGCGCCCCTCCGGCAACTGCAGCGCAGCCTGGGGTTCCGCCGCCGCAGGACCAGACGTCTGTCCCGCTTTGATCGGCAGGTTGGCGGTGGTCTCGTAGGCATAACCTGTCAAGTGGGCGATCAATCGCCGCTTCGGCGTGTTCGTGTAATCGAGCGTGACTCTCGCCCAGCCGTAATGCGTTTCACCGGAAATCAGAAACTTGAATCCAATGTAAGTCGTCTGGCCGAACTTGAAGCCATCGTGATTCTTGTACGTGCCTCCGCCGTAGGGGCCGATCGTTCCCACGAATCCGCGCGTACCGCCGAAGTTGCGGCCCGGTCCAATCGCCGCTCCTTTCTGCATAGGAGCGATGCTCCAGCTCGTGCCTGCGCCCTTCACAAAACGCGCCCCGCTGGTCCTGGGATTGAAACTGATCGTGTCCCAGTAGAGACTGGCGGGCGAGGTGAAATTGGCTGCCAGTAAGAAGGGCGCCGTCGGTGCGCCTGCCGGATTCAGATCGTAGAGGAGCGTTCCGCCCAGGCTCACTGTGACCTTGGCCGGAGTGTAGACCACTTTCGCCTCGGCCGGCGAAGCGGCCAGCATGCTGACACCGGCTGCTCCGGCGGCGAGGGCATAAGCATTCAAACGTTGCAGAATAGAATCCGAGAACAGAGTCTTGCTACGTTTTGATGGCTTCATCGGAACCCCCATAGGTGCCGCCAATCATGTCTCGCCCGACCTTGAGGGTCAAGGGAATTCCACATCTGCAAGAATGATTTGGCCGACGCAACTCACTGTGAAGAATCTTGCACACTCAATCCGTCCAAGATAGGTGGGGCAGGCGGCTCATTTGACTACCCCTAAGCCTTCTTCTCCCGCTTGTACTCGTCGAACTTATCCAGGAAGCGGTCGATATCTTTCTTCTGCATGTAGTACGGCGTCGAGAGCCGCAACTTATGTGGATCGCCGCCGCGAATGCGGATCTTGTGCGTCTTCCACATCCAGTTCTCCAGTTCCATGCGCTGCACCGGCGGCACATTCACGCTAACGATTGCGCAACGCAGAGCCGCATCCGGAGACGTCCACGATTCCGCGCTCCGCTTCAGCATCGCCGCGAGAATGTAGTCGGCGAGTTGCCGGTGGCGTCGTTCAATGCGCTCCATGCCAATGTCGTTGGCCAGTTTGATCGAGGCGCGCAGTCCCCACAGCGCGGGCACGTTCGAGCTTCCAATGCGCTGAAAGCGCTCGGCGCGCAGCTTCGGATCGTCCCAGCCCTCGGTGACAATCGTGTTCCACAAGCGGTCGATGACTTCGTCGCGAACGTAAAGGAATCCCGAGCCTTTGGGCGCGAACAACCACTTGTGCGGGCTCGACGAATAAAAATCGCAGCCAAGCTCCGAAATATTCAGCCGCATCATTCCTGGCACATGCGCGCCATCCACTGCCGACAGAATTCCTTTGCTGCGAGCCAGCGCGCACAGTTCCTTCGCAGGCAGCACCACCCCTGAAAACGTTGTGATGTGGCTGAAGAAAATCACCCGCGTCCGCGGCGTGATCGCGTCGTTAAACAGGTTCAGCACTTGCGCTGCATCTTTCACCGGCCGCGGTAGCTCGATCTTCTTCACCACAATTCCGTAGCGCTTGGCTTTCAGATTCCACGGATGCTGCCCGCCGGGATGCTCCTGGTCGGTCATCAGCACTTCGTCGCCCGGCTTTAAATCGATGCCGTTGGCGATATAGCTGTTCGCCTCGGTGGCGTTGCGCAGCAGAGCAATCTCGTCACGTTTACAACCAACAAACTCCGCCAGCGGATCGCGGAACTCATTCCACGCGGCGTATCCCCAGATCGGATAGTCCTCGGGATCCTCCTGATCCATCTTTTCAGTAGTGATGTATCCGTCGAAGATGGCGCGCAGCACCGGAGCCGGGCTCGATCCCACGGTGCCGTTGTTTAGATAAATCTCATCTTCGGGAATAAGAAACTGCCGGCGCATCTCCGCCCAGTAGGCGTCCTCATTCTTTTCGAGCAGGGAGTGATCGGGCAGCGGCGGAGTCTTTTCTAACTGCGCCAGCAGATCGCCGCCGAACCACGAAGGCGAAGCGAGCGCTGCCATCCCGGCGGCAGCGCCAGAAACGGAAGAGAGGAAACATCGGCGATTAAGCATGGAGCCTCCCGGCTGACTGAAGCAAGGCGCTATGGTACGACCGCAGGGAGCGGGCGGCAAGGGCGCAAGCGAGGTTAGTCATCACCAACAATACGAGGTTCCCCACGAAGGAACCTTTGCTAAAAGACCTCTGTGATCCTCAGTGTCCTCTGTGGTGGATGGTTTTCACTTCCCGGGAAAAACGAATTCACTGCTGCATAAGAAACATTTCATGCAGCAAGGTCAATGAAACGCATGCAGTCCACTCCGGAGGTAATTCAACTGAAGTACCTTTCCGCCGATAGGGATGGCATGGATGAGGGTGTGATCGAGCCGCGCACTGCCTTGTGGGCGCGGGCCGAGGTTTCCTGGCAGAACCAGACCGGAACCTTGTGCGTGGCTCCGGCGACGCTGGAAGATACGTCGCGCTCGGGCGCCTGTGTGCGCGTCGACCGGCCGATCGAGGTGGGCTCGAAGGTCACCATCAAGTGGCACCGGGAGCAGTTTTCCGCTGTAACCAAGAACTGCCGCAGCGATGGGCGTGAATTCCTGCTGGGGGTGCGGCGAGAGGCCAAGGCGAAGGAATCCGCCGCTGTGACCGCCAAAGGGAATGCGGCCAAGCCCGCGGCATCCGCAACTCCTGCCGGCGGCACGGCGCCAGCGTCCGTGCCCAAGAGACAGCCGCCTGCCGCTTTCACCCTCGCGAACCTGGCGGGGCTGGAACCAGTTTCCGCTTTGCCGGTGGCAGCGGCGAGTCTGGCAGTGGCGGCGCAGATCCTCTCCGGCCGGGAGGTTCGCATTGCAGCCACGGCGGTCCAAGGAAAAGTGAACGAGCCAGAGAGCGTTGGTCGATCCGAACCGGTCGCATCGGATCCCATTCGGCTTGATCCGGTGAAAACGGAACCAGCGAAAACGGATCCTGTCCCACCCAATCCGAATGCCGGCAATCCCGGTCCATCCAGCGCAGCTTCTCACCCGGCATCTCGATCCGGCACCGTCGTACGCAGTTCCTCGCAGGGCCAAACGAAGGATGGTAACGAAAGGAGAGTTATGGAATCCAAGAGTCTGTTTTCGAGGTTTGCGCGGCGGCCAGAGGCTTCCGATGCCGCTGACAAGGCAGGGGCGAAGCAGGCTCCCGGCAACGGTTTCTCGGCCAACTCCGCCCAGGCGCTGACCGGCGCGAAAGGCGAGTTGCTCAGCTACGACGACATTTACCGCGCGGCTGGAATCCTGGGCTCGCGCTCGGGATACGACATCAGCAAAGTGGTCGAAATGCTGCACTGCGATCGTCTCCGCAGTCTGGCGGCAGATGCCCGGCGGGCGTCAGTGCTGATGGCCATTGAGGCCGCCGGAGTTTCGGTGGACGATTTGCAGCGGGAGGCGACCCAACGCGAGCGGGCGCTGGACGCGTATGAGGCCAACCAAAAGAAGCATCTGGAAGAGTACGAGGCCCGCAAAGCGCAGGAAAACGTCCAGATTGAAGCCGAGATGGCGCGCGTCACGGCGCACTATGCCGAGCGCATCAAGGCCAACCTGGATCTGCTGACCACGGAGAAAGAAGCCCTGCGCAACTGGCAAATGGCGAAGCAAGGCGAAAGCCAGCGCATCGCCGAAGTGATGGAATTGTGCGCCAAACAGGAAGCTTCTGAACCCCGCGGCACGGCCATGGCCGCAGCCGCCGGTGCTCGGAGCGGCGGAACGGCGATCAACTCCTCCGGCCCCAGCCTGGTTCCCGGGGGAATCTCGTCCCGCCCGAACTGACCTTCCCACTTTTCGCCCCACCCTTCATGTCCTTGAGGGTGGGGCATCTGCATTTATCTTTCCTCTGGATAACCCCAGGATCGCGCCATCGCGTCTAACTGACAGACGCAGGACCGGGCCGTCTTCCTCTCAGTTCCGGGTTCGGGTCTTCCAATCGGGGCGTATAATCTGGCAAGGGAGTATTCCTATGAAACTCAGATGGCTGGCAAGCGCGATGGCATTGGCAGCGTTCAGTGCGGGGCCCTGGACGTGGGCGCAGAGTCCGAGTCAGGATCCGACTCAGACGCAGCCTCAAACCCAAACCCAGTCTCCAAGTCAAAAGCCGCAGCAAAATCCGAATCCAGACCAGAATTCGGACAAGCCCAAGGCGGCGGATGTGCAGAATGCGCCCAAACAAAATCCGGCCGCGCTGCCCACCCAGGATGACAATCAGATTAAGCACGACGGCGGCAAGACTGACGTGGATGCCGTGGGCAACCGCAACGTGGGATGCGGCCGCGGCGTGGGCAACTGGTACAGCATCGAGAAGCAGGTCGCCATGGGGCGCTCCTATGCGCAGCAGATCGAAGCGCAGATCAAACTGGTCAACGATCCCGTCATTACAGAGTACGTGAACCGCATCGGCCAGAACCTGGTGCGCAACTCCGACGCGCAGGTGCCGTTCACCATCAAAGTGATCGATTCGGATGTGGTCAACGCGATGGCGCTGCCCGGCGGATTTTTCTATGTGAACTCCGGCCTGATTCTGGCGGCGGACGAAGAAGCCGAGATGGCGGGCGTGATGGCCCATGAGATCGCGCACGTGGCGGCCTGCCACGCGGCGCGCGAGAATACGCGCTATACCCTGATGCAACTGGCGTCACTGCCGTTCATCTTTATCGGCGGCGGAATCGGTTACGCGGGATATGAACTGGCGGGTCCGACGGCATTACTGACCATTCTGAAGTTCTCGCGTGGATTCGAGGCGGAAGCGGATTACCTGGGCGTGGAGTACATGTATCGGGCAGGATATGATCCCTCGGCGTTTGTGTCGTTCTTCGAAAAGATTCAGGCGATGGAAAAGAAGAAGCCCGGAACCGTGTCGAAGATGTTTGAGACCCACCCGCAGAATCAGGATCGAATCGAAAAGTCGCAGGAGGAGATTAGCAAGATTCTCCCCGCACGGCAGCAGTACGTCGTAACCACGTCGGAGTTTGATGACGTGAAATCGCGGCTGGCGGCGATCGAAAACAAGCACAAGCTGCTCGATCAGAAGGACGAAAACAAGCCCAGCTTGCGGCGCACCTCGAACACCAGCGACAAGTCCGGCGATTCCAAGGACGATGACCGTCCGACGCTGAAACGCCGCGACGATTCGTCAAACTAGTTCAACCAGCTAGATAAGCTCACCGGCGGCCACGGCCGCCGGTTTTGGACTAGGTAGATTTCCTCCGCGTACTTCGCGGGCCCTCAGCGAACTCAGCGGTTAAAGATTTTGACCGGCTTGGCGCGCATCACAGGCGCCTGTGATGCTAATCACAGAATCGTCTTGAAAAGACTTCTACGCTCGGCTAGGTTGGAATCATTGTGCAGTTCCTGCGGGAGAGCCTCCATGCCAGAAAATACAATCACCATCACCGACAATCGCACCAATAAGACCTACACGGTTCCAGTCGAGAACGGAACCATTCGCGCAATGGATTTGCGCCAGATCAAAACCGACCCGGAAGATTTTGGATTGATGACGTACGATCCGGCATTCATGAACACGGCATCGTGCCGCAGCAACATCACCTACATCGATGGCGACAAGGGAATTCTGCGCTATCGCGGATATCCGATCGAAGTGCTGGCGGAGCACTGCACTTTCCTCGAAGTCGCGTATCTGCTGCTGTTTGGGGAGTTGCCCACGGAGAGCGAGCTAAAGAAGTGGACGTACGACGTCACCCATCACACCATGCTGCACGAAACGACGAAGAAATTTATGGAGGGATTCCGCTACTCGGCGCATCCCATGTCGATGTTCGTCAGCACGATTGCGGCGCTCTCGAGCGTGTATCCCGAGGCCAAGCAGATACACGATCCCGCGAACCGGATGCACCAGATTGTGCGGCTCATCGGCAAGGTGCCCTCCATCGCATCCATGTCGTACCGGCACAACGTAGGATTTCCGTATGTGTATCCCGACAACGATCTGAGCTACACCGAAAACTTCATGAACATGCTGTGGAAGATGGTTGAGCCGAAGTATGTGGCGCAGCCGGCGATTGCGCGGGCGCTCGACATTCTGTTCATCCTGCACGCCGATCACGAGCAGAACTGCAGCACGGCCGCAATGCGCTCGGTGGGCAGTTCGCAAACCGATCCCTATCTGGCGGTGGCGTCGGCGGCATCGGCGCTGGCCGGCCCGCTGCATGGCGGGGCCAACGAAGAAGTCCTCAAGATGCTCGACGAGATTGGCTCGAAAGACAAAGTCTGGGATTACATGAAGAGAGTCAAGGACGGCCACATGAAGTTGATGGGCTTCGGCCACCGGATCTATAAGAACTACGATCCGCGGGCGAAGATCATCAAGTGGAGCGCCGAGCAAGTGTTCCAGGTTACCGGCCGCAACCCGAAGCTAGAAATCGCGTTGGAGTTGGAGCGGATCGCGCTGGAAGACGACTATTTCGTGAAGCGCAAACTGTATCCCAACGTGGATTTCTATTCCGGAATCATGTATCAGGCGATGGGATTCCGGCCGGAGATGTTCACGGTCCTATTTGCGATTCCGCGCACGGCGGGCTGGCTGGCGCAGTGGCAAGAGATGATCACCGATCCGGAGCAGAAGATCGCCCGGCCCCGGCAGATCTATACCGGACACGACACGCGCGAGTTCGTGCCCATGGGGAAAAGGACGGCGCAGAAAGTCGCAGCCGACTGAAACAACCACAAGGCATCGACCACAGAGGACACGCAGGGTCACAAAGGGATTCTTGCTGATTGTTTTGCTTCGTGTACCTTCGTGCCCTTAGTGGTTGAAGCTCTTCAGGCTTTCACTTGGGGGAGAGCGCTGAGTGGACTTTACGCGGCATGCTTGGCCAGCTCGGCCAGATGCTCGCGATGCCGCTCTGGAGACGTGATCACCTTCATGTCTTGCCAGTCGTAGGGAAATTCCTTTCCGCAATCCAGACAGGCAACATAGGTCCCCGTAAGCGCGGCGGCCTGGGGGCGGCGTCCCGCGCGACGAATGGTTACGGGAAAGCTATAACGGGAGTGTCTGCAACCAAAAACCGCATCATACAGTTTTCCGATCATGATCCACCTTCCACCTGCGGGATGGTTTGCCCGCAACCTGTTGTGAGTCGGTACCCCCCTCTTTCCTTTAACACCGTACCCACTAACTTAGATTCGGTCACCCTCGAAATAGTTTCCGTTTTCGCGTGCTGGGAATGGATGTTGTGCAAGTGGCGTGAACGGAATGACTTACAAAATTACGGAGCTTAATTCAAAACGGGAATGTGTCAAGAAAGTAATCTCCTGGTCCAGAAATGCACCGCGGCTTTGCGCACTTCGCGGCCTTCCTCCGCGAACTTGGCGGTTAAAGATCTTGACCGCAAAGGTCGCTAAGGCTGCGCGAAGATCGCGAAGAAACGGCAGACGCAGTTTGACATCAGGGAATGAATACTTCAGAGAAGTGGAATCCATTGTGACTGCGGGATATCGCGAAGCGCGGGACTGCTTGTCTTTGCGCACTTCGCGGCCTTCCTTCGCGAACTTGGCGGTTGAAGATCTTGACCGCAAAGGTCGCTAAGGCTGCGCGAAGATCGCGAAGAAACGCCAGACGCAGTTTGACATCAGGGAATGAATAAGAACTTCAGAGAATCTACACGCCTCGTGACTGCGGGATGTCGCGAAGCGCGGGACTGCTCGTCTTTGCGCACTTCGCGGCCTTCCTCCGCGAACTTAGCGGTTAAAGATTTTGACCGCAAAGGTCGCTAAGGCTGCGCGAAGATCGCAAAGAAACGCCAGACGCAGTTTGACATCAGGGAATGAATAAGAACTTCAGAGAATCTACACGCCTCGTGACTGCGGGATGTCGCGAAGCGCGGGACTGATTGTCTTTGCGCACTTCGCGGCCTTCCTCCGCGAACTTGGCGGTTAAAGATTTTGACCGCAAAGGTCGCTAGGGCTGCGCGAAGATCGCGAAGAAACGCCAGACGCAGTTTGACATCAGGGAATGAATAAGAACTTCAGAGAATCTACACGCCTCGTGACTGCGGGATATCGCGAAGCGCGGGACTGCTTGTCTTTGCGCACTTCGCGGCCTTCCTCCGCGAACTTGGCGGTTAAAGATTTTGACCGCAAAGGTCGCTAAGGCTGCGCGAAGATCGCGAAGAAACGCCGACGCCAGTTCGACATCAAGAATGAATAAGAACTTCAGAGAAGTGGAATACATTCCTATTCAGAAATGAGGCCGATCTACACGCTCTGCGGGCCGCGCTTCTTATGCTGCTGGCACTTGGTCATGATCGCGGAGCGGAGCCGGCTGCGGAGGTCGTCGGGCAGTTCGTAGAGCTGGGAGTCACGGTAGATCTCAATGGTTTTCTTGGTCGTGTCGCAGACCACGTAACAGTTGTGACACCAGGAAAGATGGTTCTCGAGTTCGACTTTGGTTTTGTCGTCGAGGACGCCGTCCAAATAATTGGTCAGCTCCTGCAGAAATTCAGCGCATTTCACTGGTTGCCATCTCCACTGGTAGCGTCACGATTTTTGCCATTCCCGCTTGTACCTTTCTGAAAATACTTACCGAGCCGGTCGCGAAGCTGAAGCCGGGCGCGCAGCAGTCTCGACTTCACCGCCGGCACACTCAACTCCAGTGCCGCCGCCGTCTCCTCGGTCGAAAGTCCTTCCACGTCCCGCAATACGAACACCGTGCGAAAGCCTGGGGGAAGGCCTTGAATTGTCTTGCTCAAAATCTCGCGCAGCTCGGCTTGCGTGTACTGTTGTTCCGGATTGGGGCTCCAGTCGGCAATTTCCCGCGGAAGAGAATCATCTTCCGTCTGGATGTCTTCGTCCAGTGAGACCGTGCGCTCCGGCTTGCGCCGGCGCAACTTCATCAATGCTTCGTTGACCGCGATCCGGACCAGCCAGGTATAAAACTTCGACTGCTCCTGGAACTGCGCCAGATTCCCGTACGCCTTCAGGAACGCTTCCTGCACCACGTCTTCCGCGTCTTCGCGGTTTTGCGTGATGTGCTGAGCGATCCGGAACACGTTCCGGTCGTAGCGGCGGACCAGCTCTTCGAACGCTGAGTCGTCGCCACGCTTGGCGGCCTGGACCAGTGTCAGCTCTTCGCTCACAGGTCCCGCTACTTTATTTTGGATGGCTCCCATTGTTCAGGCGATGCAACATTTTCCACTTACAAAACGGCGCGCTCTCCGCGACTGCCCAGAATACGCGACGCTGGTGCGAACTGTTATTTTACTTGGTAACCTGCCCATTTGCCCAACCGGTTTGGCTTAGCCGATGGGGAATTTTGCGGTAGAGTCCAAGAAGCTGGAAATTGGGCGTCAGCGACCGTTACCGAAGTACCCTGATGCTACTACCCAAGTGCCATATAATCAGCATTTAGGACGCTGGTATTGGCGGGGCACGGCTGACGGCAGCGGACTGGAAACGACTTTCAACGAAATTTTTCAAAATGGCGGAACGCAAGGAACTCCAGCAAATCGTTGAGCGGGCCGTGGCACAGGCGCTGGATAGCCAACTGCCCAAATTGCAGGCAGAGCTGGTGGAGCGCGTGTTGGCCGAATTGCCGTCGCCGGAAGAATCGGCTGCGGTTGCGCCCAGCGCCGGGGGAAGCCAACTTCTCGTGCAGTCCGTCGCGAACGTCCACGCCGGGTCCACACAAAAAGAAATCCTCCGCGCATTGCTCGATGCCGCCGCCGGCTATGCAACCCGCATCGCACTATTTGTGGTGAAGGCGGGAACGGCGCATGGATGGCAGGCTCGCGGATTCGGTGATGAAGACGTGGTAAAAGATTTTCCGCTGGATATGACCGCGGGACCTGTCGCCCACGCCTATCAGAACCGGATTGTCACTCCGGCCAATATCGCGGAGATGGATCAGGGATTCGTGCAACGGTTTGGGGCGCCGGAGAACGAGCAACTGCTGGTCCTGCCGTTGGTTCTAAAAGATAAAGTGGCGGCGCTGCTTTATGCCGACGGCGGGGCGAACGGGGTGCTGGATGCGCCCTCGCTCGAGTTGTTGGTGATGGCGACCAGCGCGTGGCTGGAAGTTACGTCACTGCGCAAGCAGGCGCACAAGGAAGGGGACGGAGCGGGCGCAACGGATCGCGGCCTGGCTGCGGCTCCGGTGCAAGCCGCCAGTTCATTCGCAGACCCATTTGCTGCCCATACGCCCGCGCACAACGCGGTGCGGGAACCGGAACCGGCTGCGGAAGTTGTCGAAGTGGCTGCGCATGCGGCCGCGGCGAGCGCAGCGGCTTCGGCGCCGGCGGCAGATCCCTTTGCCTCGATGTCGGCCGGGGACGCCGACACCCACCGCAAAGCGCAGAGATTCGCGCGGCTGCTGGTGGATGAGATTAAGCTGTACAACCAGGCTAAGGTTGCCGAAGGCCGGCGCAACAAAGACTTGTATGATCGTTTGAAGGACGATATCGAGAAGAGCCGGGCGACCTATCAGAAGCGCTATGGCAGCACGGTGGCGGCGAGTGGTGACTATTTTCAGAAGGAAGTCGTGCGCAGTCTGGCCGAAGACGATGTCTCGGTGATGGGTGCGGGTTTCCGCAGGTAGTTTATTTTTCTTCCAACAGGTTCTGGTTCGCGTCTCCGCGCGAAGAAATAAAGTGGTCTCATTGGGTCTCAAGTGGTGGTGGGTGGCTGCGCTCGCGATGGTGTGCGCGTTGCCGGTGGGCGCGCGCAACTCTGCGCGTCTCTCGCGGCAGGCTGGCACTTCCTCGCAAGCCAATTCCTCAGACAAACAGAGCAATACCGCAGACGCCGCCGAAGCTCCCAAGAAAAAGCCCGCCACTAAGTCTGCAGCGCACGCGTCTTCGTCTGCGAAACAGTCTGCTGCCAAGTCCTCGACCAAATCAAAGGCAACAGTCGCGCATAAATCCGCGGCCAGGAAAAAGCGCCCGATGTCGCCGCGGGTGCGCCGCGTCCGCCAGGCGTTTGAGGCTTCTACGACGTTGCGCCCGATGGCGCAGCAGTTGATCGCGGACCGCACCCCTACAGCGTATGCGGGTGTGGAAGCCTACGCGCGCGCTCACGCCAAGGAAGACGCCGGCGCCCTGGCCTGGCTGGTGGTGGGATATGCGCGCGTGCTCGATCACGATTGCCCGAAAGCCATCGACCCGCTGAATCGCGCGCGCCCGCTGGCAGGGGATCTCGGCGACTACGTCGCCTACTACCTGGGAACCTGCTATCTGCAGACCGGGCGTCAGGCCGAGGGTATGGCCATGCTGGCGGATTTTGGCACGGCCCATCCGGATTCGTTGCTGGTTCGCGATGCTGCGGCGAGCTATTCCGGAGCCTTGCTGAGTGAGAAACGCGACGCGGAAGCCACGGAATTGCTGGAGAAAAATCGCCTGCCGGTGCGCTCGGACCTGGAATTTACTTTAGGACGCGCTTATGCGGCGCTGGGCGAGAACGCGAAAGCGGCCGAGGCCTTCGCCAACGTTTATTTCAACATGCCGGCTGCGGCGGAAGCGGACTCGGCGCACGCGGAATTGGAGAAATTGTCGCTGGTGCTCGCGCCGACTTCCACGCAGCGCAAGACACGCGCCGAGTTGCTGATGAAGGCGCGGCGCTACAGCGATGCCGCCGACGAGTACCGGGCATGGGTGATTCATTCCACTCCCGCGGAACGGCCTGCCGCAGAACTGGCGCTGGCCGATGCCTTGCATCATGCGGGACGGAATCGCGAAGCCAAGGCAGAGTTGACGACCTTGGCGGGCGCGACCGGAGAGCAGGGCGCCGAGCGGTTCTACATCCTGGCCGAGGTCGCGTGGTCGTCCGATCAGAACGACGAGTTCTATCGCGACGTCGATCAGTTGCGGCAGGCTGCGCCGGCGAGTTTCTGGCTGGAGTCGGCTTTGATCCTGGTCGCGAACCTGCACCTGGTGCATCACGAGTACGATCAGGCGCTCGATGCCTTCCGCGAATTGCAGCAGCGCTTTCCGACTGGATCGCGGGCCTCCTACGCGCATTGGAAGGCCGCGTGGCTGACTTTGCGGCAGGGCCGCACGGATGACGCCAAAAAACAATTCGAAGAGCAGATCTCGC
>Ga0075029_100000906_pt1 | contig 17070 bp, 12 predicted proteins | sample LitLauG_LLR_2013_FD_71391 | JGI IMG/M metagenome (GOLD analysis project Ga0075029, IMG submission 71391) | Freshwater sediment microbial communities from North America - Little Laurel Run_MetaG_LLR_2013 | ecosystem: Environmental > Aquatic > Freshwater > Creek > Sediment | place: USA...
GTCGCCGAGCAACACGCGGGTATTTTTCTGGCGGCCCAAGACGCCCCGCAAGGGTGCGGCAATTTCACCGGGAGAAAGCGAACCAGTGGCAACTTGATACAGCAGAGGTTGAAACAAGTGGTAGTTGCGCCGGTCGATCAGTGTTACGTCGACCGGTGCGGATCGCAGCGTCTGAGCGGCGTTCAAGCCCCCAAATCCGCCCCCTATAATAATGACCTTCCGTCGCCCGCTCATAAGCCTTCGCACTCCATTCTGTTTGTAGAGCCGCCGTCCCGGCTGCTGTTGGGGGCGTCCCGTCCGCCGAACCGAGGGCGAGACGCCCTCGCTACAGCCGGCAAGATGCCGGCGCTACTTTTTCCGGAGCAGCACAACTACCGATCTCGCAGCCACCTTGTAGCTCGCCGCCATGAGCGGATCGCCACGCTCAGAGAAATCACCGGGGCTCGGTAACGCAGTGTCCACAATTCTCATCCACTCCTGCGCCGTACCTTCCTGAATCTGGAACTCCAATCCCTCCCAGTACGCGTTGACCATCACGTAGATGTCGTCATCACCTTGCGAAGCGCCATGCAGGCAAAATGCCAAACTGCGGGAGTCATGCGACAAGTCGGCCCTCGGACCGGTCCCATACCAGGCGACATCCTCCCGCCAGAAACGGCTGCGGCCAAGCGCAGGATGGTTCTTGCGAAACGCAATCATGTTCTTGAAGAAGCGGAAGATGTCCTGATTCGCCTGAAGCTGGCTCCAGTCCAGCCATCCCGTTGCATTGTCCTGGTTGTAGGGATTGTTGTTGCCGAACTGCGTGTTCAGGAATTCATCCCCGGCCCGGAACATCGGGGTCCCGTTCGACAGCATCAACAGGCAGAAGAAATTCTTCACCTGCCGCCGGCGCAGAGTAAGGACTTCGCCGGACGCGGCTTCATCCCCTTCATGCCCGCAGTTCCAGCTATAGTTGTCGTCAGTTCCATCCTGGTTGTTGTTGCCATTCGCCCAGTTGCGCTTCTGGTTATAAGCGACCAAGTCGTAGAGGGTGAAACCGTCGTGCGAAGTCACGTAGTTCACGCTCTGGTAGGCGTGGTAGGCGTCGGCGCGGTTGTCGGGAAACAAATCGTCGCTGCCATAGATGCGCCTCATCAAGTCAGGGACCATTCCGGCATCGCCTTTGACAAAGCGGCGGAGGTCGTCCCGGAACCGTCCGTTCCACTGGAGCCACGTTATGCCGGGGAATCCGCGACCGAGTTGATATGCGCCGGTGTCCCAGGGCTCCGCGATTAACCGTAACTTGCCCAACTCGGGATCGGCCGCGATTTCGCTGAAGATGGGAGCGTGCCCCCAGTTCAGAGATCCGTCGGCATTGCGGCTGAACACGGATGCCAGATCGAAGCGGAATCCGTCAACGTGCATTTCCTTTTTCCAATACCGCAGGCTGTCCATCACCATTTGGCGAACATGGGCCTGGCCAAAATTCAAGGTGTTGCCCGTACCGGAGTAATTCGCGTAAGGGTTTGCGGGGTCGGAGGACATCATGTAGTAGCCGGCGCTGTCGATGCCCTTATAGCTGTAGATTGGCCCGCGGTGATCTCCTTCGCAGGTGTGGTTGTACACGACGTCAAGCACGACACCAATTCCCGCCTGATGAAAAGCCTTCACCATATTTCTGAATTCAAGATGTTGCTCGTGTTCGTCGCGAGTACTCGCGTACTGAGCGTGAGGCGAAAAGAAGTTCAACGGCATGTAGCCCCAGTAATCCCCTTCTTGTGGGTCACGCTGGAAAATCGGCATCAACTCAACAACTGTGATTCCGAGATCTTTCAGATATGGGATCTTCTCTACCAGACCCGCATACGTTCCGGCCCGGGAAGGATCGACGCCCGAGTTGGGGTTCTTCGTGAAACCTCTCACGTGAAGTTCGTAAATGATTGCGTCCGACTCGTGATGCTGCGACCGATCCGCTGTCCAGTTAAAAACCGGACGGTGAGCAGTCAGCACGCCCAATGGTGCGCGGCCTGCGTTTGATCCTTCTCGCATTGCGAGATTGCGATCGAAGTTGGCCGGGAAAAACACCCCTCTCGCGTAGGGGTCGAGGAGAATCTTCTGAGCGTCGAAGCTGTGAATGTAGGAAACATCCTGGCCCGATACCGAGTAAGCGTAATAAGCAGAGTCGGCAATTTCTGTCACTGGTATACGACAATGCCAAATCTGTCCCGACTTGTTGCGCAGAAAGTCGAAACGGTAGGTTAGAAGCGGGTTGACCAGATCGGTGGAGTAGAGCAACAGGGTGACGCTTTCCGCATGTTCCGAGTGCACCGCAAAGTTGAACGCCTGGTCTTCTTCAATCCAGGTAACGCCAAGGGGCAGAGGACTGCCTTCGGCCTGCGCCCAGGTCGGTCGCTTCGTGCCTGCGGCAGTCGTGGTCAGGGCTGTGCCCGAATCATCCATGCTAAGCGACTTTTGGATGGAATTGTTCACTTTGCCTCATTCATACAAGTTGCGATTGGTCCTTCCACGATCCCCACAAGACGCACAATTATGCCATCACGGTCGACGTCCAACTCACGTTCCAAAGGATTTTGCATCCGGCATTCCACACCAGGAGTAGGGCTAGTTTGTCGTAAAGGCCTGTGCAGGATCAATCACTTAGTCGCGGGTGGGAGCCTTCCGTGGCAGAAGGCGGGCTCGCTGCGCTTTGGCGGCAGTCGTCAGGAGTCCGTCACTCGCCAATCCTCCCGATTGGTGGAACTGTCGTGTGCTGCCACGTTCGTTGTCCTTTCGTACTCTGCGTGCCTGGAACCGATCCTGTGGAGCTCGACAAGTTCGGCTCACTTGCTTCGTCCCACAAGCGAAAGCCTCCTAGGAATGCGTTGCGGTTATCGCCGAGCCTGCATTTTGGAGGCAGCTCTTTCAGTTCCTTCGCATTGCCGCCTCCGAGAACCACTTCGTCGGGCTCGATAGCCGCAATGAGCTGGGCAACCACGTCCGCGACATGACGCCGCCACTTCTTCTTGCCTTGCTTCAGCAATGCCTCGTTGCCCACATAGCTTTCGTACGTCCCCTTCTTATACGGAAGGTGACCCAGTTCCATTGGCTCCACGATGCCGTCGACAATCAAGGACGAGCCGAGGCCGGTTCCCAATCCCAGGAAGAGCATCTTTCCTCGTCGATAGCTGCCCAACCCTTGCATGGCGGCATCATTTACCAGCTTTACGTGACAGCCGAATGCCGACCTGAAGTTAAAGCCAACCCAACCGCCTCCCAGATTGCGTGGTTCTGCAACTGGGCGATTTCGCAAAACCGGCCCGGGGAAGCCAATCGAGACTGCGTCGTACTTCCAGTCCCCGATAACCTTCTTCACTCCCGCGACCATTTGTTTGGCTGTCAGGGTAGGCCCGGACACAAACTTCCGTGGGTCACGTTCGCCACTAACGAGTACCTTGACGTGCGTCCCCCCGACATCAACTACCAGCACATTCATGCAAACTCCTTTATCCTCCGGGTTCGTCCTTTACGCTCTTGCCTGGCGCTCGCTATTTGGCTTCGATCCCCTCAGCCCGTAGTACAGGATGTACAGGTAGCAAATCACTGGCAGGACGAACGCATGGTGAAGGCCGACATGGTCTGCGATCACGCCCTGGATCACCGGCAGGATGGCGCCGCCGACAATGGCCATGTTCAGCAGGCCCGATCCGTCTCCCGTCAGGGGCCCAAGTTCTGCCACCCCCAAACTAAAGATGGTCGGGAACATGATCGAATTGAAGAGCCCGACTGCGAGAATCGTCCACATCGCGGTGTGGCCGCCCAACAGCATCGAAGCAGTAATCAGCAACGCGCCAATGGTCGCGCACAGGGCAAGCAGAGATCCAGGCCTGAACCGGCGCAGAAGTCCAGCGCCGAGAAATCTTCCAACCATAGCGCCGCCCCAGTAGAAGGACACAAAGCCTGCTGCAGTCTTGGCGGAGAGATTCGCGATCTCGGGCAAACCAAAATAGTTCACCAGGAAGCTTCCGATGGAAACTTCCGCCCCGACGTAGGCGAAGATTCCAAGCGCCCCGAAGAGCAGATTCGGGTGCTTCCAGATGGAATCGTCAACTTTCTGCCCAGAGTTTTCCGCCGTCTCAATTCTTGGCAGTCTGAAAGTGCCAATCAGAATTGCCAGCAAGACCAGCGCAATCCCGATCACGGTGTAGGGCATCTTGACCGAGGCTGCTTCGTGCACGCGGTACGCCTGAAGAGCCTGAGGCGTGAACTGCCGTATCTGTTCCATTGCCATCGGCGCCGCGCTCAGGATGAGCAAGCCTCCAATTTTCGGTGCGATCGTGGTGCCGAGCGAGTTGAAAGCCTGCGTCAGATCCAGCCGGCTCGAGGCTGTTTCAGGTTTGCCCAACAGATCCACATAGGGGTTCGCCGCGACCTGAAGACCTGTAATTCCTGCCGCAAGAATGAGGAGCGCGGTCAAGAACAGCGGATACGACGCAGAAGATGCGGCCGGCAAGAACAGGAATGCTCCAAAAGCCATGGTGAGCAAGCCAACCACCATGGTCCGCTGGTATCCGATCCTGTTCACAACTTTCGACCACGGGATCGAAAACAAGAAGTAGGCAGAAAAGAAGGCAAACTGGACCAGCATGACCCGCGCGTAACTGAGGTCAAAGATTGACTTCAGGTGTGGTACCAGAATGTCATTCAGGCAGGTCAAGAAACCCCACATGAAGAATAGCGTGGTAACGACGGCCAAGGGGCGTGAGTAGTTTGGGGTCGCCGGAGTTCTCACGATATTCGGACCGGCCTCGGAATTCGTAGCAATTTCTCGAGTTGCCATTTCGTTTTCACCCCATAATCCCCGAACGTCGTCCTTGTTGCACGTTGACTACCTCAAGGGCTCACGCTGCAGAGTGATTGCTCGAAGCAAGCCGCTACCACCAATGTTCAGCCTGTACTCCATAAGTCAGTCCGCTGGTTCTGTTCAGATAAGGTGTTCCGCCTACGAGGCCGCGGAATCCGTCCGACCAGTCGGCATAGGTCAGGAAGGCGCGCAGCACCGGCCGGCTGAAGAATTTTCGTCCCGCTCCGATTTGTGGCGCGATCGTGCACTTGCGCAGCCAGCCGTCGTATTGTCCGGGACTGTGCGTGTGATCGAATCCTGCCTCGAGCGCCAGCGAGATGTGGTTGGTGAAAAACAGTTCAGGTCGCGCGCCAAACGATACCCACTGATTCCAGTCATGCTGCGGATTCCCGTCTTTGCTCCTCTGGTAGACAAAGATTGGCATGATTGCAAACCTGTCGTTCGCCTGATAGACCACTTGCTCAGTGACTAGAAGCTTTTTCGCGCTGTGAACAAATGGAGTTGGATTATCGATATCCGTGCTGAAGTTGCTGGCCGCTCCAGTTCCGTACTGGATGGAAAACGCGTGATATCCACCGTGCCACTCTAAGCGTTGATGGCGCAGCCCAACTGCGTATCCGTCCGTTGTGGGTACTGTGCCCGTTGGCGTGTTGCCACCCTTCGAAGTCGCATAGTCGAACCAACCCGCCCACAACCCAGCTGGCCCCTTCAAGTCGTAAAGACGCACGTCGATGTTGCTCTTGGCGAGATTGCCGTTTGACGTGATAATGTCGGGCCGCGCCCCGGACAGGAACGCCACCGCCATCTTGCCGATTCCAACATTCACGTCCTCGACGCCTGCGCCGTAACCGCTCATGTCCAGCGGATAGAAGTCGTCGATGTCAATATGCTGGCGGCGGTAGTATCTCTCGCCTGCCCAGAACTTGGCGCTCGGCTGGCTTTCCAGGACGTTGCCCGCTTGCACGAATGCCTCACGCAAGCGAAACTGATCGTTCCCGGTGCCATTCGCGAAATTTGCATAATTAGCTGAGTTTGTGGTGTTGGCCTCTACCATGAACTCGCTTCTGATCCACGCCTTATCGGAACCGTGCTCCGGGTTCACCCAGTTGTTGACAAAGATCAATTCCGCGTAGGTTTCCGCTTCGTTTCCCAGTCGGAACTTGGCGCCGGCCCCAGGGGCCTCAAATGCGACCTGTTGCCCGCCCACACTGTTTAGACCGTAACCGGACCGAAAATATCCGTGGAATTCAAAGGTTCCTAACTGCTCCTGCAGCTTTTCGATCTTTTGGTCCGCATCTCTCAAGAGGTCATAGGACGGCTCCGAAGCCAGCTCGCCTTGAAACCTTGCCCCGACCTGATTGTTCTGTCCGAGCACCGATTGAGTCGCTTTCTCGGCAGCCAGCTCTGCCGCCGAGACTGTCTTCTCGTTTGTTTTTTGCTGGATCTCTTTGGCGTCTTTGATCTGTTGTTCCAGGGCGGCGATACGCTTTTCGAGATCGTGGGTAGTCATGTCGTACTGCTGTTTCAGTTCTTGCAGTTGCTCTTGCAACCGGTCACTTTGCTGACCAGAAGCACGCAAGCCCCCAAGAGAAATCATTACGATGAAACAGGAAAACCACCTTAGCGGCCGCCTACGATGACTGCGTAACCCGGCAATCATGATTTCCTCTTCCTACCCACTACGTCTCGCCTCCGCGGCTGCGAGAACCGTACGCCTGTTGTTAGGCATTCTCATCCAAGCATGCGAATTTCCATTTCCTGGCGCGCACCGCGGAAATAGAGCGCCGGGTCCTTCCAGCGCCAAAGATTCAGAGGCTTATTCGTGGAACAGTGTTCGACTCCACGTCATCGAAGAGGCGAGGTGACGATCACGGGTTTTGGCACCTGACTGACAGATGACGGACACGAATCTCCGCCCGCAAAGGCAGCCGTTTCCGTGCAATATGCAAGAGCCCGTGAGCCCGCGGGAAGAGCGGCTTACAATGGCGAGCCGCGCGGCTCCCGATCTTTGGAATCCCGACCCTTAGACTTGAAGGGGCGCCGCTCCCGCAAGATCAGTACTCTCCGGTTCCACCTGCGGATTGATTGCCGGACCCGAGCGCTTTGAAGTTTCTGTCAGGTCCCGCAACCATTCAAAAGCCGGGAGCGAAAGCATGTCTTCCCGAAAACGCCAACGCCAGTTTCCGCTGGCGCGGCCGGGCACATTCATCCGGCTTTCGGTGCCGAGGTTGAGAAGATCCTGCAATGGAGCAATCGCCAGCGCCGCCTTTGATGACCATGCCAGTTCGATCAGTGCCGGAGCGGCTTCTGCATTCCCGCCCGGCGCACGCTTGAGGTAACTCCAAAAGTTTTGCCGCTGGTAGTCGGGCAATTCTTCGTACCATTGCCGAGTTGGGGCGTTGTCATGGGTGCCGGTATAGGCGACGGTGTTGGGAACAAAGTTGTGCGGGAGATAAGGGTTGTCTGAATGACCGTCGAAGGCGAACTGCAGAACCCGCGTTCCCGGCACTTGAAATTGATCACGCAGTGCGTATACGTCCGGAGTAATAAGACCCAGATCTTCGGCGATGAACGGCAGGCGGCCTAGCTCTCTGCGCACTGCTTCGAAGAATCCGGCGCCCGGGCCCGGCACCCATTGTCCAGATTGAGCCGTCGGCGCACCCGCTGGAACGTGCCATGCTGCCGCAAATCCGCGGAAGTGATCCAGGCGAATCGCATCCACGTGAGCAAGCAGGGCACGCAGTCGGTCGATCGACCACCGATAGCCGGTTGCGCGCAAGGCTTCCCAGTTGTAAACGGGATTGCCCCACAGCTGTCCCTGCGCGCTGAAGTAGTCGGGCGGGACACCGGCAACGACGCGTGGCCGGCGATGCTCGTCGAGCAGGAATAATTCCGGATTCGCCCAGACATCACTGGAATCCGGAGAAACAAAGAAAGGCAGATCGCCAATCAAGCTCACGCCTCTGGAATGCGCGTGGGCCTTAAGTTGATCGCCCTGGCGAAACAGCAGAAACTGCGCAAAGCGGACCTGGTCAACTTGGCTCGCCAACTCGCGGCGCGCACGGGCTAGAGCGTCTTCGTTGCGCTGGACCAACTCTGCCGGCCATTCGAGGTAGTAAGCCCCGTTGTACTTGGCCTTCAGCGCCCGGAACAGCGCATAGTCTTCCAGCCAATGTTCCTGCTGGGAGCAGAACTCATCGTAGGCAGGCCGCAGGTCCTTGCGCTCTCCGGCTTTGAAGTTTTTCCACGCAGTTTCGAGGAGCCGAATCTTGAAAGGGATCACCGCCTCGTAGTCGACCACGTTAGGAGCAAAGTCCGATTCACAATCCTTCGCCGTGAGCAGCCCGTCTGAGATCAGGCAGCCGGGACTGACTAGCATGGTGTTCCCGGCAAACGACGACATCGCTTGATAGGGAGAATTTCCATAGCCCGTCGGACCGAGCGGCAGCGACTGCCACCATCTCTGGCCAGCGTCGTGGAGACGATCCACCCAGGAGAACGCGGACGATCCGAGATCACCGATACCATACGGAGACGGCAGAGACGTGATGTGCAACAACAAGCCGGAGGCACGATAATCCGGCGGAAATGGGGGAACACTCGCGAGTCCGCCGGAACTGTTCATCGACCGGCCCCGGAGCCCAGGGCGTTGTTCACCATCTCCTGCGCTTCACTGACGATGGCATTCAGATGTGATTCACCCTGGAAGCTCTCCGCGTAGATCTTGTAAATGTTCTCCGTACCTGAGGGCCGGGCCGCAAACCAGCCACTTGCTGCTACGACTTTCAGTCCGCCGACTGGAGCCTGGTTGCCGGGGGCCTTCGTTAGCTTGGCGGTGATAGGTTCACCCGCCAGATCCGATTCCTTGACCGCGTCCGGTGACAGCTTTTGCAATTTTGCTTTCTGTTCGGGTGTGGCCGGGGCGTCGATGCGCGTGTAATAAGGAGTGCCGAATTCTGCGGTCAGCTCGCGGTAATGCTCTCCGGGATCCTTGCCGGTGCGGGCGGTAATCTCGGCTGCCAGCAGATCCATGATCGGCCCGTCCTTGTCGGTGGTCCACACCGTGCCGTCGAGGCGAAGGAAGCTTGCTCCCGCGCTCTCTTCTCCTCCGAAACAGAATGATCCGTCCACCAGTCCTGACACGAACCATTTGAAACCCACCGGCACTTCGGACAGCTTGCGTCCGAGCTTGTTAACCACGCGGTCGATCATGCTGCTGCTTACCAGAGTCTTCCCCACAGCCGAATCGCGACGCCACTTCGGACGGTGCGTGAGCAGATATTGAATCGCGACTGCGAGGTAATGGTTCGGATTCATCAACCCCGCGGTGGGAGTGACAATCCCATGCCGGTCCGAGTCAGGATCATTGGCGAAAGCCACCTGGTACTGATCTTTCAGGCTGACCAATCGCGCCATCGCATACGGACTGGAACAGTCCATGCGGATCTTGCCGTCGTGGTCCACCGTCATGAATGAGAAGGTGGGGTCAATGATTGGATTGACGACCGTCACTTCCAGTCCGTAAATCGAGTTAATCGGTTCCCAGTATGGGCGCGCCGCTCCCCCAAGCGGGTCCACACCAAGTTTGAGATGGGCAGCACGAATGGCATCGATGTCCACGACATTCTTGAGATCGAGCACGTAGGGCAGGACGAAATCTTCCTGGTGTGTGGTCGCGGCTCGGATCGCCTTGTCGAACGGAAGGCGCCTTGCATCTTTATTTTCTGACCGCAATAAATCATTCGCGCGATTTTGCACCCAACCTGTTACATCTGTGTCAGCTGGGCCACCGTTGGGTGGGTTGTATTTGAAGCCTCCGTCTTCGGGCGGATTGTGCGACGGGGTGATGACGATACCATCGGCCAGGTGATCTTTGCGGTCGCGGTTGTAGACGAGAATCGCCCGCGAGATAACAGGCGTCGGTGTTACACCATCGTTTTCCTGGATGATGGTCTCAACCCCATTTGCCGCCAGCACCTCAAGAGCCGTACGCTGCGCCGGGGTTGAAAGCGCATGAGTATCTTTGCCCATGTATAAGGGACCATCGATCCCTTGCCCCTTGCGGTACTCGCAGATCGCCTGCGTAATCGCCAGGATGTGCCCTTCATTAAAAGCGCCCTGCAGTGAAGACCCGCGATGCCCGCTGGTGCCGAACGCGACGAGCTGATTGGGGTCGCTCACGTCGGGCTTGCGCTCGAAGTACTCCCTCTCCAAATGCGCCACGTCAATCAGCATCTCCCGCGGGGCAGGTTTGCCGGCGAGAGGCGAGATTGTTGGTCCACCTGCGACGGATTGTTTCTCTTGTTTCTCTAAGGTATCGGGCATGGTTCCACCTTCCAGATTTCGGTCGCGTATTCGTGAATGGTGCGATCGCTCGAAAACTTTCCGGAGCTGGCTACGTTCAGGATTGCCGTCTGCGCCCATTCATTAGTTTTGGCATACAGCGCGCCGAGCCGGTCCTGAGCCTGACAGTAAGAAGTTAGATCTGCCAGGTGCATATAGTGATCGCCGTTGGTTAACAGCGTATCGCGGATCGGACCAAATATTCCCAGTTCGTCGCGGCTAAAGTAGTCGGAGATGATGAGGTCGAGAGCGGCCCGCGTCTCCGGCTCATGTTCGTAGTGCCAATGCGGGTTGTACCAGGCCTGACTATTCTGCACTTGCTCGACAGTTAAGCCGAACATGAAGAGATTCTCCTCTCCCGCCTCCTCGGCCATCTCGATGGTCGCGCCGTCGCGCGTTCCGACCGTCAGGGCTCCGTTCATCATGAACTTCATATTGCTGGTGCCGCTGGCTTCGTATCCGGCCGTCGAAATCTGGTTGGAAACATTGCTCGCCGGAATCAGTCGCTCGGCCAGGGAAACATTGTACTCAGGCACGAAGACTACCTTCAGGCGGCCGCGCACGATAGGATCGGCGTCAATCGTGTCTGCCAGATTGTTGATGAATTTAATGACGAGTTTGGCCAGGTGATAAGCTGGTGCCGCTTTACCGGCGAAGAAGAATGTCCGCGGCACCATCTCCATATCGGGATTTTCCCGCAGCCGGTTATAACAAACGATGATCCGCAGCGCGTTCAACAATTGCCGCTTGTATTCGTGGATTCGCTTGATCTGACAGTCGAAAATACTATCGGGATTCACCACGTGCCCAGACGTTGTTTTGAGCCAGTTCGCAAAACTTACTTTGGCCTCGCGCTTCGACGCATGGAATGCCGCCAGAACGCTGGAATCCCCGGCAAATGCTTTTAGCTCACTCAGTTGGCTCAGGTCGGTAATCCATTTGTCGCCAATCGCGGACGTGATCGCTCGTGCAAGGCTGGGATTTGATTCGAGCAGCCACCGGCGCGGGGTAACTCCGTTGGTTTTGTTGTTGAAACGTTCGGGGAACATTTCAGCGAGGTCCTTTACGGTCGTTGTCCGCAACAATTTCGAGTGGACGGCGGCCACCCCATTGGTGCTGTGCGACCCGACAATCGCAAGATTGGCCATGCGAATCTTGCGCGAAGGCTTTTCCTCAACTAGACTGACGCGTTCGACGCGGCCCTCGTCTCCCGGGAAGCGGCCGCGAACCTCGTCGAGCAGCCTCCGGTTGACCTCGTAAATGATCTCCAGTTGCCGGGGAAGAAGCGCTTCGAACCATGCCGCCGGCCATTTCTCCAGAGCCTCGGGCAGTAAAGTGTGGTTGGTGTAGCCCAGCGTCTTTCTTGTGAGGTCCCAGGCCTGATCCCACCCGAGGTGCGCATCGTCCAGCAGGATGCGCATCAACTCCGCCACCGCCATCGAAGGATGGGTGTCATTGAGTTGGATGGCCGCCCTGTTCGGCAGTTGTTCCCAATCCGTGTTGTGGCGCAGGAAGCGGCGCACCAGGTCCGCCAGGGAACACGCCACCAGAAAATACTCCTGCATGAAACGCAGCTGTTGTCCGGCGGTGGTAGAGTCGTCGGGATACAAGACGCGGGTTAGCGATTCAGCTTCGAGAGTCCCGCCCAGCGCGCCGACAAAATCTCCCGTGCCAAATTCCTGAAAATCGAAGTAATCGGGAGCGGCTGCGGCCCATAGGCGGAGAGTGTTGATCGTCTTTCCGCCATACCCCACCACCGGGCGATCATACGGTATACCGAACAGGCTCGACGGCCGATTCGGAATGACCTCGACTCGCCCGTCCCGCAGCTTGAAGGTGCAGTTAAATTTGATCTCCACTTTCTCGTGCGCGCGGCAGATCTCCCACGGATCGCCGTCCCGCAGCCAGTTGTCGGGGCGCTCTTGTTGCCAGCCATTCTCAAAAGACTGCCTGAACATGCCGTACTCGTAACGCAGACCATAACCCGTGGCGGGGAGTTGCATGGTGGCCATCGAGTCGAGGAAACAAGCCGCCAGGCGGCCCAGGCCTCCATTACCCAGACCCGCATCGGGCTCCTGCTCGATCAATTCAAGCCAATCGATCCCCTTCTCTTGCATCGCATGCTGGGTTACGGGATCAAGCAACAGGTTCGTGACGTTATTGGCCAGCGAGCGTCCGAGCAGAAACTCCATGGAGAGGTAATAAATGCGCTTGGCATTCCGCTGCTCATATGTGGTTTTCGTTTTTACCCAGCGCTGCGCCAGGATGTCCCGCACAGAACGGGAGAACGCCTCGAAGCGCTCACGGGCGCTCGCTACCTTCGGGTCGATGGCCCGATCAAAAACCAGGTGCCGTTCGTAGAGTGCGTTTTCCGTCCCGACAAACGGAATCGGTCCGCACCCGTACTGCTGGAGCAGGTCGGAAATGTTGGACGGTTTCGCCGTCATCGGAACGACGTTCGCGGCATCTGTGCGGGCGACAGGTTTTGTGCTCATTCAGGTCCTCGCGTTTCGTTTATCTTAACTTGGTGATGTTCAACCTTGCTGCTGGGTTTCACTGAATTGCGCTGGTTAGCTCATGCACCCACGTGGTGATCGTCATTCCCAAAGCCGGATCACGGGCCGGGACAGCTTCACTCATGCCGTCTTTGCTCCTCCTGGATACTGCACTCACAGTTCCACATGCTAACCCGCCGATCGCGTACTACACACGCGCCCTGGCCAAGAGCCGGTGACCAGACCTTGGCAAGTGACTGGCCCAAGCCCGATGCAGAGCCTGCCATTGGCACGCTTACTCCTGGCTTCAGCTTGCCGCGCCCACCGAGGCGGCGGCGCGAGTGAGCTTCCAGCACTCCGTTGCAATGGCCCAATCTTCCTCCGCCCGAATCACGAGGACACGAATCCGGGAGTCAGCAGTAGAAGTGTCGCAATCGAGAGACGGGCGGGCATTCAGCTCGGGATCAAGTTTCAGACCGAGAAATTCCAATGTGTTGCACGCTGCCGCGCGCACATCAGGAGAGTTCTCGCCGACCCCCGCGGTAAAGACCAAGGCATCCATCCCACCCAACACGGCCGCCATGCTGCCAATCGCCGCCCGTAAACGGTGGATGTAGATGTCGAACGCCAACTTCGCTCTCTTGTGACCTCGTTGAATACCAGCCAGGATGTCTCGCACGTCGCCCGAGAGGCCTGAGATTCCCAGCAGCCCCGACTCCTGATTCAGCACGTGGTCGATCTTCAGATGATCCATCTGAGCTTGACGCATCAGGAAAACCAAAATTCCGGGATCCACCGAGCCTGAGCGCGTTCCCATCATCAATCCGTCCAGCGGAGTGAACCCCATCGTTGTGTCAATGCTGCGACCTCCCTGGATGGCTGCCGCGGAACACCCGTTCCCCAGGTGGCAAGTGACAACCTTGAGAGATTTGGGATCTTTCCCCAGCAGTTGAGCGGCACGGTCGGCGCAGTACTGATGATTAATACCATGGAATCCGTATCGGCGAATCCCCTTCTCGACCCACTCATAGGGACCGGGATAAGTTGCCGCCGCCTGTGGCATTTGACGATGAAAGCCGGTATCAAAAACGGCGATCTGCGGAACCGCGCCCAGAACACTTTCAATAATCTCCATACCCTCGAGTTCAGCGCGGATATGCAATGGGGCGAGCGGAGACACGCTGGCGATCGCCGTGCGCACTTCAGGCGTCACAACCACGGGCTCCTCGAAATGCGGGCCGCCGTGGACGACACGGTGCCCCACCGCTTCGATCTCGGTAAACGAACGGATGGCACGGGTCTTCCCGTCGCGCGCTGTGCGCAGCAAATGCCTGACAACCTCTTCCCGTGAGGAGATTGGGATCTTCTCTTTGAGAACGGCCCCCTCTGAATTTTTCGCCGCGATCGTCGCGGCATCGCCGCCGAATTCGATTCTCCCCTCCCACAGACAGGCAGGCGGACGATCGGGGAGAGTCTCACCAATTTCGTACAGACAGGCCTTTTGGCTGCTGGAACCAGAATTGAGTACGAGGATTTTCATGGCGTCAGTGATCGGTCTAGTTCTTGGTTGTCCTGACGATCCGGCAGCAACCGAACCACCAAACGCGGGAGTACTTCAGAACATGCAGATATCAACGGCGGCATAACTTTGTCGACTGCGAGCGTTCGAAGTGACCGTGGAAAGCATAGCAAGTGACGAATCGCCAACTGCCTCTGCGATGATTGCTGGAGTGGCGAACGCTATTGATAAGGGCAGGCTACTCAGCCCGCACGGTTAGTACCGGACAAGGGGCCCCGCAGACCACTCGGTATGAGTTCGTAGACAGGAAGCGATTGGTGAATCTGTGGGCCGCGGGCACAGTAAGCACGATCAAATCGGCGGCTGCGTCATCCGTCACCTGCAGGATCAGGTCGCTCTCCGTGCCGATCTCAGTTGGCAATTGCGGAAGCTTGGTCGGTTCCCTCTCGAGGGTGGTGTCCCTCAACGCAGATTCCGACCATTCGAACTGGGACACTTCTGCGAGAACGCATCCGGCATGGCCTTCAAGCACATCGGCAACGGTAAGCCGAGAGTTGTATCTCCGCGCGAGCGAAAGAGCGTACGATTCCGCCAGTCTCGAGCGGGCGGAAGGATCGCTCGCAAAGAGAATACTTTTGGGTCCGAATTGCTCCAGTCGATTTCGATCCGTCGAAGGACCCACCGTAAGCACCGGGCAAGGCGCGTGATCCACTACAATCTCGGCTACCGATCCAAGCACCAATTTCTTCCAGCCGGTTCGCCCGTGCGTTCCGACGACGATCAAGCCGAGATCGAGGTCTCTGACAATTTCCTGGAGAACGGTCGGCAGGTCCCCGGCTTCGACTCGAAGCTTGACTTCGACGTCCTTCGCCAGACCTCCGCTGCGGAGGTCCGACTCCAAGCGATGCATGTCACGCCAGGCAGCCTCGCCGGCGGTCTGGACTGCATCGGGCGCTCCCATGTTGTAGGGTGTTGGGTCGATGCAATGGAATAGATGCAATGTGGCCGCGTATCTGGCCGCGATTCCGAGCGCATAACTAAGGGCTCGCGCCGAATACGGGGAGAAGTCAGTCGCCAGCAGGATATTGCGGAGAGTCAGCGGATCATCGGTGACGGATGACCATGGGAGCATAGTCGTCCGTGAACCCGTCTCCTTCATATCTGTTCCTTCGAGCCGGATAATGCCAACCGGATTATGCCGACAACGTTAGTTGGCGCCGGCGATGGCTCGCGCGCGGGCCTCCTGGGCGGGCGTCGATAACTCTTTGTTTTGAGCTCTATTCACAACGTAATCCTGGTGGTCAATGGTCAGGACCTTCTTGCCATACAGTCGGACCTGCACAAACGTCTCGTCTCTTTGTGGTAGCCAGAATCCGCCGATCTTCTGGTATTGCCGCACGAAGTCGGCTCGTTCGATCCAGAAGGAAAGCTGCTTCGCGGGATGGCCTTCGATCCGGACCACCGCGTAGTCCTCAACATCAATCCAAAGTTTACCTTCAAACAGATACTTGTCTTTTCGTTTTGGCACCGCTTGCATGACGAAACAGCGGTCCGGTCCCACCTGTTGTTCCCCGAGCAGCGTAAGGGTGTAGTTATCGGGAGCAATGGCGCTGTCGTGATGCTGCTTACCGGCGGCGGTTTCGATTTCGCTGGCAATCAGCGAGTTCAATGCCAGGTGACGGATCAGTCCCGACCCGTTTTCGGACGTAACCACAAATGTTTTTTTGTCGGGCGCACGGAACTCCATCCGCCCGATCTCTTCGGCGTGCACTTTCCCCTTCAAATCGACGACCTGATAGGTTCTCAAGGCCGAGTAATCGGCCAGCGCTGCCTTTCGCAAGTCGTTATGAACCAGCAACTCTGCAAAAATCTGGCCTTCCGTAACGCCTGATCGCAAAGGTTCGAGTGGAGTTGCGAGAGTTTGGTCGCTTTCCTGTCCAGGCTGCGCCATTGCGGACACTGCCGACGTTGTCAGGCCCGTTGTCAGGCCGATGAGAATCGCGGCGATGAAAACAGGTTTAATTTGGATTCGCGGCGTTCCCATGTTCCCTCCAAACGCATTTCGTTCCCCGCTTCAATTCTCGAAGCTGCGTACACCATCCCGGGACCTATTGTTGATCACCAGTCACTGCGCACCCTGTGCCGGAACTGAGACCGAGGGCTCCGGCAAAGCTGATTGTTTGATGGTCTTGGCCACATTGCGGGCGAGGTTGTGGGTTGCTCGCAAGTTGCTCCCCAGAAAACGGACATTGCCGTCGACCGTACGTTCCAGAATGACCTGGCCCCCGCGAGTGCACAGTTGGCTGCGCACGGTTAACTTTGTCGCACCGCTCACGGTAGTAACAGCGCGTCGAGTCTCGCTGCCGGCCGTGTACTTCTGTACTGTCGTTTTCAGAATCAGCAGGTTGCGAACAGCACTGGTGGTACGATCACTGTCGCGCAACACTTGCTGAAAGCGCTTCGTCTTGCCTAACTCGTCCAACAGGTTTTCGTAAATAGCGACTCGGAAGGCAGGCTCGATATCCACGTCGCCAGGGCTTACTTTGTCTACCTGCACGCTCCACTGCACGGCACCAGAAGCGCCGTTGCTGGAAGATTTCGCCGTTGCGGTTTGAGCAGACAGTCGAGGTGACGAACAAATGATCGTCACAATCGCCATCGCGAGCAGGATGCATGAGACTCGTTTACTTGTTTTCATTAGGAACCTCCGCCGTGCTTTGCTTCGTGGCTGCGTCCTCGCTTGGGCTGACATGTACGCCCTTGGCCACGAGTTCATTCCTGAGAATCTCCCCTTGCCCTTTGTTTAACTGGAAGATCGCTCCGTGAACTCCGCCGTTCGCATCAACATACTCGAGGGCGAGAGTGTCGTACTT
>Ga0075029_100000909_pt1 | contig 17045 bp, 15 predicted proteins | sample LitLauG_LLR_2013_FD_71391 | JGI IMG/M metagenome (GOLD analysis project Ga0075029, IMG submission 71391) | Freshwater sediment microbial communities from North America - Little Laurel Run_MetaG_LLR_2013 | ecosystem: Environmental > Aquatic > Freshwater > Creek > Sediment | place: USA...
GTCGTAGCTCTGTCCGGGGGGATCAGATGGTTCACGCCGATGCCACGGGGGGCATGGTGTCCCCTCGCCCACGTTCGCTGGCCGCATCGCTGGAAAGTTCTCTCGGGACGCTCGTCGAATTCCCGGCCGCAATGCTGGTCGTGGCCGAGATCGTCACCTTGTTTGCCGGCGTCGTTGCGCGCTACGTCCTGCAACGTCCGCTGATCTGGTCGGATGAACTGGCGTCGATCCTGTTCCTTTGGCTGGCAATGCTTGGAGCCGTGGTGGCGTTTCGGCGTTCCGAGCACATGCGCATGACGGCCGTGGTCGCCAGCGCCAGGCCTGCGGTTCGCGCCTGGCTCGATGTGGTGGCGACTTGCGCGGCGCTGGCGTTCCTGCTCCTGGTCGTCGTGCCGAGCTACCAATACGCCTACGAAGAAAGTTTCATCACCACGCCCGCGTTGCAAATCTCCAATAGCTGGCGTGCGGCGGCACTTCCGGTCGGTGTCTGCCTGATGGCGCTGTTTGCAGTGCTGCGGTTGCTGCGGGTCGGCGATCTCGGGCTCGTGCTCCGGGCGGCGTTGACGGTCGCATTTCTGGTTGCCGTATTCTGGCTGGCTACACCGTGGCTGCGTCCGCTCGGCAACGTCAATCTGGTGATTTTCTTTGTCGGCGTGGTGGGCTTTTGCGTCTTTGCCGGCGTCCCCATCGCCTTCGCATTCGGGCTGGCGATTTTCGGCTATCTGGCGCTGACCACCCGTACACCGCTGCTGGTGCTGGTCGGACGCATGGACGAGGGCATGAGCCACCTGATCCTGCTCGCCGTGCCCCTGTTCATTTTTCTCGGATTGCTGATCGAGATGACGGGCATGGCGCGCGCGATGGTGGCCTTCTTGTCCAGCCTGCTTGGCCACGTGCGCGGCGGTCTCAATTATGTGCTGGTCGGCGCGATGTATCTGGTGTCGGGCATATCGGGTTCAAAAGCTGCCGACATGGCGGCAGTTGCGCCTGTACTGTTTCCGGAAATGAAACAGCGCGGCGCCAAGCCCGGCGATCTCGTCGCCTTGCTTGCTTCCACCGGCGCGCAAACGGAAACCATTCCGCCGAGTCTTGTTCTGATCACGATCGGCTCGGTCACGGGTGTTTCGATTTCGGCGTTGTTCACGGGGGGCCTTTTGCCGGGCATCGTGCTCGCCATTACGCTATCGGCTCTGGTGTGGTGGCGGTACCGCAGCGAGGACCTTAGCCATGTCAAACGCGTCAGCGGCGCGCAAATAGCGCGAACCTTCGTCGTCGCCCTGCCCGCCCTGGCGCTGCCTTTCGTCATTCGCGCGGCAGTCGTGGAGGGCATTGCGACGGCGACCGAGGTTTCCACGATCGGGATCGTTTACGGCTTTGTCGTCGGCCTCCTGATATACCGTCAATTCGACTGGCAGCGGCTGATGCCGATGCTGATCGAAACCGCCTGTCTTTCCGGGGCGATCCTTTTGATCATCGGAACCGCCACGGGCATGGCCTGGGGATTGACCCAATCCGGATTTTCCCGCGCTTTGGCCACCGCCATGACGGGCCTGCCCGGCGGCTCCGCTTCGTTCATCGCCGTCTCGATCGTGGCCTTCACGATTCTTGGCAGCGTGCTCGAGGGCATTCCGGCGATCGTTCTGTTTGGGCCGCTATTGTTCCCGATCGCGCGGGCGGTGGGTGTGCACGAGGTTCATTATGCCATGATCATTATCCTGGCCATGGGGATCGGGTTATTCGCCCCGCCGTTCGGAGTGGGATATTATGCCGCTTGCGCCATCGGCCGCGTCGATCCAGCCGAGGGCATCCGCCCGATCTGGGGCTATTTGCTGGCGCTGATGGCAGGATTGATCATCGTTGCAGTTTTTCCATGGATCTCAATCGGATTCCTCTAATTGTTACGAAATGAGGTCAGTCATGGGTGGGAAGCAAAATCAGTACAGCACCGGCCTGGACAAGACGCCCGCCAACTTCGTGGCCTTGACGCCACTGAGCTTCCTGGCACGCACGGCTGCGATCTACCCTGATCACACGGGCACGGTTTACGAGGACCGCGTCTTCACCTGGTCGCAGACCTACGCGCGCTGCAGGCGTTTCGCCTCCTACCTCGCCAGCCAGAACATCGGTTACGGCGACACGGTTGCGGCAATGTTACCCAACATTCCAGCCATGAACGAACTGCATTTTGCCGTGCCGATGGCCGGCGCGGTGCTCAACGCGCTCAACATCCGGCTTGATGCGGCTTCGATCGCGTTTCAGCTCGATCATGGCGGCGCCAGAATCATCCTTGTGGATCCGGAATTTTCCACGGTCATCGCGCAAGCGCTGACGCTGATGAAGGGGGAACGGCCCTTCGTCATCGACGTTGACGACAAAGCTTTTGCGGGCGGCAAGCGGATTGGCGAAATCGAATATGAGGAGGCGCTGGCGCAAGGCGACGAGAGTTTTATCGCGCGGCTGCCGAAGGACGAATGGGATGCCATCGCACTCAGTTACACCTCGGGAACAACCGGCAATCCCAAGGGAGTGGTGACGCACCACCGTGGGGCCTATCTCAACGCGGTCAGCAACATCCTGGCCGCCAATCTTGGCCCGCATCCGGTCTATCTCTGGACGCTGCCTATGTTCCATTGCAATGGCTGGTGCTTCCCGTGGACGGTGGCGGCCGCAGCCGGCATCAATGTCTGCTTGCGCAAGGTCGAACCGACAAGGATTTTCGAGCTATTCGCAAGGCACGGCGTCACCCACATGTGCGGGGCGCCGATCGTCTACAACACGTTGATCAATGCGCCGGACGCGCCGAGGAAATCTCGCCTCCGCCCGGTGGTCGGTCTGATCGCCGGCGCCGCACCACCGGTCGCAGTGCTGGAGGGCGCAGAAAGCATCGGCATCAAGCTGACGCATGTTTACGGGCTGACGGAGGTCTACGGTCCCGCTTCGGTTTGCGCCGAGCAGCCGGGCTGGGACGACCTCCCCGCCGACCAGCGGGCGCAGCTCAAACGGCGGCAGGGCGTGTCCTACCCATTGCAGGAAGCCATTACCGTGATCGACCCCGAGACGATGCGCGAAGTGCCGCGCGACGGGGAGACCGTCGGCGAAGTGATGTTCCGCGGCAATATCGTGATGAAGGGTTACCTGAAGAACGAGAAGGCCACGAGCGAGGCTTTTGCCGGCGGCTGGTTTCACACCGGCGACCTCGGCGTGCTCGACGAGCACGGCTATGTCATCATCAAGGACCGATCAAAGGACATCATCATATCCGGAGGCGAGAACATCTCGTCCGTCGAGGTCGAGGACGTGCTTTACAAGCATCCCGCCGTTCTCTTTGCAGCCGTCGTTGCAAAACCCGACAGCAAATGGGGCGAAGTACCCTGCGCCTTCGTCGAGCTGAAGCAAAATGCGCAGGCGACCGAAGCCGAAATCATCGCCTTTTGCCGCGACCAGATGCCCGGTTTCAAGACGCCAAAGGCGGTAATATTCGGCCCGATCCCAAAGACCTCAACCGGCAAGATTCAGAAGTTCATGCTGCGGGACCAGATTCATTCCGCCAAGGCGATCCTGTAAAAGGCGATCCTCTAAAAGGCAATCCTGTAAAAGGCAATCCTGTAAGAAGCAGGCGGCCGGCGCGCAGCAAGCTCCCTAACGCGACATCGGGTTGTTTCGCGCTGCCTTCAACCAGAGGAACCAGGAGCGGTCGTACTGCGTGCTAATCGTCCTGGTTGTCCCGACGGTCTCTTCTTCGGTCAGGTAGGTGACGGGTCCAAGCCGCATCGCGTCCATCTGGAGGCGCGCGCCGACTTCGGTGTAGACCGCGCGGAACACGGCCTGACGCAAGGTGCTGCCGACCACGGTCGAGCCGTGGCCGCGCATCAGCACGGCCGGTCCATCGCCTAAGGTATCCGCCAATGCCGCACCGAGCTTACCGCTCGTGATCAGAAGATCGCTGCCGGAGCCTGCGAAGTCACGGATCTCGAAAATCGGTGTCCCCTTCTCGCTGAGGAACCCGCACATGTGACAGACCGGCCGCAGCCTGGTGCCCGTGACGACGCTGAACGGAACGACCGAGGGCGAATGGCTGTGCACCACCGACATCACGTCGCCCCGTTTGCGGTAGATTTCGCCGTGAATGAACCGCTCGAGATAGGCCGCAGGGCTTCCAGCCACCACCGGATTGCCGTCAAGGTCGAACTCCAGAACGTCCTTCTCGGTGACAAGCGCCGGCGCCATGCTGCGGGCAAGCAGAAAACGATCGCGCCGTTCCGGGTGGCGGACACTGACATGGCCGAAACCGTCGACGACGCCCTGATCGAACAGGATATGGTTGGCATCGACCAGTTCGCGGATGGTCGTGGCGAGGGTTTCGGACGCGGCGCCGTCGGACATGGTGGGATTTCCCTATTGATCTTATTTTCAGGCAAAATAGAAGGACCAATACATATAGGGGAGCGTCCTGATGGGCAAACTGCAGCTTTCCGTCGCCATCGGTGATTACGACCGGATGCGCCCGCTGGTCGACGGACTGGTCCAGATCGATGGCGTCGATCCGCAGTTCATGTTGCTCGATCCAGAGGAGATATTTTTTCGCGCCTTCAGGCACGCAGATTTCGACATCTGCGAATTGTCGCTGTCGAGCTATTCGGTCAAGACCGCGGCCGGCACCAGTGCCTACATTGCCGTGCCGGTGTTCCCATCACGTGCCTTCCGCCACACCGCGGTCTATGTGCGCACTGACAGGATCAAGAAGCCCGCCGATCTCAAAGGCCGCCGGATCGGTGTGCCGGAATATCAGCTCACGGCCAATATCTGGGTCCGGCTTTTTCTCGAGGAGGATTACGGCGTTCGTCCCTCCGATATCACCTGGGTGCGGGGCGGCTATGAGCATCCGGGCAGGATCGAGAAGATCAGCCTCAACCTGCCCGCCAACGTGGTCGTCGAGAATGCAAGAGCCGGCGTCACCATATCCGACCTGCTGGCAAACGGAGAGCTCGATGCGGTGATGGGGCCGCGCGCGCCTTCATGCTTCGAGCGAGGGCACCCCGATGTCGGTTATCTCTTTGCCGATCCGCAGCAGGCCGCAACCGATTGGTACCGCAGGACGCGGATCTTTCCGATCATGCACACGCTCGGGATTCGTCGCGCGCTTGCCGAAAGGCATCCCTGGTTGCCCGTGGCAGCTTACAAGGCCTTCGATCGCTCGAAGGCCATCGCAGTCGCGAAACTCGCCGACACGTCCGCTACGAAAGTGACGTTACCTTTCGTGGAGGAACAATTGCGCTCGGCCCGCCTTTTGATGGGCGAGGATTTCTGGGCTTACGGCCTGGAGCCGAACCGCGAGGTGTTGCGACGATTTCTGGAGCGCCACCATGCCGAGGGCCTATCCTCTCGTCTGCTTGCGCCGGAAGAACTGTTCCATCCGGCTTCGCTCGATCTGCACAAGATATGAAGCCTGGAAATTTCACTCAGCCGGGCTGCTCGAGTGTCAGCCGCATCCCGTCGTAGGCCGGGACGATGTGCGGCGGCAGGCTCTGGCGCAACACTTCGTAATCCAGGTCGGAATGCATGTTGGTGATGACGGCCCGTCGCGGCTTGAACCGCTCGATCCATGCCCGCGCGTCATTGACACTGAAGTGGCTCGGATGACCGGTGTAGCGCAGGCCGTCAATGATCCAGAGGTCGAGATTTTCAAGTGAAGGCCAACTCGCCGAGGGAATGTCGCTGACGTCGGGGGTGTAGGCGGCGTCGCCGACGCGATAGCCAAGCGCGGGAATGTTACCATGCCTGAGAAGGAACGCCGAGAGGGTGACCGGACCGCCCTTCCCTTCGATGGTGCAGCTCTCGCCCGCTTCGACACTGCGATGATCCAGGATCGGCGGGTATTCGCTGCCAGGTGGCGCGACGAAGCAATAGGAAAATCGCATCAGGATATCCTGGCCCGTGGACTTGCTCAGATAGACCGGAATGCGGCGGCGCTGATGCAGCACCACGGATCGAAGATCGTCGATGCCGTGGGTCTGATCGGCATGTTCGTGGGTCAGGAACACCGCGTCGATGTGGTCCACCCTGGTTTCGATCAACTGCTCGCGCAGGTCGGGCGACGTATCGATGACGATCCGCGTAACCCCATGCTCTCCTGTACGTTCGACAAGCAGCGAACAGCGGCGGCGGCGGTTCCTGGGATTTTTGGGGTCGCACGCGCCCCAGCCAAGCGCGGGCCGTGGAACACCGGCCGAGGATCCGCAGCCGAGAATCGTGAGATTCAGCGTCATGTTGCGGCTTTCGCAGCCGGCACCTTGCTGAACAGCCGGAAGAAATTTTCGGTGGTTTGCCGTGAAATCTCCTCCAGCGAGACGCCGCGCGTCTCGGCCAGCACCTTGGCTATCTCGACCACGTAGGCAGGTTCGTTGCGCCTGCCGCGGAATTTGCCGGGCGCAAGATACGGCGCATCGGTCTCGACCATGATGCGGTCTGCCGGCAGATCAGCGGCCAGATCGCGCAAGTCTTGCGATTTCTTGAAGGTCAGAATGCCCGTGAACGAAATCGAAAGGCCCAGCCCGATCGCCTTCATCGCAAGTTCACGGCCGCCCGTGTAGCAATGCAATACGGCGCGAAACGGCCCCCGGGCCATTTCCTCCTCGAGGATCCGGCCGCTGTCTTCGTCCGCCTCGCGGGTGTGAATGACGAGCGGCAGGCCCGTGGCGCGGGCAGCGGCAATATGAGACCGAAAACCACGCTCCTGTGCTTCGCGCGAGCCATGTTGATAGAAATAGTCCAGACCCGCTTCGCCAAAGGCGACGACCTTCGGGTGCTTCGACAATTCGATCAGTTCGGTTGCGGAAATGCCGTCTTCTTCGTCTGCGTGATGCGGATGCGTTCCGACCGAGCAATACACATCAGCAAACCGCTCGGCGATCCCGAGCAACGCATCGAGACGCCGAACTCTCGTTGATATCGTGAGGATACGCCCGATACCGGCGGCGGACGCTCGCGCCACGATGCCGTCGAGATCGTCGGCAAAATCCGGGAAGTCGAGATGGCAATGGCTGTCGACAAGCATCGGGTCCAAACCAGTCACGCAGCGGTCGGCTCGATATAACGCGGAAACACCGGCGCAGGTGCCGGGAGCGCCATGCCCGGCCTGATCCGCGTGCGCAGGGCCGCAAAATTTCGCGATTCCATGTCATTTGGAACGCCGAGAGTATCGAGCAGTTTTGCTGACGCCTCCGGCATCGCCGGCTGGGTAAGAATGGCAATCTGGCGCACGACCTCGGCCGTTACGTACAACACGGTGCGCTGACGCACGGGATCGGTCTTGGCCAGTGCCCATGGCGCTTCGCCGGCGAAGTAGCGATTGGCCTCCGCCACAACGGCCCAGACGGCATTGAGGGCCTGGTGAATTTGCTGGGTCGCCATCGCCGTCCGAGCTAGCGCGATCATGCCGTCGGCCTGAGCCAGGATTGCCTTGTCGTTGTCGGAAAATGCGCCCGGTTCCGGCAGCACTCCCTGGTATTGTTTTGCGACCATCGACAGCGAACGCTGCGCCAGATTGCCGAGGTCGTTGGCAAGGTCCGCATTGATGCGCGCAACGATGGCCTCGTGGTTGTAGTTGCCGTCCTGACCGAACGCTACCTCACGCAGGAAGAAATAACGCATCTGGTCGACGCCGTACTGGTCGGCAAGATTGAAGGGATCGACCACGTTGCCGACCGATTTCGACATCTTCTCTCCGCGGTTGAACAGAAAGCCATGCGCATAGACGCGCTTGGGCACGGGGATACCCGCCGACATCAAGAAGGCCGGCCAGTACACCGCGTGAAAACGGATAATGTCTTTGCCGATGATGTGAACATCGGCGGGCCAATAGCGCCAGTTGGGGTCGTTCTCATCGGGGAAACCAACGCCGGTGATGTAGTTGGTGAGCGCGTCGACCCAGACATACATGACGTGCTTGGGATCGCCGGGAACCTTGACGCCCCAATCGAACGTGGTTCGTGAAATCGAGAGGTCCCGCAGTCCGCCTTTGACAAAACTGATCACCTCATTTTTGCGCGAGTCCGGACCAATGAAATCCGGCGGTTCGGCGTAGAGCGCCAAAAGCCTGTCCCGGTAGGCGGACAGCTTGAAGAAATAGCTTTCTTCTTCGACCCAGTCGACCGGCGTGCCCTGGGGACCCCGCCGCACATTGTCCTTGTCGACGACAGTCTCTTCCTCGGCGTAATAGGCTTCGTCACGTACCGAGTACCAGCCGGCATAGTTGTCGAGGTAGATGTCGCCATTATCGGCCATCCGTTTCCAGATTTCCTGGCTCGAACGGTGATGCTGCTCTTCGGTGGTGCGGATGAAACGGTCGAAGGAAATGTTCAGCCGCTGGTCCATCTCCTTGAACCGCTGCGCGTTGCGGGTGGCCACTTCCATCGGCGAAAGCTGTTCGGCTTCCGCGGTCTGGACCATCTTCAGTCCGTGCTCGTCGGTGCCGGTGAGAAAAAACACGTCCCTGCCGTCCAGCCGCTGAAAACGCGCCAGCGCGTCGGTTGCGATCGCCTCGTAGGCGTGGCCGATATGTGGCGCACCGTTGGGGTATGCGATCGCCGTCGAGATGTAGAACGAGTTTTTGCTTCGGGTGTCCGGCGTGTTTGCGACGCGAGCGGCGCTGGTTGCCTCCAGCCCGGGGCGTTCGCCCGATCCTGGACTGGTTGCGGTTGCTTCGACCTTCGTCGTCGCGGGTTTGCTGACCTTGGCCTTGGCCCCCGATTTTCGCGAGGACCTTGCGGGCGGCTTTTTATTGCTGGTTTCCCTGGTTGCGGCCTTCTTCGCGGATGTGGCCTTTTTGGCTTTTTTGACTTTCTTCGTGACAGGTGGATTGCGTTTTCCGGGTGCTGCCTTCACGCGGCCACGTGCGGCCTTGCCGGCCGTTTTTGCCCTTCGCTTCTTGACAGTTTTCTTCTTGCGCGTCGCCACCACGAATTCCTTTATTGCTTCAAGAGAAGATGGGATCTGCACCGGGCCGAGGCTTACCGCATTGCCTCCGCAAGCATCCCGAATACCGAAAATACCAGCGGCTTTCGCTCGAGATTGTATTCTGCGGTATCGCGCGCGGCGCGGCTGATCTTTTCCCATACCTCCGCCAGCCGTGCAAGGCGCGGCAGATTGGCGTTGGCGTCATCGGCGCGCAAGCGCGCACTCAACCAGCGATCGATGCTGTCGATGAAGGTCGCGAGTGCGATCTTGTCGCTGCTGCCGAGTGCATCGCCCAGCGCATGCAGCTCGCGCGCATCGATCAGCGGCAGGGTGGCAAGCAGCGCCTCGGTTCGCTTTTGAAGCTTGACGCCGTCGCCACCGAGGAACGTCAGCGCGCGCGCGACGCTTCCCTCCGCGGCATCGGCAGCTTGCGACAGCAGCGGATCGTCGCTTGCAAGGTCCGCAGCGTTGCTTGCCGCCTGAATGACGTCGCCCCTGGAGAGCGGTCGCAAGATGAGCCTACGACAGCGCGACAAAATGGTAGGGAGTACCCGGCCGGGCGCATGACTGACGAGAAGGAACAGGGATTGCCGTGGCGGTTCTTCGAGGGTCTTCAGCAGTGCGTTGGCCGCATTGGGGTTGAGCTCGTCGACGGTATCGACGATGCAAACCCGCCAACCGTCGGCGGCTGCCGTAGAGCCGAAGAACGCGATCGTCTCGCGGGTCTCGTCGACGGTGATGACTGTGCGCATCACCCCCCTGTCGTTCGCGCTCCGTTGCAGGACCAGGAGGCCGCCATGCGCGCCCGCAGCGATCCGACGTGCGACCGGATCGGTGGGATCGACGTGAAGCGTTTTCGCACCCTGCACGGCGGAGCCAACAGGATTGCGGTGGGTCAGGACGAACCGCGCCATTCGGTAGGCGAGCGTTGCCTTGCCGATGCCTTGTGCGCCCCCGATCAACCAGGCATGTGGAATTCGCCCACTTCGATACGCGTTAAGCAAAGCCGCCTCGGCATCCTGATGGCCGTACAAGACCGTAGTTTCGCGTGGATGACGCACCGAAATCTGCGTCTCGACCTGGCGGGCGCTCATGCAGAACTCGCCAAATTGCCGACCCCGCCACGCAGGAATTTGTCACGCAGTACCGACCAGACATTTGCAGCTACGATATCGGGCTCGGCCGTGGCATCGATCAAAACGCATCGCTGCGGTTCGGCCACCGCGATTTGCCGGTAAGCCTCGCGGAGCTCCTGGTGAAACTTGATGTCTTCCGCCTCGAACCTGTCGGCGGCGGCATTGCCGCGACGGGCGGCGGCGCGCATCAAACCGACCTCCACCGGCACGTCGAGAATAATGGTCAGATCCGGCTTGAGGTCGCCGATGGTGACCCGCTGCATCGCGTTGAGAATGCCGGGAGCAACCTTTCCCAGGGCGCCCTGATAAACCCGCGTGGAATCGAAAAAGCGATCGCAAAGCACCCAAACTCCCTGCTTGAGCGCGGGTTCGATGATGGTGTGCACGTGGTCGTCGCGGGCAGCGGCAAACAGCAAGGTCTCGGCATCGGCACCCAGGAGCTTGCCCATCCCGGACAGGACGAGATGCCTGATGATTTCCGCGCCTGGCGATCCGCCGGGTTCGCGTGTTACGATCACGCGTTGTTTTGCGCTAGCGAGCCGACCCGCGAGCAGCCTGATCTGCGTGGACTTTCCGGACCCCTCCCCGCCTTCAAAAGAGATGAAGCGCCCGCGTCCGGGAGTTCGTTTGACCGCTGCCTCGGCCATGGTCAGAGCTTCTCTGCGCCCGCGCGAAATACGCCAATTACCAGTTCGCTGACACCGTCGATGGCTCGTCGCATGGTCGATCCCCGGTCAACCGGCTCGGCAGCATAGACCGGCGCCTCGACGGCGAGGTTGCCTCCGCGCCAGACCTTCACCAGACCAACCGGCTGGCCGGCCTCGACCGGCGCGCGCACCGGTCCGCTATACACCAGGCGCGCTATCAACTTGTCGGAACCGTTCTTCTGCACCATCACCTTGACCGGCTCGTGGCTGGCAAGCTTCACCGAACGGCTCGCGCCGCCAAACACCCTGGCATAGCCGATCGGCTGCTCCGCGGCGAACAAGGTTCGTACTTCGAAGTTGCGAAAACCCCATTCAAGCAGCTTCTTTGCTTCGGAAGCACGATCATCGGGATCGTCGAGGCCGTTGATGACGGCGATCAAACGCACGCCGTTTTGCACGGCCGAGCCGACCATGCCGTAACCGCCTTCCTTGGTGTATCCGGTCTTGAGGCCGTCAGCACCCTCGAGCGAATTTAGCAACGGGTTTCGGTTCTGCTGCCGGATCTTGTTCCAGGTGAATTCCTTCTCGCCGAACAGCTTGTAGAAATCAGGGTAGGTCTGGATGATGTAACGGGAAAGCCTGGCAAGCTCGCGAACGGTCATCTTGTTGCCCGGATCAGGCAGGCCGTTGGAGTTGGCGAACGTGGACCGCGGCATCCCGAGCTCACGCGCGCGCTGCGTCATCATCTCGGCAAAGGCCCGCTCATTGCCGGCGATGCCCTCCGCCAGCACCATGCAGGCATCGTTGCCGCTTTGAATGATGGCGCCGTGCAGGAGATCGTCTACCGGGATCTTGCTGTTGATTGCGGCAAACATGGTGGAACCACCCGAGGGGGCGCCGCCCTTGCGCCAGGCGTTTTCGCTGACCCGGAATTCGTCGGTCAGCTTGATGTCGCCCTGCTTGATGGCATGGAAGACGACCTCGGCGGTCATCAACTTCATCATGCTGGACGGTGCGCGCAACTCGTCGGCATTCTTCTCGAACAAGACGCTTCCGCTCGTTGCCTCGATCAGGATCGCAGTCGGCGCGTCGCCATCGAAACCGCCCTCCTCCTTCCTGGCGCCCTGCACGCTGTTGTTGGCGGCATGTACGGTGCCAAAACCCACGGCGAGTGCGACCGCGGCTGCAATGATGCGGCGCCATGATTTTCCTGTCGCGAACCTCGATTTTCGGAGGCAGTCGGGTGTCATCGGGTCATCCTCGCCCGAGGTTCTAACAGTTGAAATAAGTGCAAACAACACAGGTATAAGTGCCGACAAGGCGCGGTTCCGAGGTGCGTACAGCCTCCATCGGTCTCGTCGGAACGTGGCTCTTGATGAGGCGGCTCAGTAAAGCCCGCGTCCTGCCAGCAATTCGCTCGGCCCGTCCGGGTCGACCGGGGCATAGGCGGAAACCGGGCTCGCGCGGGTGGCGGAATAGCGTCGATCAGGCTCGTACGCCGCAGCGCGCGAGTCTTCCAGGCTTCGCGCCGCAGAGCGCAAGCGGCGGGAAGGCGGCACTTCCGAGGATTCCGAAATCGATGCCTGATCGGCCGCGATGGTGCCGAGGTTGTAGGGCCTGCCTTCCGGTATCGGAACCTCGCCCCGGATCGGGTGCGCCGTGGTGGAGATTTCGGGGACGAACGGACGGGCTGATGCCACACGGACAAATGAAGGCGAAGGTGCCGGCACGCCGGAGCGCAGGGTCGCCACCAACTGGCGGTCGTCGGAGCCTTCCAGCGGTGCGCGGCCGACATATTCGACCCGCACCCTCGCCACGCCGTTACTCTTGAATTCCAGCAATTCGGCTGCCCGGCTCGACACGTCCATCACGCGGTTGTCATGATAGGGCCCGCGATCGTTGACGCGAACGATCAGCGATTTGCCATTGCCAAGATTGGTCACGCGTACATAGCAGGGCATGGGCAACGTCGGGTGAGCGGCGCTAAGCGATGACATGTCGAAAATTTCGCCATTCGCCGTCAACCGGCCGTGAAAATCATCGCCGTACCACGAGGCCAATCCCTCCTCGCGATAATTGGCGTTTTCCTCAGGCACGTAAACCCGCCCTGCGACCACGTAGGGCTTGCCGACACGGTATGTGCCTCCACCTTTTGGCACGGGATCGCCAAAGGCGACCACGCGCGGGCTGGAAGAAACGCCGTATCTGGGATCCACCTGGCTGCCGATCCCCGATGAGGAGCAATTGGCGAGAACAAGACACATCGCCGCAACGGCAAAGCCGCGCGCCGCGCCTAACGCCTGATCTGACGGTCTAGTCGCCATTGGCCCCAGTTACCATTCCAACCGGCCGCGCGCGCAAGCGCGCATGGCGGTCCCCGACGCAGCCCATGCCCGCATCAGCAAACCACCATACCGCAGTGTGAACGCGGCGGAAATGGGGAGAGAACCGTGGTGGTAAACCAATCGTTGCGCTTTTTTCCCTTTCGGTTTTTTCGAAGCGGCGCTCCTGGTCAAACGCCGCGCGCCCTGCCGAAGAACCTATGGCCGTCGCGCCTCGGTAATGCCGGCCTCAATCCCCTTCGCTGCCCTTTCAGCTATCTCGGTCAGGCCGACAAAATTGAACGAAACTCGCCCCGACGCGACACACCTTCATGCAGGACGGTCCATCACCCAAAGCTGGAGGAAGAACAATGTCGATCTCACTTCGAACGCATAGCCTGGCGGCTTTATTCGCCGGCAGTCTCGTTGTGTTCACCGGCGTAGCCAGTGCCGCTCCCATCGGCGAACCTCGCGCGCTCATTAAGACCGTGCCGACCATTACTGAAACGATCTATTGGCCAGGCTGGGGCTGGTGGGGTGCTCCGGTCGCCGGGGGGCTCATCGCAGGCGCAATCGTTGGTGGAGCGCTGGCAGCTGCCCCCTATGGCTACTACGGTCCCGGCTATTATCCCCCACCCGTCGCTTACGGCCCTCCTCCGGGAGACGCGGTCGGTTACTGCATACAACGCTTCAGGTCATACGATCCGAACAGCGGCACCTATCTCGGGTATGACGGCAACCGACACCCCTGTCCCTGAGATGAGGCCACACAGGTGAGCTGCAGGCGGCGCACGGTGTGCGCGGCGCCGGCTGGCGGTGCCAGCTTTTCGAACGGTTGAAATCTGCTTCTTGTGCGTCGCGGGCGCGGGACAAAAGTTCCGCGCCCCTTGTGTTATCGCCCCTACATCAGGTTTTGCGGTTGGCCACTTTTCACAGGTCGATCCTCGCAGGCCGATCCTCGTAGGTCGATCCCGATCGGCTGGGATCTGTTCCGCCGATTGGAAATGGAAAGATCCAGCCCGATTTTTCGGGATCGTCCGCCGACTTGCCGGGTTGGTGCTGAAGCGGAAAAATAAATTCGATATGGCACTTAGCCAAGTTTCCTGATTCCCCGACTCAGCAGAAGGTGGCATCTATTGCGTGCCAAATCTTTTTCCGGGTGGGGAGTTGTTCAAAAGCGAACAACTCCGCGTTCATTGCGTTTTACGTTGCACAGTTGTTCGCGATAAGGAGAGCGGCCAATGCACCGCTATTACTTCCACGATCATCTCGATGAGACAGTAACCATGGATAGTAAGGGCGCTTTGTTTCGAGATGACGAGACAGCGGTTCGTCACGCGGTCCAGCGCACCCACACCCTCCTCAGGGGGGCGATCCGGCGCAAGGCAGGCATCGATACCGCAACCGAAATATCGAACGGCGAACGCACGCTCTACGTGGTCAGAGGAAAGATCCCTGCCGAGAATCGGTGACTCCGATCGGGACCGAAATCGCGGGAAGGAATGCGATTGCCCGAGATGATCAGGTGACTTCGATCGGGTTCATCGCTGCCGCCCGGCAGGGAGGCGAACGTCGGGGACTGTTGCTTTCGGAAGAACGCCAGGCGGAATGGCAAATTGGCGGAAGGTGTGGGATTCACTCGCTATTGAAATAATTCAGCTTTTTGCCATTTGGTAAAACCTGCCCGCAATCCCTGCCCCATGCTCGTTTTGGAGGACTGACCATCCTCCGAACCAGCGGCCAAAAAAGCAAGACAGCGCGTGAGCGAAGCCCCGCGGTTGTTGGGCGGATGTCCATGAGCCTGACAACAGGTCCGAGGTTCGCGGGCTGTCATGTGACTGCGGCTGAATCAAATATCTTTTAGGACTGCGAGCGGAAGTTCTCGCGCATACTTGGCGATCAGGGTTACCCAAAAGGGAGGAAATGCGTGGTGAAATTCAGACTGGTTGGCGTTGCCAGCGTTCTTGTTTCTGTGTTGGCGGGACCCGCGGCGATGGCTCGGCACGTAATCTCCGGTCCAGGCCACTCCGCCCAGAGCGTCTTTTGTGCGACCAGGGAAGCGGGAAATCCCCACAGCAAGTATTGCGACTACATCGCATGGTCTAAATGGCGGTCCCGAGGCGCTTGGGACAGCACGCTCGACAATGCTTGTTTGCGTAACCCTGGCTTTGTTCCGGGAGAATGCAGCTTTAATGGGCAGGGCCAGGTGTTGTTTGGGGCCCACCCATGAGGTGACCCGCCGAAAAGGAAAGCGCCGGACCGAAGCCCGCGCATCCTAAGGCTTCGTGGGCTCAATTGGCACAGCGGCCCCGCGGGCTTTGCCGGCCGCCGCCTGGCGGTCGCGCGCGGCGATCAGCTCCTTCTGAAGCTTCAACCGTTCGGCGGGTGTCATGGCGGCCTTTTCGCGCTTCGTTGCCGGATCTTCTAGCGGGGGATAAACGCTTGTTTTCGGGACCACCGAGGCCTCAGCCCGCGCGTCCATCAGGGGTGAGCCGGCGGTTGAACTCGCACAACCCCCCAGCGAGAGGCTCGACGACAACAGCAGCCCGGCAGCAAGCGCCGCTATCTTTCGCTCATTCGACACATACGCGACAGCCATGGATGGTTGTTCCACGAATATTGCGGGCCAATTATGACCGTAATATCCGAACGAGGACCCGGCGGGATGGGCCATCGCTCAAGGCCAGTGGGCTGAGCGGCGGCCAGGGTTCGCGCTGATGTGAGCCAACGAAACCGAAACGAAACAGGTTGCGAAGTATGCCGGAAACGCTCCGCGGGTATGGTGCGCTTGGGGTTGATCAGTCACGAGGGCCTCGCCATGCGTAAAGTATTTTTTTCGGCCGCTTCTCTTACCTTCGCCGGGTTCATGCTCCACGGTGCCTTTGCGTGTGAATTGAACCGCGAAGCCAGTCAGCCAGCTTCAACAATTGTTCTTCCGGTCGGTTGCAATGGATCAGACTGCTTGGTCAATCCGCCGCAGGACCTTCTAACTGCCCTTGCCAGCGAAGAACGCACGCCGGTCGACAATCCGGTTCAGGATTACGGCGCCATCTATTTTGATGTTGGCACCTACTCGGGGAGCAACGGCCCGCCCGATTGGCTCATGGCGTCGCTCGGTGCCCAAAGCCAAGATGAGCCCGGTGGTGGGTTTGCTCGCTCACCAATGGATGCCTACGCGCAGTACCGCTAATTGGGCAAGACCCTCCACCAAGACCTCTACTCGGCGGCGCAAGGCCCGGGAGGCCTCGGTTCATTCAGCCCAGTCCTGGGGTATCGGCGCTGGAACCGAAAGGCGTTTGGACGATTAAAACACCCTGATCTTGCAATCGAGAGGCTGCACATGAACAAGGATAAAAAGCCCGCCGGCAAAAAAGACCCACATCCCGAAATGATGGGCGACGAAACAGAAGAGCAAAATCTAAACCAGCCCGGTAATCCCGGGGCGCGTATCAAAAGAGATGAGGTCGAGGCCGCATTCAAAAAGAAGCCGGGTAAGACCGGGCATCAATAGTACCTGGGTGAGGTTGCGCGCGTGAAGCCGGCGAGCCTCCCTTTTCATGGAGGAGACCTCGATCTTTTTGTAAGCCGCGCCACAGCGCGGGCGCTCAACATCACTCTTACGCATGGTCCGAGATATCAACCCGGAAACATTGCCGTCGTACCGGCTTCATGAGCATGTGTGCTAATGGAGCGCGGTCAACGTGTTCCCCCGCTGAAGTATGGCCGCATGACCCTCGGCCCCGCTCAACCGAGGCGACAGAGCGACTTCGGTCTCAGTCGAAATCAGGTTGGACGTTGGCCGTGCGCGAACCGCAAACCGGGCAGCTGCACTTGTCTTCGAGATCGCAAAGCCGCGTTCCGTCTGGCCACCGATCTATGTCAATGCTGATCGAGTACTCGCAACAATCGTTACCGCAACAGATCAGCAGGCCGTGCACACCCGAGGCGCGTAGCTCACCGAGGGTGATTGTCTGCGCGCGGGTCAT
>Ga0075029_100000911_pt1 | contig 17022 bp, 10 predicted proteins | sample LitLauG_LLR_2013_FD_71391 | JGI IMG/M metagenome (GOLD analysis project Ga0075029, IMG submission 71391) | Freshwater sediment microbial communities from North America - Little Laurel Run_MetaG_LLR_2013 | ecosystem: Environmental > Aquatic > Freshwater > Creek > Sediment | place: USA...
CAAGAATACAGGGGCGCGCAACTTCATGCCGCCTTCGGCGGTTTCGTGAGTCCACTCGGCGAACTTGATTTCGGCGACCAGTTCGGGGCGCACGAAGTGAACTTTCCGCAGTCCGCCAATTTCGCCGTGGAAGGGATTCTCTTTCGTTTTCAGCGGCTCGAGACGGGTGAAGAGTTCCTTGAGCATCTTGCTGTCAAAACCAGTGCCTGCCTGGCCGACGTGAATTAGCCGCTTCTTCTGGTCGTAGAGTCCGAGGACCAGCGCACCGAAATATTCGCGGCTGCCTTCGGGATCGGTGTAGCCTCCGATGACGCACTCCTGGCGTTGGGTGATCTTGATTTTCAGCCAGTCGCTGGAACGCTTTTCGACGTAAAGACTGTTTCGCTTCTTCGCGACGATGCCTTCGAGTCCACGTTGCCGGGCCGCTTCGAAAAGATCGAGGCCCTTCTCGGCATAGTGATCAGAGAAATGAATGAGCGGGCTAGGCCCCTGTTCTTTCTTTATCAAGCTTTGCAGCAAGTGTTTGCGTTCTTCAAGCGGCACGCGGCGCAGATCGCGGCCATCGAGATAGAGCAGATCGAATGCGTAATAAACCACGGGCACGCCTTCGCGGCTTGTCAGACGCCGCTTCCCGGGCTGAAATCCGGTGCGTTGCTGCATCAGACTGAATGAAGGACGGCCTTCGTCGTCGAGGGCCACGATTTCTCCGTCGAGGATCGCACGCTCGGCCTTGACGAAATTCGGCAGTGCGGCAAGTTCGGGAAATTGGGCGGTTAGGTCGTTTTGACTGCGTGACACCAGGCGCGCTTGGCCATCTTTGATGAAGGCGACCGCGCGGTAGCCATCCCATTTGATTTCGAAGATCCAGTCCGGATTATCGAAAGGCTTGGCTACGGAAGTGGCCAGCATGGGATGAACTGCGGCTGGCATAGGGTCGTTCTTGGCTCCTGACAAACCCTTTACCACGGAGAGCACGGAGGATTTAGTCTCTGTCTTGGTTGCCGTTGTGGCTTTCGCAACTTTCGCGGTTGCGATTTTCTTCTTCGAGTCTGCACAAGCAATAGCGTCCGCCAGCCACGCGGCTTTCACAGCCCCACGTGAGGCGGGGCGACTGGACTTCCATTCTTTGGAGCCTTGATCACCAGCAATTTGCTCCATGGTGCGATTGGTCAGGATGGAGGTTTCGAAGGCGTCGATGTCGAATCCTGCGACGACTTGATCGTCTTTTTTCTTGATCAGGAGCCATTCATTCCCCTTGCTGCCGGAGCGGCGCGCCTTGATGTGGACGAGGGCGAAGTCGCCTTTTAGCCGTTTCCCTTTCAGGCGGAACTTGAGGTCCCCTTTGGCGAGCATGGCGTGCGCTTCTTTCTCCGTGGTGGGCACGTATTCGCCGTTGACGAGCACGGGTGATAGCGGTTCCCAGGTGCCGGCGTCCCAGACCATGACAGTGCCGCCGCCATAGTTGCCTTCGGGGATGGTGCCTTCGAAATCGTAGTAAGAGACCGGATGATCCTCGACCTGCATGGCAAGACGCTTGTCGGCGGGGTCGAGCGATGGGCCTTTGGGGACAGCCCAGGACTTGAGCACGCCTTCCATCTCGAGGCGAAAATCGTAGTGAAGGCGCGAGGCGTCATGCCGTTGCACGACGAAGCGGTGGCGCGATTGCTTCTCGAGTTTCGGCGGAGGCTCGGGCGTCTCTTCGAAGCGCCGTTTCCGTTTGTACTCGTCGAGCGACATGGTGGGTATTGTAATGCGAGTTGCCCGCAGACTGGCGCTCAGAGGCTAAACCCGTATACTGTTGCCGATTCCAGGAGTAAAGCATGAAACGATTGCGGCGAGCCGTTGCGCTGGCAGGACTGGTTGTTTTCTTTCTTTCCACGGCAATTCTGCAAGCTGAGAATTCGATGTCCGCTGCGTTGCGGGGGAGAATCGACGTCGTGGTCCGCAAAATGCTGACTGACACTGGAGCCCCCAGTGCTTCCATCGCAGTCGTGCAGGGTGGCGTCATCACATATTTGCAGGCTTATGGCGACGGGCGCATCGAGTCTCACACGGCCGCCTCGCCGGCGATGCGTTACAGCATCGGTTCAATCAGCAAGCAATTTACGGCGGCATCAATTCTGTTGCTCGCGGAACAGGGCAAGCTATCGCTGGATGATCCAGTGTCACGCTTCGTGCCGAACCTGACGCGTGGCGATGAAGTTACGATCCGGCAGTTGCTGTCTCATACCTCCGGGTACCAAGACTATTGGCCGCAGGATTATGTCCCTCCCTTCATGTTGCAACCAGTTACAGCCGAAACGATTCTCGACCGGTGGGCACGCAAGTCCCTCGATTTCGATCCGGGGACGCAGTGGCAGTACAGCAACACGAATTTCGTGATTGCGGGGCTGATCGTCGAAAAGGTCAGTGGGGAGCCGTTGTTGAAATTTCTGAGCAAACACATCTTCGAGCCGCTCGGCATGACGAGCGTGATGAATATTGATCAGGATCGGCTCAATGAGACGGATGCAGCGGGATATTTACGTTATGCGCTGGGGCCTCCGCGGCTGGCTCCAAAGGAAGGCAAGGGATGGCTGTTTGCCGCGGGCGAGTTGGCCATGCCGGCTGAGGACTTGGCCAAGTGGGATATCAGCATGATCCATCAGACGGTGCTCAAGCCGACGTCTTACGCACAAATGGAGAAAGAAGTCGTGCTGAAGAACGGTTTGGGGACGCGCTACGGGCTGGGTGTGGATGTGCGCCAGGATTTCGGACAGCGTGAGATTTCGCATGGTGGCGAGGTTTCCGGTTTTACGACGGAGAACTTGGTTTTTCCGGATGCAAGAATCGCCGTGGTCGTGCAGGTCAACGAGGATTCAGTCGGAACGTCGGGTGACATTGCGCGAGCGATCGCGGGCCTGCTCTTCCGCGAGGTGGACGCTGGTAACCAGGAAGAGCAATCGCGGCAGGTTTTTGCGGACCTGCAGCGCGGAAAAATCAGTCGCGTCCTATTCACCGACAACTGCAACAGCTACTTCACCGAGCAGGCGCTCCGGGATTTTTCCGGCAGCCTCGGCCCACTGGGTACGCCAATTGCGTTCGTGCAGACGTATAAGCAGGAACGTGGAGGCATGACGTTCTGGCTGTTTGAGGTACAGTTTACGCAAAAGACGGTTGAAGTCTGGGAACGGATCATGCCGGACGGGAAGATTGAGCAGTATCAGGTGGGAGCGAAGTAGTGAGACGTGAATACCCCGAATCTCCGTTCATAGGTGTGGGTGCGGTTATTGTGAAGGACAAACGCGTCCTGTTGATTCGCCGTGGAACGGCGCCGTTGCTGGGCGAGTGGTCACTGCCTGGGGGCGTGCTCGAGTGCGGAGAAACCTTGTGCGAGGCAGTGGCACGGGAGGCTCGCGAGGAAACGGGGCTTGTGATCGAAACAGGTGAGATGCTCGGCGTGTATGAGCGCATCATTCCCGGCGACAATGGAAGGGTACGGTATCACTTTGTGCTGCTGGATTACTTGTGTCGAGCGGTTGGCGGCGAGCTTAAAGCGGGGAGCGATGCGGCGGATGTTCGCTGGTTCACGCGCGAAGAATTGCCCGCGCTGGGTCTTGCTTATGACGCTAGCGACGTGGTGAATAAGGGACTGGATCGGCACCTTGCGTGAAGTTCCAGATGGGACGAGCGAGTTCGCCCGTCCTCACCCAAATCAAATTAGTCTGCCATTTTGGCGACGTGCACTGGGAAGCCGGTCCTCGGCAGTAGCGATGTTAGTTCGAAGACTTTGAAACCGTCGCCGGTGATTTCTGTCTGGCGATAGACTCCGGGTTCGGTATCGGCGGTTTCGTGGCGGCCTTGCAGGTTGTCGAGAAACCTCTCCGCGTCTTTCTGCCTCACCTCGCCGTTCTTGGCGCGGGTTACTACAGCTTCGGTGGCATACGAGCGGACAAGTTTCGGCCAGTATTTTTGCAGTAATTGCGTACTGGCAAAGATGTCAGCCCAGACGACCTCTCCGTTGACGGCGACAACGACGCCAACTGCGTTCTTGTCGCGCAACTGATGAATGACGCTCTCGTAGTTGTGCTGCAACGGCTCGGCAACGGAGTCGACTTTCTGCTGTACCTCTTTGTTGTCCATGACCCGGGCGTAGGAACTGGTCGAGTTGACCTCCGCAGCGGCTGACGCGGGGAGGCCGGCAGCAAGAGCTTGTTTCGACTTTCCAACGTAGTCCCAGACCTGCTGCTGATTCTGGGCGGCCATCGCGCTTCCTCGAACACCGGGCGACGCAAAAACAGCGCCATTGGCTCGACCGGCGCTGAATGCATATTTGTCGTTGGCAGCGACCCAGCGCCCCGGTTCGACGCAGAAGACGCTGAGGTCAACCGGATCGCTCTCGGCAGGAACGATACGATCTTTGCCAATGACGCGATCCTGCTTGCCGCCCGTGACAATTTCGCCGGCAAGCAGCAACAGCGGACGCTTCGAATTATTGATCAGTACCAAACGGTTCACTTCTGCATCGCGAACGGGATGCATGACTTCGGGATCGCGCTGGCGACGACGGATAAGGCCGCGCGCCTGCCCGGCCTCGGTTACGACGACATCGCCACTACGTAAACCTTCGTCCAAGGTGAGGAACTCCGCGGTTTCGTATGATTTATTTGCTACTACAGGAAAGACGGTGAGATTTCCGCTGCGAATCGGACTGAGCAGTGAATAGCCAGATGATGGCGTAACTTCGCCAGCTTGCAACAAGGACGGAATCATCACGGCAAGGACGATTAACAGCGTGACACTCGCAACCACGACGATCAGGCGCATAGTTGGCCTCCGGTGCAACCGCACTGGCAGAGACAACAGTGGGGACACTGGTCCTCCTGCAAACGCGCCTTGGCTTGCGCGTCCGCCCGCTGCCCCGGCACGCTAGTGAGAACGTGCCGGGGTGCAACCGCGAGACTTCCAGGAGTGTAGTTTCTCTGCTCGCTGATCGAAGAACGGACGATTTATTCTTCCTTGCGTCTAAAAAGTTGCTAGCATCATTTGGTACTGACGACGAATGGCCAAGCCAGCACAATTAGAGATTGTTGCGGCGCTTTACGAACGGAGTGGCGCAACCGCGTATGACGTAAGTGCGGAGCAGTTTGCCGTCATCCTCAATGAAATTGTCAGTAAGTACGTGTCTGACAGTTTGGGGGCCTCCGTGGAAAGGACGACGGATTTCTGCTCTGGGCTGCGATTGGAGGAATTGGCTCTGGCGCGCGCCTGCGCTGCAGGGAACGAACGCGCTTGGCAGGACTTCATTCATCGGTACCGGCAAAAGCTGCACAACATGGCGCTGCACATCACGCGCGATGGAGCGCACGCAGCAGAACTCGCGGACTCGCTTTTTGCCGATCTGTACGGAGTGAACTCGCGCGACGGAGTGCGACGGTCGAAACTCATTTTCTATACAGGACGCGGGTCGCTTGAAGGCTGGCTGCGCACGGTGATAGCGCAGGAGTTTATTAATCGTTATCGAAAACAAAAGCGTACTGTGAGCCTGGAAGAGCAGACGGAAGAGGGCGCGCAGTTTGCGGCTCCGATGGCTGAACCGGAGGCCGTGGCAGATACGCGACTGGAGGCGGCGACGGATGAGGCGTTGTCTGAACTGTCATCCGAAGATCGATTCACACTTGCGGCATATTACCTGGATGGCCGGACTTTGGCGGAGATCGCGCGGGCTCTGGGACTTCACGAATCGAGCGTCAGCCGACGACTCGACCGGCTCTCAGTCGGGCTGCGGAAGCGCATCCTGGCAGGCCTCCGGGCCCAAGGAATGAGTCATGCACAGGCGACAGAGGCGCTGGAAACCGACGTACGCGATTTGCAGCTGAATTTGCGCTCCCGGCTGACGCAAGATTTGGAGCCAAAAGCGTTCCCTGGGAGAAAGGCCTCCGGTAGAGACCCTGGTAAGGGAAACGACGGAAAAAGGCAATGACTGAAGTACCCAAAATCGTTGTTGACCGGCTGCGGGCGGCACCACCGGCGCAAGAGGACACGCCCCTGTCCCATCCGGACGCCGACTTGCTAACGGCGTTTGCCGAGCGGGGACTCTCGACGGAGGAGCGGGAAAGTGTGCTCGCGCATCTGGCGTTGTGCGAGGACTGCCGGTATGTGGTGACTTTGGCCCTGCCCCCTCAGGAGTCTCTGGCGGCCACAGGCGCGGCTGAGGTGGAACTAGTTCCGGCGTTTCCTCGGACAGCGAAGGCTGAGAGGAAGTGGTTAAGCGTCATTGGCTGGCCGAGTCTGCGCTGGGCTGCCCTGGCAGCGGGAGTAATCGTAGGCGGCGCCCTTCTGCTGACTCGGAACGCGCCCACTCCGATTGCACACAATTCACCGTTGGTCGCTCCGGTTCAGGCGCCGCCGGTTCCATCGACATCAGCAGGTCGGACTCCGGTCTCAGCCCCACCGGCCGCAGCAACGGCCGCCGAGAGCCATCTGGCGGCAGATTCTGCACAGAATCAGAGGCAGCTGGCAACCCGTGAGCCGGAGGCAGGCCTGCGTTCCGGGTCCGCGAAGGCGGGCTCGGGCATTTTGATCGCTCAGGCCCCAAGAGACGCAATTCAGGCCAACAAGCCAGTGCCTGCGCGTCCGATGGCACTGGACTCACTAGCTGGCAAGGATGAGAGCGGAGGGGTTTCAGAGGCTGCAGTTGAGGAAAGAGTTGCTCCTTTCGCTGGTAGTGGGCTGATGGCGCGAAACGATGCGCCTGCGGTGGAAAAGGCTAAGTCGGCGCCTCCAGAGGTCCTGGACGAGAAAAGAACTGCGCTGGAAACGACAGCCACCGCGGGATTCGGGGCAGCCGGACCGGCCGCGAACTACGCCTATGCCAGGAAGGGTACTCTCAAACCAGAATTGGCCTCAGGCTTCAGCCTGAGGATTGCCGGCGGTGAGCTGCAACGGTCCTCCGACGGCGGCGCGACCTGGCAGGCCGGCCTGCACCCTAATCGTCCGTTAATTTGCTTCGGTCAGCGCCCCTCTGAGGCATGGGCCGGAGGCGAGGCCGGAATACTGTACCGGTCAACTGATGGCGGCCTAACCTGGGCTGCGGTACAGCCTGCGGTCGACGCTCAACCTCTTACCGCGGACGTTGTGAGCATCAAGTTCGGAGTCGGGACCGTCATCCTTTCCACGCGCGACAATGAAACCTGGACTACGGCGGACAGCGGACAAACATGGGAAAAGAAGTAATCGGCCCTGGACGCTAACCGTAGATTCCTCAGCATTCTGCTTTGATCAACACACTCCTACCAAGCTAAGTAACGTTACTTCCGCGTCATGGGAGTGGGTACTCATTTGTAGATGCTCCATTACGGAAGTGACATTTACAGAGTGGCCGAACGGACATAGGATGAGCACGTGGTTTGGCAGTTCTGGGGGAGGGCTGCCGAGAACGCTCCGAGCTTAGCTCGGAGCGTTTTTCTTTGGTAAGTCATTCTTGCTTTCTAATTTCCGGCGGTGCAGGCTTCGCCGGTCCGAAGACGGATTCGACGGTAGCAGCGATGTTATCGAGAGCGGCATCGAGGCCACGGGTCAGGTCATCAATACCCAGTTTCTCAGTTGCTGGATAAGTCTGTAGCAGGATATGCCACGGCATGCCACCACGTATCCCGGCGCCTGGAACTTCATCGTAGCCGTAACCCAACCGTCGGGACCGGCAGAGAAGATCGCTGAGATGAACCAAGACGGCCAAGGCACCGGAGCTGAGCAGCAAATTCGCGTCGTGGTGGGAACCAGCGGCTTTGGCGAACTCGGGAGGAAGCCCCCAGTGCTCGCAGAGCATCTGCCCACTCTCGCTGTGGGTAAAACCTAGAATCTGATTCTCGACGATGTGAATCGCGATATGTTCTTCGGAAGCACGTCGCAAACATGCTCGAAACTGATCGGTATAGAGCATCGAGTTCACCAGGAAGCCAAGATCATGGAGCAAGCCTGCCAGGTAAGCTTTTTCGGGCTGGGGATAGTGGATACCCTCGGCAAGCTGCTGGGTAACCAAAGCGCAACCTAAGGCATGTCGCCAGAAGGCGTCGGGCGCGATCACCCATTTGTCTTCCGGAACCATCGAGTGAACGCACAACCCCAGCAGGATCGAGCGCACCTTTTCCAGGCCAAGAGCCAGAACCGCGGAATGCACGGTTTCGATGTAGCGCGTCCCAAAGAGTGGAGAATTGGCAATACGCAGACATTGAGCGGCAATCGCAGTGTCATACGAGACAAGCTCGATGACTTTTTCAATTCTGATTTCTTCCGACGACAGGCGCATCATGTCGAGCAGCGGCATCAAGATGGCAGGAGCGGTGGATAGCGCATCGAGCCGCTGGATCTGGGCCTTGAGATGGGATGGTTGGGCGTCCACTGTGACCGAGCACAAAATGGCTCTCCATAGATAGATCGGCCATTGGATCCAAAACTTAAGGGCGACGAGTGGCCGTCGCCTGTCTAGACGGAGTACGAGACGTTGTCCTGGGGCACGTCGGGGCCAGCGCTCTCGGGCGTAGACGCGACTCCCGAGGTTCTGCTGCCGCGACGCATGGCGACGATGCCGGTCCGTACCATTTCCAGAATGCCGTAGGGACGAACCAACTCGAGTAGACCGTCGATCTTTTCTTCGGCACCGGTGATCTCGATGGTGAGTGATTCGGGAGCGACATCAACGACGCGGGCGCGGAAAACGTTGGCAAGTTCAAGGACGTGGGAGCGTGCTTCGTGGGCGGCGGCCACGCAAATCATCGCGAGATCGCGGACAATTGCGGGTTGGTTAGTGATGTTTTCGACGAGCAGCACATTGACCAGCTTGTAGAGATTGGCTTCGATGCGGCGGGCCTGATCCGCGTCGGCTTCGACCGTGATCGTCATGCGAGAGACTTCGGGCTTCTCGGTGCGTCCGACGGTGAGCGAGTCGATATTAAAAGCGCGACGCCGAAACAAAGAAGCCACGCGCGTGAGAACGCCGGGTTTATTTTCAACGTACACCATGAAAGTATTAAGCATAGATTTGACCGTTGCTCGTATTACGCCGTTCGCCCAAAATAGCCGGCTGATTTCATTCGTCTTCCGCGGTTTCTACGATAGGACTTGGACGTCGAATCATGTCGTGCAGCGCCGATCCGGCTGCAACCATCGGATAGACCGTATCTTCCTGTTCCACCTTGAAGTTGATGAGCATAGGCCCATCATGCTGGCGCGCCGCTTGCACCGCAGGCACGACCTGGGAACGCTCTGAAACCATGACGCTCCGAACGCCATAGGCTTCGGCAAGTTTCACAAAATCGGGGTTAAGCAGAGGCGTCGCCTGATAATTGCGGTCGTAGAAAAATTCCTGCCACTGCCGTACCATGCCGAGAAACCCGTTATTGATGATGGCGATGTGAATTTTGAGATTTTCCTGGACCATAGTTGCCAGTTCACACATGGTCATCTGGAATCCGCCATCGCCCACAACCACCCAAACTTCAGCGTCCGGACAGGCAACCTTCGCACCGATGGCGGCAGGCAGCGCAAAACCCATGGTGCCTAATCCACCGGACGTGATCAGCGAGCGTGAGCGCTCGTGCTTGTAGTATTGCGCCTCCCACATCTGGTGCTGGCCAACGTCGGTGACAACGATGGTGTTCGCGTCGTGCGTCTGCCGCCACAGATCATTGATGACGTGGGCAGCGTAGAGATGGCCGCTGTCGGGCAGGTTCTGGATGTCGCGGACCGCGGAATCACCTTTCAATTTGTCGATCGAATCCAGCCACTCACTGCGGTCGATGGACTCGACATGGGGCATGAGCTCCAGCAGAACTTCCCGTAGATCCCCGACGAGCGGCACATCGACTTTGACATTCTTGTTGATCTCGGCGGGATCGATCTCGATGTGAATTTTCTTAGCATTTGGAGCGTAAGTCTTGAGGTTGCCGGTGACGCGGTCGTCGAAGCGCATACCGAACGCGAGAAGCAGGTCGGCTTCCTGAATCGTGTGGTTGACCCAAGCCTCTCCGTGCATACCCATCATGCCAAGATTGAGCGGATGCGAAGCGGGGAAAGCTCCGAGGCCCAGAAGTGTCATGGCCACGGGAATGCCTGCGCGCTCAGCGAAGTCGCGCACCTCGCGCATGGCTCCGGAGACGATGATGCCGTGGCCGGCAAGGATTACGGGACGCTTGGAATTGTGGATCAGTTGGAGTGCCTGCTCGTATTCCTTTTGAGCTGGCGAAAGATCGGGGCGATAGCCGGGCAGTTGCGGCTTTGCCGCCTCCCAGTCGAATTCGCACGTGCCCTGCTGGGCATCCTTGGTGATGTCGACGAGAACCGGTCCCGGACGTCCGGAGCGTGCGACGTAGAAGGCCTCCCGAATGGTGCGTGCAACTTCGTTGGCGTGCGTCACAAGGTAGTTGTGCTTGGTGATCGGCAGGGTGACACCGGTGATGTCGGTTTCCTGAAAAGCGTCGGAGCCGATCAACTTGCTACCGACCTGGCCAGTGATGCATACGATCGGAATGGAGTCGAGCATGGCGTTGGCGATGCCGGTCACCATGTTGGTCGCGCCGGGTCCCGAGGTAGCCACAGCGACTCCGACTTCGCCGCACGCTCGCGCATAGCCGTCGGCCATGTGCGTCGCGCCTTGCTCGTGACGGACGAGCACATGGTGGATCTTGCTGTGCTTCAGCGCGTCATAGGCGGGGAGAATCGCTCCTCCGGGATAGCCGAAGACGACCCGTACACCCTCCCGCTCGAGACACTCCCACAGAATGGCCGCCCCGGACATCGTCCTGGTTTCAGGCTTTTGGCTGGTGGCTTTGGTTTCGCTCGCGGCTGTCGAGTTCTTTGCCGTACCCTTTTGATTCATCACACATACCTCCCAGAACAGCTTCCGGTGGGATGGGTCGGAAAAAATAAAACCCACCAAGCCAGCATATCTGGCGGGTGGGATTGGGACCACTCACAAGAATCAGTCTATGAGGTCACACATTCCCTCGCATCGCAACCAGTGGCCGCGTTAGCGCATTGAGCCAGTTCTGGATTGCTCCCAAGATGTTTTAATATCTTAACCGACCGACCGTCCGGTTGGCAAGCTCAGTGTAACCGAGGCTGCCCTCTATGGGTCACCCTTCCATTTCTCTTCAGTGCCGGCCATCACATCCGGGGGACTCGACGTTTGCTAAAATCGCACGCCTCGGGGGCAACCTTGTCCAGCTCTTCTTCGTCTTCGTCGGTGGTCAATGAAAGCGTCATCGAATTCCTGAAGACGGTGCCGCCGTTTCAATTCTTGCCTCTCGGTGTACTTAGCCGGCTCGTACCGAAGATGACGCTGGAGTACTTCCCCAAAGACACCACGATCATCAAGGCTGGGCATCGGGCATCGGATGCACTCTACATCGTTCAAAAAGGAGCGGTGGAATTAGCCCTGCGCACTCAGGTCGGCAAGCAACTTGTTTTCGACGTTCGCAGCGAAGGCGAGCTTTTTGGGCTGCTCTCGCTGATGGGCCGCGATATTGCGCGGCTCGACGTAGTGGCTGTCGAGGACGCGCTTTGTTACAGCATTCCGGGGACAGTCATTCAGGAAATCGGCAGTCGGCATCCTGAGTTTTCCGAATATCTGGTTCGGGCGTCGATCACCCGGTACCTTGACCGCAGCCTGAAAGAGCTCAAAGACCAGACGAATCTGATGGGCAACGCTGAGCGACTGCTGTACTCGCTGGCGGTGAAGGATGTAGTCAGCGCTCCGGTGGTGGTTTGCGATACAGAGACGGCGATCGGAGAGGCGGCGCGACTGGTCGCCAAATCGCGCGCGACCTGTCTCGCGGTCGTTGGATCGGAGGGACGCGCGATAGGAATTGTGACGGATCGTGACTTCACATATCGCGTGCTGGCTAAAGGAGTATCTCTGGATCTGCCGGTGAAAACGATCATGACGTCTCCGGTGATCTCGGTGGAGAGTTCGGCGCGCTTGTTCCTAGCGCTGCTGGCGATGATATCTAAGGATATTCATCATGTGCTGGTAATCGAAGAGGGGCTGCCGAAAGCCGTTCTATCCAGCCACGATTTGATTTTGTTGCAGGGCAAGTCGCCGCTTACCGTTTCCCGCCATCTAGAGCAGCAGACATCGGTGGAGGGGCTGGCGAGCGCTCAAAAGAAGATCATGGAACTGATCCCGCTTTTGCTGCGCGAAGGCGCCAGAGTCAGCCATATTACGCGAGTGGTGTCAGAGATTAACGACCGCCTGATGGCGAAGATCCTGGAGTTTGCGGAGGCGGAGTTGGGTCCGCCACCGGTGCCTTACTGCTTTGTCGTGCTCGGGAGCGAAGGGCGGCGGGAGCAGACATTCAAGACGGATCAGGACAACGCTCTGATTTACGGCGATGTGGACCCTGCAAATGTGGGGGATGCACAGGAATATTTCACGCGTTTCTCGGATTACATCCGGGACGCGCTGGTCCGTTGCGGTTATCCGGAGTGCACGGGCGACTACATGGCGAGCAATCCACGATGGCGGCAGCCGCTGTCATTGTGGAAGAACTATTTTCGAACTTGGACCGAGAGCGCCGACTTGCATTCCGTGGAGGATGCGCTTATCTTTTTCGATATGCGACCCGTCGGCGGCGACGTTTCGCTATTCGAAGCGCTTTCTGGGGCCGTGAAGGAGGCTCTGCGGAACGCTTCGTTCTTCAAGTCGATTCTGGCTTACATTACGGTCGATCGCAAACCTCCTCTGGGATTCTTCCGCACTTTTGTGGTTGAACAGTCGGGCGCACACAAGGAGGAACTGGACATCAAGACGTTCGGGACTACTCCGATTGTGAATGGCGTGCGGCTGCTGGCGATCGACGCGGGCGTGGAAGCGACCAATACGGTCGAACGTCTCACCGCGGTACAGTCACTTCCCTACTTCGACGACACGCTGCGACGCGAGCTGCTCGAATCATTCGAGTTGCTAACTCTACTCCGGCTTGAGAATCAACTGGAGCAAGCGCGCGCCTCTCAGCCGCTCAGCAACTACCTGAACCCCGGCAGCCTGACGCAACTCCAGAGAAGCGTGCTGAAGGAAGCATTTCGCACGATCACCCGTGCGCAGGCAGCGCTTGCCGATCGCTTTCGTACGGCAGTCTGGGCGCAACTGGGGTCGGCGTAGCGATGCCTTCGAACCTGTTCCGCTGGCTCACAGGTCCTCGGAAGCCCTCGACTGGGCAATATGCCCCCGATTCTCCCATCCCTTCCGTCCGCTACGCCGTGATCGACACGGAATTCACCTCGCTTGATCAGCGATCAAACCGTCTGCTCTCAGTAGGAGTGGTCATGATGGAGGGCGCCAGCATCCGCATGGGAGAGCAGCTCTATCGCGTGCTGAATCCGGGCGTGGAGGTCCCGTCAAGGACCGTGCTTGTGCATAAACTTCGGCAACAGGATATAGCAGGCGGCGAGTCTCCAAACCAAGTTCTCGCCGAATTGCGGAATTACGTTGCAGGGACAGTTCTGGTGGGACACTTTGCAAAGATCGATGTGGAGATATTACAGAAGGAAATGAAAGCGGTTGGGCACACTCTTGAGAACCCGTATGTTTGCACGGCGCAAGTGCATCGCTGGTTGTTGCGACAGGGACGATACTCGGAAGACTTATTTCATCGCATGGAGAACGTGGACTTGGCGTCTCTGGCGAAAATCTACGATATTGAATTCCGTGAAGCTCATCATGCGCTCGATGATGCGTTTGTCACGGCTCGCTTGTGGCAGAAGTTGATTTATCAGTTGGAAAAGCGAGGGGTGCAGACACTGGAAAACCTGGTGAAAATCGGCGCGCCGTGACGAAGGGGAATCGGTCCCGGTTGCAGCAAGCGCCATGCCACCACAAAACAGTCGAGGGACGGATTTTTGCCCGCCCCTCGCTCAGTGAGTAAGCCCGCTCTTCTACAATCCCGGTCCATCCGGGTACGTCGGTAGATCTGGAGGACGTGCCGGTAATTTCTTCGGATTGGCTTTGATCTGCTCCATCAGCATTTCGACGGCTTTCTCGAGCTGTGGATCTTGCCCTTTCAAGACCAAGTCTGGCGGGTTGTCCACAACGACGTCTGGTTGTACGCCGCGGTTCTCGATCAGCCACTTGCTGTCGAGCGAGTAGATCGAGAATTCCGGGCGCGTGATATACCCGCCATCCATCAGCGGCATTTCTCCGCGAATGCCTCGTACACCACCCCATGTTCGCTCACCGATGAGCGGTCCCAGCTGGTAGTGCTTGAAAAAGTAGCTGAAGAAGTCTCCATCGGACGCGGCGTAGTGATTGGTGACGCAGGCCATGTATCCGTAGAAGACATTAGCCTGAGTCGGACCCGGTTCGAAGTTGCGGGCCGAGCTCATCGATCCCAGAACACGTCGGAGCCGCTCGAAAATCAGTCCATCCACGAAGCCGCCGCCGTTGTAGCGAACGTCAAAGATGATGCCTTCTTTGCGAATCTGCGGGAAGTATTGCTTGACGAACTCGTTGAGACCTTCCTCGCCCATATTCGGCAGGTAGACATACCCAATGCGGCCGCCGCTGGCTGCGTCTACCTTCTTGCGATTGGTCTCAATCATGTGCAGCTCGCGCAAAGAGTATTCGTCGCCGATGGGCTTCACGACCACCTTCCGGGCACCGTCGGGCGTCGGCTTGGAGTTGACGGTGAGCGTGACAACTTCATTGGCTGTGTTCACCATCAGTTCGTCGGGGGTCTGCGGAGCCTTGAGCGCACGTCCATTGATGGCGATCAAGTATTCGCCTTCTTTGACGTTAACGCCGGGTTCAGTGAGCGGAGAGCGGGTGCGTGCGTCCCAGTTTTCTCCGGTGAAGATTCTCTTGATGCGATAGGTTCCACTCGCGTCTGCTTCGTAATCGGCGCCAAGAAGGCCGACGTTCACGGTATGCAGATCGGGGTAGTCACCACCACCAACGTAGGTGTGCGAGTTCGAAAGTTCGCTGATCATCTCTCCCATGATGTAGGTGAGCGAATAACGATCGGTAACGTAGGGGAGCAGTTGCGCGTATTGGTCTTTCGTCTTTTGCCAATCGACGCCGTTCATCGAGGCTTCAAAGAAGTAGTCGCGCTCCTGCCGCCAAACTTCGTTGAAGATCTCTTTCCATTCCTGGGGAGGATCCACCTCAACGCGCATGCCATCTAGCTTGAGAGCGCCGTCGCCGACTTTGTGGGGAGTGTCGGACGGCTTCGCATCGATGATTCCAACCGGTCCGGGCCCGTCGGCGCGGTACAGCAGTTTTGTTCCGTCGTGCGAAAGGGCGAAATGATCGGCGCCGTCGAGCAGCACTTTATCTTTCCGCTCTTTCAAGTCGTAAGCGTGGATTGCAGAATTTTCGCCGGCCAGAGGTCCAGATAATCCCTGTACGGGCGCGGTCGAGTAGTAGATGGCTTCTTTTGACGCGTCGAAAGCGCGGATGACCGCAGGTGGCACCGCCAGCGCAACGATCCGACTTTGAATGCCGTCGAGATCGACCTTGAACTCTCTCGGAGGCTCCTTGGGCTCGCTTCCCGCAGCTTTCTCTTCCGGCTTCTTTTCCTCTTCCTTCTTGTTGGATGGCTTGGCGTTCTTCTTGTTGGCATCGGGCGTTGCTGTCGCGGGTTCCGCGGTGCTGACCTTCACTTCGTCGCTCAACGCCGGGAACGGCGAGGGCTCGTCGGCGGTGAGCGTAACGACATAAACGCGGGTTGTTTTAGGGTTCGCGAACTCAAAATCGATGTTGCCGAGAACTTCGTTGTAGTCGCGGTCAGAGAGGAAGTACAGATAGCGCTTGTCCGGATCGAAGACCGGGGCGTAACTGTTATTAAGCGTGGAAGTAACTGCAGTGATCTTCCGGTCGGATAGTCCATACAGGTAGACGACGGAATAACCGGTATCAAGATTCTTGTCGTAGGCAAGCCATTTGCTGTCCGGCGACCAACTGTAGTTTTGAATCTCGGCGAACTTGCCGCGATCGACCTCGACTGGCTTTTTCTCCTTGATATCGACATACCACAGCTTCAGATCTTTGTCGGCCCAGGCGATTTTCGCACTATCGGGAGACCACGCGGGCTGGAACATAAAACCTTTGTGTCCGCTGGTGATCTGCTCCTCAGGACCGAGGCCATCTTGCGGCGTGATGTAAATCTCGTCTTCACCGGTGCGGTCGGACACGTAGGCAATCCATTGCCCGTTTGGCGACCACGCAACTTTCTGTTCGCGAACGCCGGGAGAGTGTGTCAGGTTGCGGATGCTTCCATCTTTCACAGGAACGGTGAACACTTCTCCGCGTGACGCCAGGACAGCCCGCTTGCCGTCGGGTGAGATGTCGACGTCCGTGATCTGGCGGCCGGCACTCACCCAGTGCTTCATCGCCTGGTCGCGGTCTCCGTTCACGTAGATGGTGAGTTTCCTGGGCTGGCGGGTTTGCAGATCAAAGGTGTAAAGATAGCCACCGTTCTCGAAAATAATCGAGTCGGTTCCAAGACTGGGCCACATGACGTCAAATTCGTCGAACTTGGTGAGTTGCTCCACCTGTTTACTGTTCTGGTCGTAAGCGTAGAGATTGAGCCGGTGGGAGGAACCGCGATCAGACGTGAAATAGATCGTATTGCCGCGCCACATCGGGAACGTGTCGGTGTATTCGGTGTGCGGAATCACGCCGTCGACCGTGTTGTTCTTCATGTCGTAGATCGTGATGTCCTGCGCAAGACCGCCGGTATAGCGCTTCCATTGGCGGAAATTGCGGAAGATGCGGTTGTAGGCGATTTTGTTGCCATCCGGAGAGAAGGAGAGCAAGCCGCCTTCATCCATCGGCATCGGCTGCGCGAGGCCGCCTTCGATACTGACTGTGTAAGGACGTTTGGTCCAGCCGTTCGATGCGTCGCGGCGGGAGAGGAAGACGATGTTCTTGCTGTCGGGAGTCCAACCGATGACCTGGTTCAGCACGCCCATGCGGTCACTTAACGGTTGCGCCTGTCCCTGGTAGAACGTGAGTTGCTTGGGCTGTCCGCCATCGGACGGCATGACGTA